>Ga0209579_10001285_pt1 | contig 21164 bp, 17 predicted proteins | sample Coa_R1_2_FD_187152 | JGI IMG/M metagenome (GOLD analysis project Ga0209579, IMG submission 187152) | Surface soil microbial communities from Centralia Pennsylvania, which are recovering from an underground coalmine fire - Coalmine... | ecosystem: Environmental > Terrestrial > Soil >... | reverse complement strand
CGATCCATGACGCGTACTTCGAGGCGGGCGCAGACATCGTCGAGACGAACACCTTCAGCGCGACGCGGATCGCGCAAGCCGACTATCGGATGGAAGCGCGGGCGCGCGAGATCAACGACGCCGCGGGGCGCATCGCGCGCGAAACCGCCGATCGCTGGTCGATACGTACGCCGGGTCGTCCGCGCTTCGTCGCGGGCGCGCTCGGCCCTACCAATCGCACCGCGTCGATCTCGCCGGACGTGAACGATCCCGGCGCGCGCAACATCCGCTTCGACGATCTCGTGCAGGCCTATTCGGAGGCGGCCGAGGGCCTCATCGATGGCGGCGTCGATATCCTGCTCCTCGAGACCGTGTTCGATACGCTCAATGCGAAGGCCGCGCTCTTCGCGATCGAAGACGTGTTCGAGCGTCGCGGCGCGCGCCTGCCGATTATCGTGTCCGGCACGATCACCGACGCATCCGGACGAACGCTCTCGGGCCAGACGCCGGAAGCGTTCTGGAATTCGGTGCGGCACGTCGAGCCGCTGGCCGTCGGCTTGAACTGCGCGCTCGGCGCAGCGCTGATGCGTCCCTACATCGAGGCGCTGTCGCGCGTCGCCGATGCGTTCGTCTCGTGCTATCCGAACGCCGGCTTGCCGAATCCGATGTCGGAAACCGGCTACGACGAGACCCCCGAGCAGACCTCGCGGATGATCGGCGAGTTCGCGCGCAGCGGTTTCGTCAACATCGTCGGCGGCTGCTGCGGCACGACACCTGCGCACATACACGCGATCGCCGAGGCTGTGCGCAACGTCCCGCCGCGCAAGCTGCCCTCGCCCGCGGAGCTCGCGGTTGCCTGATCCGCGGTTTTGCTCGTCGGCGTCCCCTCACCTCAACCCTCTTCGACCCGGCGGGAGAGGGTGCGAGGCGCGCAGCGTCGAGCGGGTGAGGGCGTGAGGCGCCCGCTGCGCCTCGCCGGTCTCGAGCCGCTCGAGATCGACGAAAAGTCGCTGTTCGTCAACATCGGCGAGCGCACCAACGTCACCGGCTCGCGCGCGTTCGCTCGGATGATCCTCGCCGGCGACTACGCCGCCGCGGTCGACGTCGCCCGCCAGCAGGTGCAAAACGGCGCGCAGATCATCGACGTCAACATGGACGAGGCGATGCTCGACTCGAAGGCGGCGATGGTGCGCTTTCTTAACCTGATCGCCGTCGAACCCGACATCGCCCGCGTGCCGGTGATGATCGACTCGTCGAAGTGGGAGGTGATCGAGGCGGGACTCAAGTGCGTGCAAGGCAAGCCGATCGTCAACTCGATCTCGCTCAAGGAAGGTGAGGCGCAGTTCCTGCGACAGGCAACGCTGGTGCGCCGCTACGGCGCGGCCGCCGTCGTCATGTGCTTCGACGAGCGCGGTCAGGCCGACACGTACGAGCGACGAATCGAGGTCGCCCGCCGCGCGTACGACCTGCTCGTTACGCGCATCTCGTTTCCGCCGGAGGACGTCATCATCGATCCGAACGTCTTCGCGATCGCGACCGGCATCGACGAGCACGCGCGGTACGGACTCGATTTCATCCGCACCACCGCATGGGTCCGCGAGCATCTGCCGTACGCGAAGGTGTCGGGCGGCATCTCGAACGTGAGCTTCAGCTTTCGCGGCAATGACGCGATCCGCGAGGCGATCCACACGGTGTTCCTCTATCACGCGATCCGCGCGGGATTGACAATGGGCATCGTCAACGCCGGACAGCTCGGCGTCTACGACGAGCTCGAGCCGACGCTTCGCACGCTGATCGAAGACATCGTGCTGAATCGGACGCCGGCCGACGGCGGCAATGTGACCGAGAAGCTCGTTGCGTTCGCCGAGAGCTACAAGGCGCAGGGAAAGAAGCGCGAGGAAGACCTGTCGTGGCGCAACGCGAGCGTCGAGGCGCGGCTGTCGCACGCACTCGTCAAGGGCATCACGACGTTCGTAGTCGAGGACACCGAGGAGGCGCGCGCAGCAGTCGCAAAACGCGGCGGCAAGCCGATCGAGGTGATCGAAGGTCCGCTGATGGACGGCATGAACGTCGTCGGCGATCTCTTCGGCGCGGGAAAGATGTTCCTGCCTCAGGTCGTCAAGAGTGCGCGTGTGATGAAGCAGGCGGTCGCGCACCTGATTCCGTTCATCGAGGCCGAGAAGGCCGCAGGCGGCGAAGTGCATTCGAAGGGACGCATCGTCACGGCCACGGTAAAGGGCGACGTGCATGACATCGGCAAGAACATTGTCGGGGTCGTCCTTCAATGCAATAACTTCGAGGTGATCGACCTCGGCGTGATGGTCCCGGCGCAGAAGATTCTCGCGACCGCGCGAGAGAACAAGGCCGATGCGATTGGCTTGTCGGGACTCATCACTCCGTCGCTCGAGGAGATGGCGCACGTCGCCTCCGAGCTGCAGCGCGAAGGCTTCAGCGTGCCGCTTCTGATCGGCGGCGCCACCACGTCGCGCGTGCATACGGCGGTCAAGATCGCGCCGAATTACAAGAACGGGCCGACCGTATACGTGCCCGATGCATCACGCGCGGTCGGCGTCGTCTCGAACCTGTTATCTGCCGACCATCGCGATGCGTTCGTTGCGGACGTTGCCGACGACTACGCGAAGATACGCGCGCAGCACGCGGCGAAGCGCGGGCCGAAGCTCGTGTCGCTTGCCGCTGCGCGCGCGAATGCGTTCGCTTTCGATTGGCGGGATTACTCGCCGACGGTCCCGAAGTTCACCGGCACGCGCTTGTTGCGCGATGTTCCGCTCGGCGACATCGCGGCGCTGATCGATTGGGGGCCGTTCTTCCAGGCGTGGGAATTGTCCGGCCCCTATCCGGCAATTCTCGACGATCCGATCGTCGGCGAAGCGGCGCGCAACGTTCTCGATGAAGGCAAGGCGATGCTCGAAGGCATCGTTCGCGAGCGCTGGCTCGTCGCGAACGGTGTCGTGGGCTTCTGGCCGGCGAACGCGATCGGAGACGACATCGTGCTTTGGACCGACGAGTCGCGTGAAACGCCGCTGCTCACGTGGCGAAACCTGCGCCAGCAGAATGAGCGGCCGGCGGGCAAGCCGAACTATTGCCTGGCCGATTTCGTCGCGCCGCGAACGAGCGGCGTTCGCGACTATGTCGGCGTGTTCGCCGTCACCGCCGGCGGCGACGTCGAGTCGCGCGTCGCCGACTACAAGCAGGCGAACGACGACTATTCGTCGCTGATGCTGAAGGCGCTCGCCGATCGCCTTGCCGAGGCATTCGCCGAATGGCTGCATCGCGATGTTCGCACCACGCTATGGGGATATGCGGCCGACGAGCGCCTCGATCGCTACGCGCTGATTCGCGAGGAATACCGCGGGATTCGTCCCGCCCCCGGGTATCCGGCGTGTCCCGATCACTCCGTCAAGGCCGACGTGTTCTCGGCGCTTCGCGCGGACGAAGCCGGCATGTCGATCACCGAAAGCTATGCGATGCTGCCCGCGGCGTCGGTGTGCGGGTTCTATCTCGCGCATCCCGGGTCGCGCTATTTCGCAGTCGGCAAGATCGGCGAAGATCAACTGGCGGATTTCGCCGCACGAACCGGTCTGGCGATCGACGAGGCAAGAAGGCGGCTCGCGCCAAACCTGTAGGGTCGGACACCAGACTCGCGAACGGGGAAATCGGTGCCAGAGATGTATTTCCCGAACAGGCGCGACGATGTCCAACGGCGGTGCCGGGAAATACATCTCTGGCACCGATTTCCGACGAATCTGTAGGCTACGGCGGTTTCTCCATCCTGAATCCCGCCGGCAGCAGTTGCGCAAGCGTATATTCGGCGCTTCGCCCATCGAGCGCGAACGCCCGTATCGCAGCATTGCCGCCGAACTCGGCGAGCACCTGCCTGCATGCGCCGCACGGCGTGACCGGTTCCGCCGTCGGCGTGTAGATTGCGAGCGCGACGATCGATCTCGCGCCGTCGGCAACCGCGCGAAAGATGGCGTTTCGCTCCGCGCAAATCGTCGATCCGAACGATGCGTTCTCGACGTTGCATCCGCTCGCGGTCGCGCCGTCGCCCCCCATGACGGCCGCGCCTACCGCGAAGTGACTGTACGGGCAATAGGCGCGCTCGCACGACGCTTTTGCCGCTTCAGCGAGCGCTTTCCATTGAGTTTCGGTGATTTTCGGCATTTCCGGCGATGAAAATTCGGATTGCCGGGTGGCTTCGGCGACCGTTACAGTATGCACCGCGCCTCCCTTGGCCGAGGGTCGGGACGGCACAGGAGCCATGGAACAAGCGTCGACGCTGACATTTCTCTTCACCGACATCGAGGGGAGCACCTCGAAGTGGGAGGAGCAGCCGGAGCAGATGGCGCAGGCCGTCGGTCGCCACGATGCCCTTCTGCGCGACAAGGTGCGCGAGCACCACGGCCGCATCGTCAAGACGACCGGCGACGGCATCTACGCCGCGTTTGAGACGCCGGCGGACGGGCTCGCCGCGACGGTTGCGATCCAGCTCGCGCTGCTCGACCCGGCGGCGACCGCGGGGCTGGGCCTGCGCATCCGCTGCGGCCTGCACACGGGCGAGGTGCACGCGCGCGACAACGACTACTTCGGCACGACGATCAATCGCACGGCGCGCATCATGGGCGCCGCGCACGGCGGTCAGATTCTCGTGTCGCGAGCGATCGCCGATGCGATCCGCGATGGCCTTAAGGACGGCGTCGAGCTCAAGGATCTCGGCGCCGTGCGGCTCAAGGGTCTCGCGACCTCGGAGACCGTCTATCAGGTCGTCCATCCGCGGCTCTATCAGAGTTTCCCGGCGCTGCGCGAGCTGGAGGCGACGCCGAACAACCTGCCGCAGCAGCTCACCTCGTTCATCGGCCGCGAGCACGAGCGCGCCGAGATCGAGGACATGCTCGAAGGCACGCGCCTGCTCACGCTGCTCGGCATGGGGGGCTTGGGCAAGACGCGGCTGTCGCTCGCAGTCGCGACGAGCGTGATGGATGCTTACCCTGACGGGGTATGGTTCATCGACCTGCAAACGATCCGCGATGGCGCGCTCGTGGCGGGCGAGACGGCGCGCGTGCTCGGCGTGCGCGAAGAACCGGGACGCGCGCTCATCCAGACGCTATGCGCGCATTTGAAGTCGCGCAAGCTGATGCTGATTCTCGACAACTGCGAGCAGGTGATCGAAGCCGCCGCGGACCTGGCCAACACGATCCTGCGTTCGACGCCCGACGTGCGCATTCTGACGACCAGTCGCATTGCGCTGCGCGTGCCCGGGGAGCAGACGTTCGTCGTCCAGCCGCTGCCCGTTCCCTCGCGCAATGCGGGCGCCGATACGCTGCTTCGCTCGCCGGCCGTGCTGCTCTTCGTCGAGCGCGCGAAGCTGCACAAGCCGAGCTTCGCGCTGACCGAACGCGAAGCACCTGCGGTGGCCGAGCTCGTGTATCGGCTCGAAGGCATTCCACTGGCGCTCGAACTTGCCGCGGCGCGGGTGCGCTCGCTGACGGTCGCGGACATCAACAAGCGGCTCAACGATCGCTACAAGATTCTGACCGGCGGGGATCGCACGCTGCAGGCGCGCCAGCAGACGTTGCGAGCGCTGGTCGACTGGTCGTACGACCTGCTCGAAGAGAACGAGCAGGTGCTGCTCGCGCGGTTGTCGGTGTTCGCAGGCGGCTTCGACTTGGCGGCGATCGAGGCGATCTGCGGCGCCGAGCCGCTCGTGCCGGAGGACGCGCTGGACATCATCACCTCGCTCGTGGAGAAGTCGCTGCTGCGCGCCGAGGATTCGGAGGAGGGCGCGCGCTACCGGATGCTCGAGACCATTCGCGACTATGCGCGCGAGAAGCTCATCCTGCGTGACGAACAGATCGCGACCGGCGTCGCGCATTGCAACTATTTCCTGGATTTCGCGAAGGCGTCGAGGCGTGGCATCGAAGGTGCCGAACAGGCAGAATGGATGCGCCGCATAGAGAACGCACACGACGATCTGCGATCGGCAATTTCGCTTACGCTCAGCGGGGGCGTCGATCCGATACTCGGCGTCAAGTTTGCGGTCGCGTTGATGGGTTTCTGGATCCTCCGTGGTTATTCGACCGAAGGTCGCAATTATGTGCGGGCCGCACTCGCGTTGTCCGCAGTGCAGGCTTCCGATCTCGCGCAAGCGCATGCGCTCTATGTCGGCGCCGTGCTTGCCGATGCGCAAAGCAACTATGCGGAAGCTGCAGCGATGTTGGAAAAGTGCATCGCGCTGCGCCGCGCGCTCGAGTCGCCGGTGGATCTCGCCGCCGCGTTGTCAACGGCGTCCATGGTCCGTCTGCACATCGGCGAAGCGGATAGCGCGCGTGAACTCGAGGCGGAGGCCGTCAGGATTTTCCGGGAGATTCGGAACCCGATCGGCGAGGCGATCGGCTTGCTTCACCTCGGACAGATCGACGCATACGTCGGCAAGGACGCTGATGCGAAGACGAACTTCGAGAAATGCCTGACGATGGCCTCCGATGTCGAATACTTCGAAGTCGAAAGCGAGTGCCAGCTCATGCTTGGGCAGCTGGCGCTCGAGTCGGGAGACTGGGCCGGCGCGCGTGACCACTTCTCTCAGGGGCTCGAAGTCTCCCGGCAAGCCGAGGACAAGCGCAACGAGGCCGCGGCGCTATGGTGGCTCGGTGTCGTCGACCTGCGTTCCGGTGACAGCAGCGCCGCACAGCAGAAGTTAAGTGGCGCGCTGCGCGTTTTCGTCGCGTCGGACATGTTTTCCGAGCTGGTCGGGTGCCTCGAAGATCACGCCTCGTTGCTCAAGGCATTCGACAGGCCTGAGGACGCAGCCCGCCTGTGCGGAGCGGTCGAGACGACACGCGAGCGACTCGCGCTGCCGCGCATCCCGCGAAGCGCCCTCCGCTGGAAAAGCCTGGTAGCCGACATCCGCGGCATGACGGGTCCCGAGCAGTTCGAGCGGGCGTCACGGGAAGGCGCCGATCTCGAGCTGCAGGAGGTCGTAAGTTTCGTGCTGTCGCAGCGAGCGCCGGAGCTGGCGACCGCTTGAGCGGCGCGGAGCCGCTGAGAAGGACGTCCCCACACCTCCCCGCGCTACGGTGACACCCATAGCGCGGGGCGACCGATTAGCGCGAACTCAGCCGCGCGAGCGCCGGCGACGCATCCATCCCAATGCGCCGAGGGCCGTCAGGATGAGCATGGCAGAACCGGGCTCGGGCACTGTTTCCGGGCTCACGAGCGTGAACGTGACCGTAGCTTTGCCCGTGGAGTCGCTGCAGTTCTGATTGTTGGTGTCGCAGATCTGCAGGATCACGTTGGGGTCGAAGGAGAACGGCACCGGTTTGAAACCCGACACGAATTCGAGCGATATACGGCTGGTCGTTGGCAACGGTGGCGGGGCCGTGCCGCCAGTGATCGCGGTGGCTGTCAGCGGTCCGAAGAAGACCGTGTCGATCCCAACCAGTTCGCCCGGCGGGGTGGAAATCACATCTGTGACGACGCCGCCGACGTTCTGGTCCGGCGGGGCATACGTGAGCGTTTCCAAGACGGTGCCGGGTCCATCCGTGGCGTTGTAGAGGTCGAGCGTCAGCGACGTAAAGAAGGCGTTCAGGCATGTGCCGCTTGGGACGATGACCTCCCCCGATGTCGCGGGGAAACAGCCGTCGTCGATCGTCAGGTCGCCGCTTCCCTTGAAGCCGAGGTTCGCGAAGGTGCCGCTTCCGGAAAACGTCGGATCGAAGCCGACCCGGAACGCTGCGGCATCTGCGGCGCCGGCCGACAACAACAAGCCGAATGATCCGGCCACCAGGATAGCTCCAAACCAGACGGACTTTCTTTTTGTCATAGCACTCTCCTCCGCTGCATCCGCCACCGGTAAACCGCGGACACGCGCCTTACCCGCCAGCGAACAGGTTCCGGATTCACTAGCAATAACCGCACCCCGCCGATTCATTCGAATCAAGTCATTGAATAAGCATTGATGTTTTGATCAAACAAAGGAGCCCCGGCACGGCGTTGTAAGATGTTTCGACACTTCATCCAGTCAATCCAGCTTCCCCAGAAAATCCGCCTTCCCGAGCGGCACGCCGTTGTGGCGCAGGATGTCGTAGGCGGTGGCCGCGTGGAAATAAACGTTCGGCGTCGCGAACTGCAGCAGGTAGTTGGCGCCGCTGAAGGTATGCGGCTGGCCGCGCACCGGACGCGTAATCTCGCGCGATTCGGCGCCCTCGAACGCTTTTTCGTCGAGTCCGCGCATGTACGCGATCGTTCGATCGATCCGCGCGATCAGCTCGTCGAAGCTCTGCTCCTTGTCTTCGTAGGAGGGAGGCTCGACGCCCGCAAGCCTTGCCGCGCATCCGCGCGCGATGTCGGTCGCGATCTGCACCTGCCGCGACAGCGGAAACATGTCCGGGTAAAGCCGCGCGTTGACGAACGCCGCTTCCTCGATCTTGTGTTCGAGCGCGTGCGCCTTCGCCTTTTCGAGCACGAACTTTAGATTGCCGAGCGTTTTGACGAAAAGGGTGACCGAAACCTGATGGAGCGGGAGCGACATCGCGTAAACCTCCGGGTTGTACGTTCAACGAAAAATGAGATAAAGGATACCGCCGAGGAGCAGCCACTTGAGCGTGTAGTGCGCGACGCGGCTGCGTTTCTTGATCGCCTTGCCGATCAGCCGCACGCGATACGCGGCGTTGAAGATATGGTTCAACACGCCGACGCGATCCCCGGGTGCGTTTTCCGTCTGGCTCGCGCGGATCACGGTCATCTTGACGAAATGGTTCACCGCGCGGACGACCGAGGTGCGAAGCGGCCGTTCGATGTCACAGAACAGGATGATCCGCGTCACGTCGCTGCGATTCTCGGCGGTATGGATGAACGTCTCGTCGAACATGACCGGCTCGCCATCGCGCCACGAGTACGCCTCGCCGTCGACGACGATGCGACACGTGTCGGCGTTCGGCGTGACGAGGCCCAGGTGATAGCGAAGCGACCCCGCGAAAGGGTCGCGATGCGCGCCCAGCCTGCTGCCGGGCGGCAGCAACGCGAACATTGCCGCGTTGACGGCAGGGATCGACTCGACGAGCGCGACGGTCCTCGGGCAAAGCACCCTCGCCGACGGCAGCGGCTCGTTATACCACTTGACGTAGAAGCGCTTCCAGCCGGTCTTGAAGAACGAATTGAAGCCCAGGTCGTTGTACGTCGAGGCGGCGCGGATCCGGCCCTCGTCGAACAAGCCGAGCGCTTCTTCACGGATCGTGCACCAGTTTTCGCATAGTGGCGCAAGCTCGGGAAAGCGCGCGACGTCGACGTACGGACGGTTGGGCACCGCCGAGAACAGATACATGAGCGCGTTGTACGGCGCCATGAGCGACGAGTGGTCGGTCAGCTGGCGCAGAAAGCCGTGGCGCACGCGGCCGCGATAGTGCACGTACACCGCCGATGCCACGAACACGTACAGCACGATGAACCTGGGCGCGAGGAGCGTTGCAAGCATCGCTTTCGTTCGATGGTCGTGTCGTCGTATGGCGGAAGGCGGGCGTCCAACCGGGCCGGCTTAATTCGTTACTTTAATCGCTTCCCGCGATGGCGGGCCGAGCGCGCTTGCTCGCCTTGCCACGTGCCCTCCGAAAGCGCCGGTGCAGCCACCACCACTGCTCGGGATGGCGAACGATCAGCCGCTCGAGCGCCGCGTTGTAGGCGCGCGTCGTGCGCGCGATCGACTCGCCGACATTCGGCACGTCGAGCGCGTCAAGCGCGTCAAGCGCGGATCGCGCGGACGAGCAACGCCGCATCGGTGGCGGCGAAGCCGCGGCAAAGCACGAGCGCCACATCGCCGCGCGGCGTTTGCGGATCGCGCGATACGGGAAGCGCGCCGCAATCGTCCGAACGCTCGGCGAGCGTCGCGATACCCGGTACGACGTTCGCGCGCAGCGCCGCCAGCGCGATCGCGGTCTCGACGATACCGGCGGCCGCAATCAGATGCCCGGTCGCCCATTTGAACGCGGTGACCGGTGGACAGCCATCGCCGAAAACGCGCATCAATGCGGCCGCCTCGGACGCGTCCGATTGGGTGGTGCCGTTGCCGTGCCCGACGATCATGCCGACGTCCGACGGCATGATCCCCGCGTCGACTAACGCCAGTTCGATCGCGCGAGAAACGCCATCGCCGTCGTCGCGGATCGCAAGCAGTCCCGATCCCTCGGTCACGTAGCCGCCGCCTAGCACTTCGCCCAGGATCGACGCATCGCGTTCGCGTGCGCTCCATTCCGTCTCGAGCGCGAGCGCGCCAGCGCCTTCCCCGAAGACGCTGCCGTCGCGCTTCGCGTCGAAGGGGCGCAAAGCATCGCGCGAAAGCAGCCCGCAATGATGGTAGTAGAGAATGTTTTGCGGCTCGATCGGGGTGTCGTGGCCGATCGCGAGCGCTCGATCCGCCTCGCCGTTCCGCAACGCTTCGGTCGCCTCGATCATCGCGAGCGTGCCGCCGACGCTGTGGTTCGTGATGCACGCGTTCGCGCCTTTCAGGCGATTGCGAATGCCGACGTGGCACAGCACGTTGTTCGGCAGCGTGCGCAACAGCCACATCGGATTGACCGTATCGGCGAGGTCGCGCCCGAATTCGCCGAGGTCTTTCTGTGACTGCGCCATCAGCGGAAAGAAGTCGTATTGGTTCTCGAACGTGCCGCCGCCCGATCCTACATAAATACCCGTGCGGTCGGAGAAGCGGTTCGCCGCGTCTTCGGCAAGCGAATCGCGATGCACGGCGTAGCCGGCGGTTTCGGCGGCGCGATCGCCGGCGTAGATGCCGAGCAGGTCGGTGCGGCGGATCAACTTGTGCAGCTTGCGATCGTCGACGAGCGCACGCGCGTTGAAATCGGCGATCTCGGCCGCGTGGGTGACGGGCCAATCGGACGTGTCGAAGCCTCGGATCGGCGCGATCGCGGAGCGTCCCTCGACGATCGCCGCGAGCATTTGCGCAGCGTCGCGTCCCGCTCCGCAAACCGCGCCGGTGCCGGTGATGACGACGGGCGGTTTCATTCGGTTATCACGAGCTCGGGATGGCGCAGCACGACGCAACTGTTCGAGCCGCCGAAGCCGAACGAATTGGAAAGCGTCATTCGCACCTTCTGGCGATGCGGGCGCTCGAGCACCAGGTTGAGATCGCAATCGCGATCGGGTTCGCGATAGTTCGCATTGACGGGCATCTCGCCGCGCTCGATCGCGAGCGCGCAGATCGCGACTTCGACGGCGCCTGCCGCGGCGATAAGGTGTCCCATCATGCTCTTCGTAGAGCTCACGAAGACGCGCTTCGCCTCGTCGCCGAATACAGCATGGATCGCAGCCGTCTCGCTGCGATCGTTCATGCCGGTCGACGTGCCGTGCGCATTGATGTAATCGACGTCGGCGGCGCTCGCCTTCGCGTCGGCAAGCGCCGCGCGCATCGACTGAATCGGTCCGTCGCCGTCGGGTGGCGAATCGGTGATCCGATACGACGATAGCGAATTGCCGTCGCCCGCGAGCTCGGCATAGATGTGCGCGCCGCGGCGCTGCGCGGATCCCCACTCTTCGAGCACGAGAAAGCCCGCGCCTTCGCCGAGCACGAAGCCGTTTCGCGTCGCGTCGAACGGCCGGCTCGCGCGTTGCGGCGCGTCGTTGTCGGTCGAGACGGCGGAAAGAAGACAAAAGCCGGCGAGACCCACGGGGCTGATCATCGAATCGAAGCCGCCCGCGAGGGCGCGATCGACGACGCCGCGCCGGATCAGCTTGAGCGCCGTGCCGATCGCCTGTCCACCGGATGCACACGCGGTATGGACGGACGTCGCGTAGCCCCGGATGCCGAAGCGGCGCGTCAGGAGTGCAACGCCCGCCGTGCTCTGGCTGCGGCAGAACGCGAGGGGATCGGCAGCCGATGGGTCGGACAAAAGCTTCCGCGCATCGATTTCGCCGTCCTGCGCGGAATGCCGCTGCACCTGCGACAGATCGGCGAAATCGACGCCCATCATACCGGTGCCGACCGCGCAGCCCCAGCGCTCGCCGTCTTCGTCGCTCGGCGCGATTCCCGCGTCGCGCATCGCCTCCTCGGCCGCGGCAAGCGCGAAGCGGTGCGAGCGGTTGGCGAATTTCAGAAGCTTCCGTGGCGCGCTGATCACGCGCTCGTCGAAACCTTTCACCTCGGCCGCGATGTGCGTCGAAAACCCCGATGCGTCGAACAGCGTGATCGTCGCGGCGCCGCTTTTGACGTCGTGAAGCGACGTCCATGTCGCGGCGACGTCGTTGCCGAGCGGCGTGACGAGCCCGATGCCGGTGATCGCGACGCGCCGACGCCCCTCACCCCAACCCTCTCCCCGCTCGCGGGGAGAGGGAGCCGAGCGAACGCGAGGCGGGTGAGGGATCATGCGGTCGTGCTTCCGAGCTCGAGGCGCGCACTGGCGACGAGCTTGTCGTCAGTCCTTGCGGACAAGATCGCTTTCGCGGTTCCGTTGTCGGTACAAGTCAGCTCGATCGCGAGATGGAGCCGCTGCGACGGCGCGATGAACGAGCGCATCTTGACGTGCGTGATGCGTCGCGCGTACGCCGAGGGACCGAGCCCGGGCGGGTCGCGCGCGACTTCGAGGGAAAGCCGCATCATCGTGTCGAGCAGAAGCGTCGCCGGAAACACCGGCCGGCGCGGAAAGTGATCGCCGAAGAACGGCGCCGACGCGGGAACCTCGATGCTTGCGCGAACCCTTTCGCCGGGCACGCGCTCGACGATATGCAACGCAATCTCGGCGACGCCCTCGAATCGGCCGGCGGGCGCACCTTCACTGCGCAGGAGCGCAAGCCGCGCGCGAAGCGCATCGGGATCGTCGAACTCCGCCAACGGAAGCATCGGCCCGAGACAGTCGACGAGCTCGATGATCGGCCTCCCCGCGATCGACGCGTGGCCGTGGTACGCGACGGCCTCGTCGTCGCATTGCTGGATCTCCACCGCAAGGTCGAGCGTTTCTCCGGGAGATGCACTGCCGAGGAATCGCGTTTCCGTCGCAAGCGCGGCCACGGGGCGTCCGCGGAAGTCGATCTGCTCCATCGCGACCCAGGCTGCAAGCTGTCCGACGGCTTCGGCGACCAGCGCCGACGAAAACGACGCGACGTGCGAAGGAATCGCGTAGCGTGCGCGAGCGCGGGTGCCGGGGACGAGCTCGTCGATGCGATCGACGAAGGAGTAGGCGGCGAAGTGGGGGTCGGAGATCAAAACCGATCAAGGGTCAGACGCAACCTGTCGGCCCAAGGGAAACCGAACAGGGTCAGACACCATTTATCGGGGAGCGTTTTGCCGCTCCGCGGGGTCGGCGTTCGACAAATGATATCTGACCCTATGCTTCCTTCTGCGCGCGCACCACCAGCTTGCAGAACGTCGTCGGCGTGAAGAGCCGCGGAATGTCGCCGACCTTCATCGGCGTCTTGAATCGCGCCGCCGGCACTTCGGACAGATATTCGCGAAGATGCGCGAGTCCTTTCTCGGTCACGATGCCGTTCTGCTCGAATTCCGACTCGGGCAGATCGCCGCGCGCGTTCTCGACGATCTTGCCGCGCGGAATCTTGACCTTGAACGCGCGCTCGAGCCGAAACACCATGTCGAGAAAGTCGATCGACTCGGCGTCGAGGCCCTCGATCAGCGAAACGTCGGGCTTGATGTCCTCGACATCGCAGCCAAGCGCGTCCGCCATCGTTTCGGCGACCTTCGGATAGACCGCCATGATTTCGTCGTGCGTCACCGGAATCTCAGCCATTGCCGATTTCTCCCTTCATCGCGAATCTCCGAACACTTCCAAGGATCACAGCTTGAATCCGCCGTCGACGTTCAGCACCTGCCCCGTCACGTAGCTCGCGTAATCCGACGCGAGGAACCATACCGCGTGCGCAACCTCGCGCGCCGTGCCGTAGCGCTTCATCAGAATGCGCGCCTTCGCCTCGTTGCCCGCCATCTCGCGCACATCCTTCGACATCTCGGTGTCGATAACGCCGGGCGCCACGGCGTTGACGCGAATGTTGCGCGGCGCGAGCTCGACCGCGAGCGCGCGCGTCAGCGCGTTGATCGCGCCCTTGCTCGCCGCATAGTTCGTCTGTCCCCGGCCGCCTTTCTCGCCGGCGACCGAGCTCAGGTTCACGATGCACCCGGCGCGCTGCATCACCATGTACGGCACCACCGCGCGCGTCACGTTGAAGACGCCGCCGACGTTCGTGTCGAGCACGGTCGCGATGTCCTCGTCGGAAAGGCCGGTGAGCGGATTGTCGCGAATTACGCCCGCGTTGTTGACCAGCACGTCGATGCGCCCGCCGCGATCGGCAAGCCGCTCGGCCGCCGCGACGCAGGCCGCCGCATCGGTGATGTCGACTTGCTCTGCGGCGACGTTCGTCCCGTCGCGCTTCGCGTTCCCGAGGACCGCTTCGGCCGCCGCCGTGTTGCCTCGGTAGAGGAACGTCACGTTTGCGCCTTCGCTCGCGAAGAGCTCGACGATCGCGCGCCCGATGCCGCGGCTTCCGCCGGTCACGAGGGCGACTTTGCCGGCGATTCCCGATTGCATCATCCCGATATCGCGAACCCGCCGTCGACGACGAGCGTGTGGCCGTTGATCATCGATGCTTCCGGCAGGCACAGCAGATACACGGCGTTCGCGACGTCCTCCGGCGAAAGTCGCGGGCCGGCCGGCGTGCGCCGGGCGAAATCGGCGAGGAGCTCGTCGCGATTCGGAAAATGCGTAAGCGCGTCCGTATCGACGACGCCCGCACTCACCGTATTGACGCGAATGCCGCGAGGGCCCAGCTCCTGCGCAAGCGCGCGCACCAGCGCTTCGAGCGCCGCCTTCGACGCGCCAATGAAACCGTAGCTCGGCATCGCGCGCTGCGCGCCGAGGCTCGACATCGCGATGATCCGCCCGCCGTCACGCATCATCGGCACGGCGCGCTGCGCGAGAAGGTCGAGCGCCAGCGCGTTCGTCTCCATGCACCAGCGAAAGTGCTTGAGGCTCATCTCCATGACCGGCTTCAACACACCGGATGCCGCGTTGCTGACGACGATGTCGATATGATCGTGGTGCTCGCGCAAAGCGTCGAACATCTCGTCGACGCTGTCCGGCACACCGACGCTGCCCTGGATCGCATGCGCCTGCCGCCCGAGCGCCCGGATTTCCCTGCAAAGGGCGTCCGCGTCGTCGTGGCTGTTGTAGTAGTTGACGACGACGTCCGCACCGGCGAAGGCGAGCTTGCGCACGATCGCGCGCCCGATGCCGCGTGCGGCGCCGGTCACGAGCGCGACCTGGCCTTCGAGTGCGCCTGTCATCCTGTCGATACGGAACGGAAAGGGCGTGGCCGTTGTGCGGATCGCGATGACGATCGCGGATACCGCGATGGCGCGCGCATCGCCACGACGCCGCGAAGCTCGCGCCGAAGACGAGCCCTCGCGCGAAAAGGCCGTTATTCTACCCGCCCGTCCCGGCGTCTACTGCGAAGCGCTTTCCTCGCGGACGCCCGCCGACTCGGCGCGCACCAGTCTTTGCGCTTCGAGGCACCAGTGCTTCTTGATGCTGTACCAGACGTCGGCCGCCCAGAGCACGTGCTGGGGAGCATCGCCAGGCAACGACGACGCGCCGCGCGTGTCGCCGGGCGTGTAAGCATTGATCCAATCGCGCACAACGGGCTCTTCGGCAAGCGGCCCGACGAGAGGCACGAGCACGTGGTTGTACGTGAGCGGCAGCGCGACGTTTCGCACCTTCGCCGTGCCGTTGTGATGGTAGTGCGAATCGCCGCCGAGAAGGTCGATGCCGACGGTGAAGCCGGTGAAATCGACGGCCGTGTTCGGGATCGACTGCAGCTTGCCGACCATCGACCATTGGTTCGGCATGAGAAATGTCGCGCCGCCCGCGCCGACGGCCGACGCGTACGACACCGACACGCCGACGACGGGGCGCTCCTGGTGCGTCAGGGGATCGACGATCGTCGTGCGATCCTCGAACGTGCCGCGAATCGGGTCGTAGACGCGAACCTTGTCGTCGAAGTGGCCGGCGAGCTCGTGCAGCACCTTGACGGCCTGCATTCCGCCTTGGCTGTGGCCGATCATCATCGGGCGCACTCCGGTGCGCTCGTAATCCCACGCGATGAGACCTGCGAGCTTCTCCGCGTCGTCGTAGGGACTGTACGACCAGTCGTGATCGCCGGGGTCGCGGATGCGCGCCTCCGGATATCCCATGCGCACGAGGAAATAGCCGAACGACTGCATGATCGGCTTGACCGGATAGATGCCGCCGTAGAGCAGGATGATTCGCGGCGTCGGCGCCTTCACGAGCACGTTGCGAATGTCGGCGTCGCTGATGTGGTCGGGGTCGAGCGCGAGGATGCGATCGGCGAGCGCCCGGTTGGGAACGAGCGGCTTCGAAGGTGCGGCCGCGTGATGCTCGGCCGCGGGCGATTGCGTGAGCGGTCCCGTCGCGCAACCGCCGAGCGCCAGCGCCAGCACGGCGATGAATCCGCAAAGGTATCGGGGAAATCCCTTCATTTGAGCGAGTCGATGCGATGAAGGAGTTCACGACCAAGTCTATCGACCTCATCGCTCGTGATCGCCGAAGTGCGATACGAGATGCCGAGGCACATCGCATCGCCCGACGTCGTGACGGCGATCACGATCGGCGACAGCGGCCCTGTCGGAACGCCGCGCATATACATCGGCGCGACGTTGTCGCCCTCGCCGCGCCATAGGGTTTTCACGTTGAGCGACGACACGCCGACGCCCACCGGATAGTTCTTCGCGTAAATGCCCATTCGCTGCGCGGGCGTTTGCAGCCGGCCGATCATACGGTCGACGGCCATCGCGAAGAGCGTCACGAGGAAGAGCTTCTCGCGCTTGATACGCGCGGTGGTTCGATGCACGTCCGCGGCAAGCCGCTCGAAAGTGACATCAAGAGGCACCGGATGCGAGACGCGGAACGAGCTCAGGAACTGCCCGAACGTGCGCATGTCGACGGCGTGCTCGCCGCGCAGATTGACGATCGACGCCACGGCGAGCTCGTGGCGGCGCTTTGCAGGATCGCGTGGAGGCATCGTCGCCGCCTGCGCGAGCAGGAGAAGCGCCATCAGCGCATCGTTGATGGTCACCTCGATGCGCTTCGCCGCATCGCGCAGTGCGCGATATCGCGAAGGCTCGAGCCACACGAAGCGAAACGCGTTGTGCCCGTCCTCGATCGCTCGAAAGCGCGGCCTGATCGTGCGCCGGCAACTCGCGGCGAGTCTGGGAAGGCGCGCAAGGCCGCGGACGAATCGAAGCGGATGGTGCGCAAACAGCCGTGCGTGCGGACTCGGATAGCGTGAAAGCGTCCCGGTACTGCGCGCATCGCCCCGATAGCGCGCGACGATCGCATCGAGCAACGCGATGATCGAATCGCCGCCGGCGATGAAGTGATCGTATGCGATGCCGAGGACGAAGCCTTCGTCGACCTGCATCGCGAAAAAGCGGAACGGGTCGAGCGGTCCGTTGCGCGGGAACGGGAGATTGAGGTGACGCTCGAACGCATTCGCGAGCGCGGCTCGCCAATCGACGCCGGCGTCGACCGCTTCGAACGTAATGTGGGCCGGGCCGCCCCGCCAGCCGTAGCGGCAACGACGTCGATCGAGTACGAGGCCCGTCAATCCCGCGGCCGACAATTGCGATTCGATCGCTTCGACGAGCGATCCTTCGTCGAGCGATCGTTCGATGCGCACGGCGTGAACGGCGTTGTAGGGATGAAGATCTCGCCAGTCGAGCATCGTCGCCTGGAACAAATTGAGCCTGCCCGGCAGACGTTCGCTCGTCGGTGAGCGACCCGCATCCGCAGGGGTTTTTTCACTCTCGCGATGGAAAAAATTTCCTGCTTTTGGCGCGATGCGATGCGCGGATCGCCAGGCGCGATCGGTCTCCTCCTCCGGGAGATCGCGCGCGTACCTGAAGCGCAGTCGGCGAAGCGGATGGGCGAGCCGGGTCATGATGGTCATGACCCGAGCAATCCTTGCGCCTGCAAGCACCAGTTCCGCTTCACGCTGTACCAGATGTCGGTGGCATGGATCAGATTCGACGTGTCGCCGGATGGCGTCGGTGGCGACCCTCGCGGCGACCATGCGTCGATCAAGACGCGGATCGCCGGGTCGGACGCGAGGTGTGCCGCGAGGGGCAACGTCAGATGATGATAACTGCCGGGCAGGATGACGTTTCGCACGTGGGCGCGTCCGAGCGCGATGTACGGCGAGTCGCCCAGCAGAGTGCCTTCGATCGGATCGTGCGGAAGGATGAATCCGGTGAATTCGCTCACCGTGTCCGGGATTTTGCGAAGTCGCGAGAGCATGTCCCATTGCCCGAGCACGAGGCGCGGAAGCCAGCCGGTCGCGAGCGCGGCGGCATAGGCGACATGAAGACCGACCACCGGCCGCCATTGACCCGTGTGCGGATCGACGATCGACGTTCGCGAAAGCGTTTCGCCGGTCGCGGGATCGACGACATGGAGCGCGTCGTGGAATGCGCCGGCGAATTCGTACAGCGTGCGAATGACGAGCATGCCACCCTGGCTATGGCCGATCAGCATCGGCTCCATGCCGCTTTGCTCGTAGTCGAACGCGAGCTCGCCGGCGAGCTTGGCGCTGTCGGCGAAGCTGCTGTACGAGAGCTCGCCGTCGCGCGGATTGCGAAGCCGCGCCTCGGGGTAACCCATCGCGACGAGAAAGCGCGCGAAGGGCTCCATCGTCACGAGCGGCACGCTTCCCTGCAAAAGCACGATGCGCGGCGCGCCCACGCGTGCCAACACATCATGCACGTCGGCCTCGTGCACGCTCGCGCAATCAAGCACGCGAAGACGGGTCGCGATCGCGTCGTTGATCCGACCCGCCTGGACTGTCGCGGCGAGCGCGGAAGACGCCGACAGCGCCGCTACAAGCAATGCGCCGATCGCCGCACGAAGGCGCGGCGCGATGCTACAGATGGCGCGCCGCGGGTCCCGGAAGGAACCGCCCCGTTCGCGCGACGTAGCGCGCGTAGGCTTCGCCGTGCATTCGCGCAAGATGCGCTTCCTCGCTTCGCGCCTTGACGTTCATGATGGCAACGTGAACAACGGCGAGCGCCAGCATCGGCGGCGTCGGCAGCACGAAGAGCGTTGCGATCATCATCGCGATGCTGAACGCGTAGATCGGATGGCGGATGCGCGCGAACAGGCCCTCGGTGACGAGCGACGTGTTGTCGTCGCTGATGTCCATCCGCCAATGGGGGCCCATCCGACGCCAGCAGTCGATCGTGGCAACGAGGCACGCGAGCGCGACCAGCGCGAAGACCCAGCGCAGCGCCGCATAAGCGGGCGCGAATGCGAAGGGTGGTACGGCAAGCCAACCGTGGCTTCGCGAAAGCGCGAGCCACGGCAACGCGCACCATGCGACGACGAGCGGGACGAGGACGATCCACATCAGCCGCTCGCCGCGCCGTTCGGGAATCATGCCGACACGTCGACGGTGGTGATGTCGCGCATGCACGACCATCGCGCCGACGCGAAGCCAATAGGCGGAGATCGTCAGCGCGACGATCAGAAGCGGGATGTCGGCCATGCCGTATGCCCCTCACCTGCTCTCTGCGCTCGGCTCCCTCCCCGTTCCGCGGGAGAGGGTTGGGGTGAGGGGTATGCGCGCCGATTTACATCCGCTCGATGATCGCCGCGATTCCCTGGCCTCCTCCGATGCACATCGTGACGAGTCCGTAGCGGCCCTTCGTGCGCTGCAGTTCGTACATCGTCTTGATCATCAGGATCGCGCCCGTCGCGCCGATCGGATGACCGAGCGCCACGGCGCCGCCGTTCGGGTTCACTTTCGCGGGATCGAGGTCGAGCTGCTTGGAGACGCCGAGCGCCTGAGCGGCGAACGCCTCGTTCGACTCGATCACGTCGAGGTCGCCGATCCTGAGTCCCGCTTTCTGAAGAGCGGACTTGACGGCGCTGACGGGGCCGAGCCCCATGATCTTCGGATCGATGCCCGCGTGCCCGTAGGCGACGAGCCGCGCCATTGGCTTGACGCCGGCGCGCTCGGCCGCCTGAATTTCCATCAAAACGACCGCCGCAGCGGCATCATTGATGCCCGACGCGTTGCCCGCGGTGACTGTCCCGTTCTCCTTGGCGAACACCGCGCGAAGCTTCGCCATGCCTTCGGCGGTCGCGTCGCTGCGCACATGCTCGTCGGTATCGAAGGTCACCGTGCCCTTCTTGCTCTTGAGCTCGATCGGCAGGATCTGCGACCTGAAATGGCCTTCGCTTTGCGCCTTCGCCGCGCGGCGATGGCTTTCGACGGCGAACGCGTCCTGCTGTTCGCGCGTGATGCCGCATTTGGTTGCGACGTTCTCGGCGGTGATGCCCATGTGGACGGTGTCGAACGGATCCGTCAGTGCGCCGACCATCATGTCGACAAGCTTCGCGTCACCCATCCGCGCGCCCCAGCGCTCGGTCGTGTTCGCGTAAACCCCGCGGCTCATGCTCTCGGCGCCGCCGCCGATCGCCGCGTCGGTATCGCCGAGCAGGATGTATTGCGAAGCGCTGACGATTGCCTGGAGGCCGCTGCCGCAGAGCCGGTTGACGGTGAGCGCGCCGCTTTCGTGCGGAAGGCCGCCGTTGACCGCGACGACGCGCGACAGGTACATGTCGCGTGCCTCGGTGTGGATAACGTTGCCGATGACGCATTGGCCGATGCTCGCGGGATCGACTTTCGAGCGCGCGACGGCTTCGCGCACGACGCGCGCGCCGAGCTCGGTGGGCGGGATGTCCTTGAGCGATCCGCCATAGTCGCCGATCGCAGTGCGTGCTCCGTTGACGATGACGACTTGTCTTGTGCCGGCCATGGCTGTCTCCTCATTCGATGATGTCGTCATTATCCTCCTGTCGAGTTCCCAGCATGCGACGATTCGACTCGGTCGTGGGCATGCTGTTGCCGCGATTCGGCGCGCTGCGTCAAAGCAGCCACCGCAGTATGGCGCGAGCGAGTGGGCGTGCCGGCCGTCGCGGGTGGCGCGCCCGACGGAGCGCGTGTTTGCCGACCGACTTGGCGCGCCGGGCACCCGCAGGCCGGCGTTTTCGGACTTCGAGCGCGCGGCCGTACAGCGGTGGCTGCTTTGGACGACGATTACTCGACGCTTACGCCGCCTGCCGCTGCCGCGTGCCCTCTACCGC
>Ga0209579_10001282_pt1 | contig 21170 bp, 13 predicted proteins | sample Coa_R1_2_FD_187152 | JGI IMG/M metagenome (GOLD analysis project Ga0209579, IMG submission 187152) | Surface soil microbial communities from Centralia Pennsylvania, which are recovering from an underground coalmine fire - Coalmine... | ecosystem: Environmental > Terrestrial > Soil >... | reverse complement strand
GCGGTCAAACAGCCGGTGCGGAATCATCTCCGGCGGCAGCGCCCGCTCGTATCCCGCCCAACTCATGTTGCGCTGCATGCTCTCGCCGAAGGATTCCTGAGCCACGCCAATCTGCAGCGAGCGGAAACGCGAATCCCCGCCGATCTTACCCGCAATAATCTGGTCGATCGACGGCCCGCTCGGTCCGCGGCCCGTGAAATTCAGGCCGGTCATCAAACCGCTCATGGAGTTCGTATGGCCGTTCCCTTTGCCGCTCGAAGCCGCGTTGTCCACGCCGCTAAGCACGTGAATGTCCTTGCGCCAGGCGGCCAACGGAGTGAGGCACGGAGTCAGCTCGTAGTCGCTGCCCTCTTCCGTGGGAATCCAGTAGCGTTCCGGGATACCGTTTCCGTTGAACCATAGAACGAAACGGGTTTCAATGGGCTTCTCCAGCTTCGCCGCCGGGTGGGGCGTGGCCGCGTAAGCGGTCCCCGTCGAATTGAACATCGACGCCAGCGGCGGAAGGCCAATGACGATCCGCGCACCGGCTGCCGTGAGCCCTTTCAGCAGCGCCCTGCGCGACGTTCTAACGCGGTCGGTGATTATCTGCGACATCCGCCCTCCGCTTCTCCGGGGGAAATTCCCGGGACAGGACTAATGACAATATTAACTCTTTAAAGCGGAAGCCTGAATTGCGAAAGTCGTCGGTGACGTACCGGATCAGGGGCCGGTCAGCCGCCGTTTCGCTTCTTCCGGCCTGAAAGCGGAAATACTGCTTGACGATGCATTCCTCGCATTGGGGGCTTTTTGCCAGCACCGCGCCCAGCTGTTGGGGCGACGAAAACTCCGAATCCGGGATGCCGGCCACGTACGCATTCGTGTTCAGCGGCAGCGTGATGACGCGCTTCGGTATGGGATGTTTTCCATCTTCGTCATCGTCCTCGTCCTTTTTTTTGCGAAATTCAAGGACCATTTGTTCCCTTCGCGCCCCCACCGCGTCGAACTTCTCCAGTCCGAATCCCACCGCATCCATGAGCTTGTGGCAGGTGGCGCACGAGGCATCGGTGGTATGTTCCGACATGCGGTCGCGATTGGTCTGGGGCTTGGCCTCCGTCACCGGCGACAGATTCGTGTTTACGCCCGGCGGCGGATCCGGCACATGCTGGCAGAGGAACTGTTCCCGTACAAAGAGGCCGCGCGCGGTGGGCGATGACTCATCCGGTTTCGCGGTCAACGCCAGAAACAAGCCTTGCCCTAAAATTCCCGCCCGCTCGGAGTTCGCTGGAAATGCCACTTTTTCGAAATCCCTGGCCGGCGCCGGTACGCCATAGATCCGCGCCAGTTCCGGGCTCACGTAGCCGTAATCCGCCGTGAAAAGCTCCATGAAGTTGCCATCTTTCCATACCAGGTCGGAGACAAACGTGCGCGCCTCCGTGACCATGGCGCTGGCTGTTTCGCGCGTAAAATACGGAAACTTGCGCCGGTCCTTGCTGGCTGTCGTCAACCGGTCAAAGCGCAGCCATTGGCTGACAAACTCATCCAACGATTCGCGAGCCCGCGGGTCCGACAGCATGCGCCGCACCTGCTTCTCCACGCCCGCCCGGGTCGCCAGTTCGCCACGCTCGGCGGCGGCGAAGAGCTCGGTATCGGGCATGGTGTCCCACAACGAATACGAAAGCCGGCTGGCCGTGGCCCACGCTTTTAATTTCGGGTCTGACGTCGTGTTGATCCAGAACAGAAAGTTCGGCGACTGCAGCATGGCCTCCACTACCAACTGCGCGCCCTTGAGGAAATCCGGTTCTTTTGCCAGCAGCGATTCATAGCGCTGCTGCTCCGCAGGCTCCAGCGGCCGCCGGAACGCCTTCCGTCCGAATTCCCGCACAAACCGCTTCCCACATTCCGGCGAAGGCTTACAGGAAAGCAGCCCATGCGTATCGCCGCCGCGAAAGGCCGCTCGCGCCAGCTTTTCCGCGGCGTTGCTATAAGCCTCCACCAGCAGCGGCGAAACGGTCGGCCCGCGGGACTGGTTCAAGAATCCGTTGACGAAATCCTCCGGCGGAAATTGCATGGCCGGCGCTGTCTGGTCGTCCAGTAAGTCGCGCACCGTGTGGTTGTATTGGCTGTGCGTCAAGCGCCGCAGTTGCGCATCCTGCGCCGCGCCTCCTGCACTTTTCAACTCCCGATACTTCAGCGCCGTCGCCAGCTCGGGGCCCGATAATTGTGCCAGCCTGGCAATCCACGCTCTCAGCACGGTTTCTTCCGCGCTATTCTGCTTAATTCGCTCGCCGCCGGTATGCGGCATGCGCGCCGTTGGCTTCCGCAGCAAAAGCGATGCGTCCAAGTTTTGACGGTCCACCAAGACAACTAGCGAATTCCCAAAAGCGGCGATCTTAGCGGCATCCGCATCGGCCTCGGGAAAATGCAGCCTGGTCGCCGACGCCACGCCATCGGGGTTGTGGCAGGCACGGCAGTTCGCATTCTCGAGAATCGGGAAAAGAGTGGTCCTGAAATCGCCGCTCTGCGCCCACAGAGTGCCCCCCCCCAAAACCAGCAAGATCGTCCGGTAAAGCACGAAAACAGTCCCTCGGCCCCGGCGGGTTTTTCGAGCCGCCGCTCACCCCTGTAGAATAACAGCAGATGCGGCAGGTCATTGCGGCTCTCCTATTCTTTGCAGCCACCGCGCCGGCAGCTACCGCGCCGGCAGCCACCGAACGCGAGGTCGCAGAGTGGGTGCTCCGGTGGGAAGGCAGTTTGATCCTGGAAGGGTCAAACGAGCCCATCCGCGACCTCTCCCGATTGCCTCCCGGTGACTTCCACATTGCTTCTATCGACCTGACCGCCGCCGTGATGCGCCCCGTCGAGCTATGCAAACTCGAAGGCCTCGCGCATCTGCGCGCACTTTATTTGCCGGGCCGAATCTGGAACCCGGGCGCAGGCAACGAGGACAAGACCGGAGTGTTTGAAGCCCTGGCCTCGCTGACGTCCGTCGAGCGCCTGGCCTTCAGTTGGCATTTCAATTCGAATATCGAAGTCGATGACAAGGACATCGACAAGCTGACTCCCTGGTCCGGCCTGAAGCAATTCCGCTGCGCGCAATGCAGCCTCGCCCAACCCAAGTTGTCGGCCTTCTCGCAGCTACGAGATCTCGATCTCAGCGACAATCCCTTCACCGATGAAGGCATGGCTGCGCTCGCCGGGCTCAGGAACCTGAAACATCTCATTTTGCGGAACACGCTGGTTACCGACGATGGGCTCAAATATCTGCAGGATTTGACCGCTTTGGAGGAACTCGATCTGTCCGGGACGCGCATCACGGGACTTGGCCTGCAGCATCTCATTAACTTGAAATCGATTCGCAGCTTGAATCTGTTAGGCGCGCAAGTGCCCGATGAATTCATGGACATCCTGGCCGGCATGAAATCGCTGGAAGTCTTGAACCTCTACCGGACACTGGTGACGAACTCCGGCCTGGCCCGGCTCGATTCCTTGAAAAACCTTACCGACCTGGATGTCCGCTACAGCCGCGTCACCACCAATGGTGTCGAAGCGCTGCGCGCGGCTCTGCCCGACGTCAAGGTCCGTTTCGATGGAGCCGCTCTCTCCAGAGCGCCTCGTGCCGGAACGCGAAAGCCCACCGATTCCTCTCCCCGGGCCATTGCCGCGTGGGTCCGCCTGATGGGTGGAGGCGCTGAACTGGTGGATGGCCGACTTATATCGGTTAGCCTGGCTTCCACATCCTTGAGTGATGCGCAGCTCGCCTTTCTCGAAAATCTCCCCGACCTCCGAAAACTCGACTTCCAGGTAACCCAAGTCTCCGATCTGGGCCTGGCCTCCGTCCAGCGGCTCACCGGTCTGCGCGAACTCAACCTCAGCAACACAACCGTCTCGTCAACGGGACTCGCGAAGCTCGCGACGTTAAGCCACCTCGAAACACTCAAGCTGGCCGGTACGCTGGTCGACGGAACGGGACTGGCCCAGTTGAAAGGGCTAACAGCATTGCGCGATCTGGACCTGTCCGGCTCGCATGTCGCCGATCGCGGTCTTGAAGACATCGCCTTGCTCAGCGGCCTGCGCACTCTGCGGCTTCGCTTTCTCGACATCACCGACTCGGGCTTAGGCGGACTTGCCAAACTCGCCAAACTCGAAAGCCTCGATCTCAGCAGCACCGAAATCACCGACTCCGGCCTCAAACAAGTCGCCGCCCTCACCACCTTGCGCGAGCTTTATTTGAACTATACCGGCACCGGCAACGCGGGCCTCGCGGACTTGAAACCCTTGCAGCATCTCGAGCGCCTCGAACTGATCCACACCCGCGCCAATAACGATGGCATGGCCTCCATCGCCGCCCTGAAGAACTTACGCGTCGCCAAGCTCGACTACATGACGCTCGATGATCAGGCTGTCGTGTTTCTCAAGGATCTTCCCCAGCTGCGCGAATTGAGCCTGGATGCCACCAGCATTACCGATCAGGGCGCCCAAACTTTGCGCTCCATGACCGAGTTGCGGGCCCTGAATATCTATCACACGCTGGTTACGGAGAATGCCTGGCACGCCTTGAAAACCGCCCTGCCCGAGTGTCAAATCGTATTCGATCGTGATTCGGCCTTGCCGAACCGGAGAATCCGCCACCAATGAAAGCCCTTTGGTCCGCCGTCTTCCTCTGTGCAGTTTCAGCCTGTGGCGAAACTCCAACCAGCGAAGACACTCACTGGATCACCGACCTGGGCGGCGCCGTGGTACGCAACGCCCAGGGGCTCGTCACCGGCATCAGCCTGCGCGGGACCTGGGTGACCGATACCGACCTGCGCCGCTTGAATCGCTATTCCGCCTTGAGTGTTCTGGATCTTTCCCTCACCCGCATTACCGACGGCGGCATGCAAGAGATCAAGAACCTGCCCGGCATTACCGATTTCAATCTCTATTTCGCCGAGTACGTCACCGACGAAGGCATCGCCGCCATCAAAGAATGGAAACATCTCAAGCGCCTCAACCTGCACGGCACCAAGGCCGGCGACACCGCTCTCGAGCACATTGCGGGACTCACCTTACTGGAATCGCTCGATGTCGGCTCCACCTTAATGACCGACGTCGGTCTCGAACGGCTGACCAGCCTGACGAATCTCAGGGCGCTAACCATGGGCGGCAACGAACTGGGCGACGCCGGCCTGCAGGCACTCCGCCAGATGCCGAATTTAACTTACCTCGACCTGAGCGGCCGTCAGGGCAACGACAAGAACGTCTGGAGTATCGCCATGTCCAACATCGGACTCCAGGCCGTTCTCACTCTCAGGAACCTGCGTGAACTGCGCTTCAGTTGCGTATCGACGTCGGTGGGAGTCGAAGGCGCGAAGCTGGGAGAAGTAAGCACCCTCAGCGTCACTCAGAAATGGTTGGAGCAACTCAAATCGCTGACAGGTCTCGAAAGGCTGAAATTGCAAGGCTGCGGACGTATCAATGATGAAGCTGTTGCGGTCCTCATTGCTATGCCGTCGCTCCGCGAAGTCGATCTGAAAGGCACTGCCGTGACGGAAAAAGGCGCGGACATGTTGCGCGCCGCCAAACCACGCGCCGTGGTCTACGCCGGGCCTTGGGAAGGCAAAGCCGCAGCCTACCGCAACAATTGAGCGCAATCGACCGCACATCTCACGCTCCATAACAGGTCACCTTTCCCGTATGGTAAGCACCTGGTTCACCGGAAGATCTTTTTCGACCTGGTGCACGCCCGAAGGCCAGTCGATTTCGATGTGTTCGATGCGGGTGGTTGCGCCCAAACCGAAGCGCAGGCGCAGATCGCTTTGCGAAAGATAGCTGCCGCCGCTGCGCACCTCGCCGATCTGGATCAATCCGCCGGCGGCCAACCGGACGCGCGCGCCGATGGCGGCGCGGTTGGACTTGACTCCTTCCAGTTTGAGCAGGATCCAATTGCCGGCAGGTTTTGACGATTGCCTCAACAGCGAGGGCGGTTCGTTTTGATTGTTGACCAACACCTCCACCGCGCCGTCGTTGTCGTAATCGCCGAAGGCCGCGCCGCGCGCCGAGTGTTTTTCGAGAATACCGGGACCGGCGGATTCGGATATGTCCACGAACTTGCCCTTGCCGGTATTGCGGTACAGCACGGCGCGGTCGCGGTAGCGCACGTCGATGGCGAGCCGGTCCACTTCGGGGAAGACATGCCCGCTGACCATGAGCAGATCCTGCCAACCATCATTGTCGAAATCGAAGAAGCCGCAACCCCAGCCCACAAAGCGCGTGTTGAGCGCCAGGCCGGCGGCCAGGGTGGCGTCATCAAACTCCCCACGACCGCGATTGTGGTAGAGCGTTTCGCGCTCGTCGGAGAAATTCGAGCGAAAGATATCGGGCCAGCCGTCGCCATCGTAATCGGCCGCGGCGACACCCATACCGGAGAGGGCCATGCCGCCGTCATCGAATGCGGCGCCGCGCATCACGGCTTCATCGGCGAAGGTGCCATCGCCGCGATTGATGTAGAGAATGGAAGGGGTGCGGTCGCAGGCCACGTAGATATCGGGGAGACCGTCGCCATTGAAATCGCCGGTGAGCACGCCGAGCGCGTAGTTGCGGGCAGGCTTGGAAATGCCGGAGGCATCGGATACGTCGGTGAATGTGCCGTCCCCGTTGTTGCGGTACAGGATGTTGCGATCGAAGGGCAAACCGCGCGGCCCGCAGGCCACGGGCAGGCCACGATACCAGCAATAGGAATTGTCACCGGGCTTGGGTGTGGCGGCGAAATCGAACTTCAGATAATTGGCGACGAACAGGTCGAGGCGGCCGTCGTTGTTATAGTCGAGGAACGCGCAGCCGGTGTTGTAGCGGGTGCGATCCTGGCGCAGATGAGCCTGGGCGGTGACGTCCTCGAAGCCGTGACCGGCGCGGTTGTGATAGAGCACGTTCTGGCCCCAGTAGGTGACGAACAGGTCGATGTAGCCGTCGTTATCGTAATCGCCCGCGCAAACGCCCTGACCCCAGCCAGTGTGTGCGAGGCCCATCTCCTTGGTGACGTCGGCGAACTTGCCGTTGCCGAGGTTGTGATACAGGCGATTGGCGCCGCCGGGGCCGGACACCAGGAAGACGTCCAGAAGGCCGTCGTTATCGTAATCCAGAAAGGCGGCTCCGCTGCCGGTGGTTTCGACGATGTATTGCTTGGATTGCGCGCCGCCGTTGGGGAACGAAGCAGTCAGGCCGGCATCGCGAGCGACGTTGCGGAAATCGACGGCGGGCGCTCCCGCGGAAAACAGGAACGCGAGCGCGATCCAGCGGATCACGGCTTGGGCGCTTTCTCTCCCAAGCGCTTCAGGAAATCGGTGAATTCGCCCTCGGGCGCCTGGCGCAATTTGTCCAGCTCGGCCTGTTCGCGGGCGGCGTCGGCGGCGCGGCCGGCATTGCGGTAGGCCAACATCAGGCTGTAATGGGCCGACTCGTTTCCGGGCTGCAGACGGACAACTCGTTCGAGCAGCGCGATGGCTTGCGGGTACTGACCGGCGCCGGCGCGCGCCTTGGCGACGGCTTCCAACGCTTCGGGGAAATCGGGGCTGATTTGGGCGGCGCGTTCGAAGTGTTGGAGCGCTTCGGCGGGCTGCTGCCCGGTGAGCAGGATCTGCCCCATTTCGTATTCCGCCACGGCATCGCCCGGATTCAAGGCCAGCTCCGCCTCGAACTCGCGGCGCGCCAGCGTGAGATTCTCCGGCGCATGGGACTGGAGCAGCAGCACGCGTCCGCGGCGGAAGTGAAGGTTCAGAGCCGCGGGATTCTTGGCGATGGCTTTGCGGTACTCGGCGGCGGCATCCGCATAGCGCTCCTGAATCTCGAAGATCTCGGCGGACACCTGATTGACGCGGTACGAGCCGGGAGTCTTCTGGAACATTTCAAAGAGCGTGTCGTTCCACGCTTTCATGTGAAGGCGCGCGGTTTGATAGAGCACGTCCGGATCGGAGGGATACAGCTCCTTGAGGCGCGCCAAAACCGGAAGGGCGTCGACGTAGCGTCCCCGGGCAAGATCGCACTGGCTCAAGGCGAGTCCCGCGAGGCGGCGCAGATCGGGATCGGCGTTCTGCTCAAAGCGGGTGGCCAAATCGCTCCGAACGGCATCGCATTGGCCGAGGCCCGCGCGGGCGAGGGCCAGAAAAGTTTCGCGGCGCGGGCCGCCGGACGCTTTTTGGAGAGAAGTTACAGCGGCGCGGTAGTGTCCACGGTTGAATTCGGCGATGCCTTCCTGGAGCGGATCAACCTGGCCCCATGCCGAACAGGCGGCCAGCATGAGGAAGGCGCTAATGGCCCGCATCGTCAATTACCAGATCGAGGTCGCCGAAGCGGTGGCGCTGCTTCCCCTCGAAGAAACGGAAGCTGAGCAGGGGCGGGGCGCCGGGGGCGACCGGGGCCGGCGGCGCGAGGCGCTCAGAAGGGGGCGTCGCCAGATCCAGCACACGCCCGGAGGCCGCGACCTGCCGGATCAGGAGCGCATGCCGCGGCCCCGCCAGGAAAAGCAGCAAACCGACTGCCGCGATCATTGGATGTCCTCCATTGTGGTGCTCATTTTATCCCAGGCAAATCGAGACAGGGTAAAACGGTTTTCGGCGCATGGCCCGAATTGGGTTCGTTTCGTTTTTTTTGCCTCGAACCGTCATGTATGCCGGGAGATTGCCGGTCAGGCACCCTCCGATCACACACTACCATGGCGGGTGAGCGGCTTTGGAGCAGTGGCTGGGGCGGTCAGGCGGCAGATGTTGAAATGGCTGGGCTTGGGTTGGCAAGATTTTTTTGGCGCATTTGGTGACCGGCGGCGTACAAATGCATCCAACGGAATGCACTCGCAACCCAGCGGTGGGCGTCTGGATCCCCGGCCAGGAGGGCCGAACCGACAGGCGATCCCAGCAGGATGAGGCCGCCCCGGCGCAGCGCGACGGGCTGGTGCACAAACGTCGCAATCACCGTATCGCCGGGCCGGGGGGACAATACCAGCGGGTAGAACTCCCGGATGCGGGCGCAAACCGGCCACGTGAAGTCCACGTAGGGAACATAAGGAGATGTGATCCGCGGGTGCGTGAGCCCAGCCGCCGATTCGAGTAGCACCGATCCGCCGCTGCTGAGGCGCTGCCGTACCGCGCCGGCCACACCCTCGCTCAATGTGGCGGCGCCGGGGACCACCATCCCGGCGCCGCGGAGTATCCCGTCGCCCGCCATCACGGAGCGGAACCCGGCCAGGGATTCCGGCAAGAGGCAGCCGGGACCCAGGTCGATGAGAAATCCTGCATCGGGGCGTCCGGCCAGGACTTGGATTTCGGCCGCACAAGCAGCCAGGAATACGCGGCGTGAGATGCGCATCATCAGAACCTGGCCGCAACAAAACGGTCCATGGCCGCTGCTGTATCGAAGAATTGCTGGTCTGGCGCGAACCGGTAGCGCGCCTCCATTTCCGCAATGAGCCAGCCGTTGTAGCCAACCTTGTCGAGCGCGGCACGTATCGCCGGCCAATTGTTATCGCCGAGGAAGATATTTGTGTAGACACTTTGATCGCCGCACCGTCCCCGGTGTCGCATGACATCCTTCAAATGCACGCGCGTAATGCGCGGTCCATGGATCTCGATCCACTGCTCCGGAAAGCCGGTGTCGTGGATGTTGCCGACATCCAGATGAATGCCGACCGAGGGGTGGTTTACTTCGTTGAGAAATTGCCAGAACTCGCGCGGAGAAAGCAGGAAGCGCTGTTCGGAGTTGCAATTCTCACAGCCTATTCTGACTCTTGCTTGAGAAGCCCGATCGCCCAGCGACCTCAAGCCTTCAATACAACGGCGGTAGACATCATTGTAGGGCACTGGCTCGGTGACGACTCCGGCGACTACTAAAATGGCATCGGTCTCCAGCAGTTGGGCCGTTTCGAGCTGCCGCTCGATGTGCCGCCGGGCGGCAGCCTGCACTCGCGGGTCGCGCGCCGAGAGGTTTTCGTCCCAGTCCAGCGAGTTGGAAACATTGGAAACCGCCAGCCCGGCGTCGCGCACCTTGCGGAACAGCTCGCGGACCCCGGCATCCCCGGTATCCATCTTGAACCAAGGCTTCTCACCGAGCCACAGCTCAATTCCGTCAAAGCCGGCCTTCTTGATCAGCGCCAGCCCCTTCTCGAAGGGCCAGCCGTCGGGGATCATGTTATCGCCGATGGATTTCCGCACTCCATTGATGATAAGCCCGGGCGCCAGATATCAGCGAGCGGATTACGCCAACCCGGCGACATGCGTCCTGATGTTTTTTTCGAGCCGCACTGGCACTCGAAGCTGACGATGCGTGACAATCTCCTTATGCCCTTACCATCCCGGCGCTCATTATTGCGCGTAACCCTTGGAGCTACCAGCTCGGCACCCGCTTTTTCCGGTTTGGCCCGCGGCGCCTCCACTTCCAGGGAGAGTGCGGAGTTCAAGCTGGGCGTCGCTTCGTATTCGCTGCGGAAGTTCCCGCGCGCCGAAGCGATTCAGATAATCAAGCGGCTGGGGGTGAAGTACGTCAACATCAAGTCGTTTCATCTGCCGCTAGATTCCACGCCGGACCAGATTCGCGTGGCGCGGGGGGAGTTCGAGGATGCGGGACTGGTCATCGCCGGAGGCGGCAACATCGAATTCCGCCAGGACGATGAGACGGATATCCGCCATAAATTCGCATACGCCAAGATGGCCGGAATGCCCCTGATGGTGTGCGCCCCCACGAAAGTCACTTTGCCCAAGCTGGAAAAGTACGTAAAGGAGTACGACATCAAGATCGCCGTACACAATCATGGCCCCAAGGACATCTTTCCAGCCCCGCAGGACGCCCTGAAGATCCTGCAGGACATGGATCCGCGGTGCGGCGTGTGCGTGGACGTGGCGCATACCGCCGAGGCCGGCGTAAAGCCTGTCGATGCGATTCGGGCATCCGGATCCCGCATGCTGGACGTGCACATCAAGGACATGCGCGTGTTCGGCGATGTGAACACGCTTTGCGACGTGGGCGATGGGGTGCTGCCCATCCCCGCAATCTTCCGCGAGCTGCACCAGATGCACTACACGGGGTGCGTCAATCTCGAATACGAAATCAACGAGAACGATCCGTTTCCCGGCATGGCCCGGTCATACGCCTACATGCACGGCGTGCTCGCCGGATTGAGCGCATAGCGCCCTGGCGCCCTCGGTTGCGGAGCCAAGCTGGAGAGGAGTATAGTTTCAGTTCCATGCTTCGCAATCTGTTATTCACAACGTTGACCGTGATCATGGCGTTCCCGCTGTGGTCCCAACCCAAACCGCGGCTCGAAGAACTCCGCGGCAAGACCATCCTGCTTTTTACACCGCATCCCGACGATGACACGTTCTGCTGCGCCGGGACACTGGCACTGCTGGCGAAGGCGGGCAATAACGTCCGCATTGTGATCTACACCAACGATGACAAAGGGTCCTATGACCCCGAAATGACCAGCGAGCGCCTGGCACGAATCCGCATGCACGAAGAAGAGGAGGCCTGCCGCATCATTGGTATCCCCAAGGAAAATATCTCGTGGCTGGAGTACCACGATGGCATGCTGGAATACGCCAATACACGCGACCTGGTTGAGGAAGTAACCCGCATCATCCGCAAGGTGCGGCCGGATGTGGTCCTGTCGATCGATCCCGGCACTGAGTACGTCCGATGGCACAAGACCGACCACCGCATGGCTGCCAATAATACCCTAGATGCGATTCGGGCGGCCGAGTGGCATCTCTACTTTCCCAATCAACTGCTGCACGAAGGTCTGCAGCCATTCCTGGTGCCGCAGGAGTTTTACTTTTACGTGACCGAGAAGGATGCCAACTACTGGGTGAACATCGATAGCGTGGTCGAGCAGAAGCTGGATGCGGCCATGGCGCATACCAGCCAGTGGGAACCCTCCATAAACCACTACCGGCCGGACTGGGACAAGGCAGTCCTGGACAAGACCAAGGCGGAGCTGCGCGGGCACGTCACGAAAAAGGACGGTCACTACGTAGAGGCTTTCCGCACGACGACGGGGTTCAATCAGGAATGACGATTCTCCCGGCCGCCCGCGGGGTTGCGGTATTCCTGTTGGTTTCTTTGTGGTCGAGCGCCGCCGACTATGGCCATCCGCTGGACGCGCTCTCCGCCGAAGAGTATTGGGCTGTTTTTGAGACCATGAAGGCGTCCGGCAAGCTGGACGCCGCCAGCCGGTATGCAGGGGTCAACCTGCGGGAGCCGCCCAAGGCGGAAGTGTTGCGCTGGAAGCCCGGCGATCGCTTCGGGCGCGCAGCGCTGGCAGTCATCAAACAGGGAAGGCGCACTTTTGAGGCGGTGGTGGACGTGGCCGGCCGGAAGCTCGTCTCGTGGAAGGAGATAAAAGGCGTCGAGCCGGTTCTCATCGCGGACGAAAGCGAAGTCGACGACCGGGTGAAGTCCGATCCCCAGGTGCTGGCAGCGTTGCACAAGCGCGGAATCACGGATCTGGAGACTGTGGGATGCGACGGCAGCTCGCCGGGCTATTTCGGCACTCCCGAAGAGCAGGGCCGCCGCCTGCAGCGGATCATCTGCTCGGTGGCCCGTGGATACTCCAACCACGGCGGCCATCCCATAGAAGGCCTGGTGGTGGTGTGGGATTCCGAGGAGCAGAAGGTCATCCGGGTTATCGACACGGGTGTGGTGCCGGTGCCGCGCGGCAATGCCGATTACGATTCGAATACGATCCAGCCACGTGAGATTGCCGGACCGATTACCGTTCAACAGCCGATCCATGGGTTTCAATTACAGGGGAACCAGGTAAGCTGGCAGAACTGGCGCTTCCACTTCAGCATCGACCCTAAGGCCGGTGTAGTGGTGAGCAACGTCGCGTACGACGATCACGAAAAACAGCGCTCGATTCTCTATGAAGGATCTCTGTCCGAGATCTTCGTGCCGTATCAGGATCCGGCGGAAGGCTGGTACCACTGGACGTTTTTGGATTTGGGAGAAGGCAACGTGTGGGGCAGTGTCGCCAGCAGCCTGGAGCCGGGCGCGGATTGTCCGGACCAGGCGGTGTTCTTCGATTCGGTAGTTGCCAATTCTCGCGGCATTCCTCACAGCGTGGCGCGCTCGGCATGCCTGTTCGAGCGTGAAGCGGGAGACTTTGCGTGGCGGCACGCTCCCGGCGGCATGCAGCCGGACAGCCGGCGCCGGCGCGACCTGGTTCTGCGGATGATTACCACCTTTGGAAATTACGATTATGCCGTCGATTGGACATTCCAGCAGGACGGAAGTATCAAGGTAGGAGTGGGCGCCACCGGAAGCATCGATGTGAAAGCGGTGCGCAGCCGGACAGCGGCGGAAGACACGGAGGGCAAGGATCGCCGCTATGGGCATTTCGTGGCCGAGAACACAGTGGGGGTGAATCACGATCATTATTTCTGCTTCCGGTTGGACCTGGACGTGGACGGCGTCGAAAACAGCTTTGTCAAGGAACAACTGAAGGCGCAACCGGTAACCGGCGAGACTCCGCGCAAGAGCGTATGGGTGACGGAATCGAAGATAGCCAAAGTGGAAGAAGAAGCGCAATTACAGATGATGATGGAGCATCCGGCGCTCTGGCGCGTGATCAATCCAAACGTGAAAGGCCCACTGGGATATCCGGTAGGATACGAGATCGCACCAGGGCACAATGCGATTTCGCTGAACAGCAACGATGATTATCCGCAGCGGCGCGCCGGCTTCATCAATCACAACTTATGGGTGACACCGTACCGGGACGATGAGCGGTATGCGGCCGGCGATTATCCGACGCAGAGCCACGGCGGGGACGGGCTCCCGGCATGGACCAAGGGCAACCGGCCGATCGAGAACACCGATATCGTGGTGTGGTACACAGTGGGCTTCCACCATGTGCCGCGGCCGGAAGATTGGCCGATCATGCCGGCGGCGTGGCATGAATTCGAACTGCGGCCATTCGATTTTTTTGCGCGTAATCCGGCGATAGATTTGCCGCGCACGCGATAGGGCGGCCTGCGGGGCCGCCGCAGCAAGGCGCCTGCGCCACCTCAGTAGATAAACTTCAACGCAAACTGAATCTGCCGCCCCGGCTGCGCTGAGGTGAACGACCCGGCGCCGGGAGCATTGAACTGGTAAGTCAGGCTGTTGGCGCGGAAATTCGGGTGGTTGATCATGTTGAAGAACTCCGCCCGAAATTGCAGCTTCGCGCGTTCCTTCAGCGCAAAGTCCTTGAACAGCGAGGTATCAATCTGCAGTTGCGGCGAAGTCCAGATGATATTGCGGCCCGAGTTGCCATAGGTGCCGAACGGTTGCAGGGTAAAGGCCGCCGGATTGAACCATTCGCTGGCGTTCTGATTCGACGGATACAGCGGCACACCCAACACTCTATTCGGGCGTTCTTCGGTGTCGCCGAGATTGTTGTTTTGATCGTTCGACTCCGCGATGGTTAACGGCAATCCGCTCGACCAGGACTGAATGCCCTGCAATTCCCAGCCCCCGATCAGGGCGTTTCCGATGCCGTGTAGATTGCCCAAAACGGCGCGGCCCTGGCCAATCGGCAGCGTGTAGGACACGCTATTGACGAACCGGTACTTCTGATCGTAATCCGACGGTCCCTTTTCCCATTGCGGATTCGTGTTGTCGCGGAAGCCTCCGCCGTTGTGGAAACCGAGGGAAGCCTGGGACTGCTCGTCGATGGACTTGCCAAACGTAAAGGCGGTCAGGAAACTCAGGCCGTTCGAGAGACGCTTCTCCAGCTTGGTTTGCAATGCGTGGTAGGTGGAGCTGTCGCAGGAGCACCAGAATGGGAGGTCGTTGCCCAGGTAAGGACGCAGACGCTCGGCATTATAATCCGCACTCGGGTTGGTCGATGCGGGTATTTGGTTAAGGTTACGGAACTCATAAAGGTGCGTACCCTTCGAGCCGGCATAAGCCACTTCCAGCACGGCGTTCCATCCCAAGTCCTGCTGTACGCTCGCCTGCCAATGCTGCACGCTCGGATTAGTGAAATTCGGATCGAGAGCAAAAAGGGACGGCGCGGAGGGATTCGCCAGCGCATTCAGCGGAAATCCTTGCGACAGATTGCTGACGATCGGATTCAGAACCAACGGGCTCACCACGTTGTAGTTGGATTGCTCAAAGAACGGCGGGTTGTTCCCCGGGTTCGGAATGCTCAGCGGCCCCGCCTCGTAGGAGGAATAGAAGACGCCGTACCCGGCGCGAAGCACTGTCTTGTTTAACAAGTTGTAGGCAATGCCGATTCGCGGCGCGAAGTCGTGCTTCTGGTTCGGTACCAGGCTGGCCGGCGCTCCGCGGGTCACCGGTATCTCCGGGAAGAAGTCCGGCGGCAACGGATCCTGCCGGTTACCCGCGATCTGAAGCGTATTGGTGAAGACGTTGAAATTCGCCTCGGCGCTGTACCGCTCTTTGGCGTGTTCGACGAACTCATAACGCAGCCCAATATTGAGCGTCAGCTTCTGGGTCAACTTGATGTCGTCCTGGACGTAAAAAAAATACCCCGGCTGTTGAAATTCATCGTTGATGAACGAGGAGATCTGGGAGCCCCCGGATATGGCCCCGAGCAGGAAGTCGGCCGTACCCAAACCCGTGGTTGAGGTGTTCTCAATGTTCTGTGCCGTGTAGGTCCCGCTGAAGCCAAGGTATCCGCGCGGAACCGGCGGCTGCAAGATCGAGAAGTCCACACGCGGCTTCAGTTCCGCGCCGAACTTGATGGTGTGCCGGCCGTGGACGAGGGTCAGGCTGTCGATAAGCTGTTCGATGGCCTGCTTTTCCACCGTCGGCTGGTACTCCGAACTGCCAAAGCCGTTGAGCCCGGAAACGCCGAACTGCGGGAGACCGCCGTTATTGGAGGCGAAAGGAATCCCCGGAATGCCGATCTGCGCCGACTCGTTAATGGTGGAGTTGAACTGCAGCCGGTCTGATTCGTTTTGCGTATAACCCAGGCGCAGCTCATTGACCAGCCGGGGAGTGAAGATGTGCGTCTCACTCACCACCACGTTGCGCGGCTTCTGCAGAAACACACCAGACGAGAACGATGCCGCATCCAGCGGCGGAGGGATCGCTCCCGGGGGAACATCCCTCTGGTTCGCCCAGCTAAACCGTCCGAAAATTGAGTCGGAAGCGGAAATCTGGTGATCGATGCGCAGATCGAGTTGATTTGTATCGTTGGGCTCAACCGGATTGCTCAGGTAATTGTTCGCGGGCCCGAAATTGTTGAACTGGCCAGGCGTATTCGGCTCGGGAAACATGCTCAACAACTTGGCGGCAATCGGGTTCCACTGCGATTGCGGGATGCTGTTCCCGGGGAACGGCGTACGTCCCACCGCGTCTCCGGAAGAGTTTATGGTGCCGGTAGTCGGGTCGTAAATCGTGTTAAATGCCACGCCGTTCACGGGCGAAAAATTGCCCTGCCGCATCGCATCCGTGGGGACAGTCGCTAAAAACGTATCGCCTGTACGGATGCGGGTCCCCTGGTAGTCAAAGAAGAAAAACGTTCTGTTCTTGCCGTTGTAAATCTTCGGAATCACGATCGGCGCGCCGACACTGAAACCGAATTGATTCTGCTTGAATGGCGCGATGGGGGCGCCGTTGGCATTGTTGAAGAAATTGTTGGCGTCCAGATCGCTGTTGCGCAGGAATTCATAGGCCGTCCCATGCAGTTGATTGGTGCCGGATTTGATGGTCACGTTCAGCACGGCGCCACCCGACCGCCCGAACTCCGCGCTCATCGAGTTGGTCTGCACCTTGAACTCCTGAATGGCGTCCGGAGGCGGGCCGATCACGAAGCTCGCCTGGCTGCTGAGGTCCTCGGAGAGGCTGTTGTTGTCCACGCCGTCCAATATGTAGTCGTTCTGGTACGGCCGCACGCCATTGGCGCTGAATCCACCGGTGTTTTCGTCGCGCGCTCCCGCCGGCGTCGGCGCCGTTCCAGCCGTCAGTACGGCCAGCCGCGTGAAAAACCGGCCGTTCAGCGGCAGGTCGACAATTCGCTGGCTGTCCACGACTTCGCCGAGATAGGAGGTGTCTGTTTCCAAAATGGGCGCGGCGGCGGCGACCTCAACCGTATCCGACGTTTGGCCAACCTCCAGCCTGGCGTCGACGCGCACGCGGTCCTGCACGTTAACTGGAATGTCGGATCGGACGGAGCGCTTAAATCCCGTGGCCTCAACAGCTACCGCGTACTTACCTACCTCGAGCGGTGTGGCCACATACTCGCCCGACGCATCCGTCTTGGTTTTCACCGCTATATTGGTGCCCATGTTGGTGATGGTGATCGCCGCTCCCGCGATGACCGCGCCGCTGGGATCGGTTACGGTCCCGACTATCGAACCCGCGGTGGTTTGCGCGCCCAGCGGCGACAACGAAGCAATCAAGCACAAGGCCAAACAGATCGACCCGAAAGAAGACACCCATACACCCGCTACCGACGTTCGCATACCTAGCCTCCAGTTTTTGCCATTGTATACCAGCCCGAGCCTTCCGACGAAGATTTTTGACGGTTTTATTCGGCCAGTTCGAGCAGCGCTTTTTGCGCGGCGCTGCTGGCCGGATTCCGGGTGAGCAATTGACGGAGAGTCTCGCGGGCCTTCGCGCGGTCGCCGGCGCGCGCGTAGAAGCGGGCCAGGTTCATATAGGATATTTCCTCATCCGGCGCTACTTCGATGCCGTAGCGGAAGGCGGCCACGGCATCGCCAGGCTTATGCAGTTCCACGTACAGCACTCCGAGGTTGTTGATGGCCCACACGTGGTCGCGTTGCGCGGCGATAGCCTGCTCGAACCACTGGCGGGCCTCTTCCGTGCGGTTGTGGCGCACCAGCAGCAGCCCAAGTTGATTGGCCGCATCCGCATCCCGGCTGTCGGCCGCCAATGCGCTGCGGAACATAGATTCGGCGGACCGATCGTCGCCCAGGCCGGCGTGCGCCTGCCCCGCACTCATCAGGGCATATGATGCTTTTGGGTCTAGACCTAACGCGTAGTCGAAATCGGTAAGCGCATCGCGATAACGCGTGGCATTCATTTCGAGGCGGCCCAGGTAAGTCCAGGCATCAGGCGAATTGGGCAGCAACTCGACGGCGCGTTCCAGATGCCGGCGAGCTTCGGTCTGGCGACCGGCTTCCATATGAATGAATCCGACTGCCAGGTGCGCCTTTCCGTTGTCGGGCTGCTGGCGAATCACCTCGTCCAGGTAGACCAGGGCCTGTTCGGGATAGCCGGCCCAGAAAAACGCCGATCCCAGGCGGAAATAGTTGCGCTTTGGCGTGACGTAATAAGTGCCGGCGAAGGGCAGCGCCAGCCGCATACGATCCGGTCCGCGCAACAACTGTAAATCCTCGCGCAAACGCGCTTCGGCGGGCGCGCGAGAATACACTTTATGCGCCCGGCCGCGTTCATCGATCAGGATGAGCATGGGCAGGAGCAGGTCGGTTCGGTAATCAAACAGGTAGCGGCGAAACAGGGCGTAGGACGCCGCAACGTCGGCCGGCGCCCGAGTGAGATCCAGTACGTGGCCCGGAATGCCGGGGGGAAGACTCGCAATAGCGTCCGATGTCAGCAGGACGAACCCCGGCCCACGCCGCGTTTCGGGGATCGGAACGGGATCGAGGAGCCAGGTTTCTTCAACAGCCGGAATGTTGACCGGTTCGAGATGCGAAGAGGCCGGAAGCGGTTGGCGGCGGGCGAAAGGCTCGCGGCGCGGTTCGGTATCGCCCTCCATGACGTAATATCGAAATCCCGCCTCGAAGTTACGGAACTCCTGCCTCAGCCCGGAAGGCCAGCGGACCACTATCCGATCGGCCTGTGAAGCGGGGCCCAAGCCGAAATGCAAAGTCTTCGAATGTTGTGACAGGTAGCCCGAACCGGCCTGAACGAAGGATACGGTGCGTTTGCCGGCCCATTCCACCTCAACGGCGGCGCCGATGGCGTCCCGGTTCGACCGTGTACCGGTTAACCGGATGGCCAACGCGTGCCGGCCAGTTCCCCATTCGTTGCGCAACGCTCGCACTTGCGGCCCCAGCCGGCTCTTGAGGAACAAGTCCAGATTGCCGTCGCCATCGAAATCAGTCACGGCGAAGGCGCGGCTGTCCTCGGCGTAGTCCGTGCCGGACACGCCCGAATAGTCGAAATACCGGCCGTCCCGGCGCGCATAGAGCACGTTAGGCTCGCGCCCGTTCCAACTGTAGTCCTCGCGAATGAACTGGTTGATCGCGTTCCAGCCGCTCTCGTATGCGGGCGCCGGAACTTGAGAAGCGGGCGATTGGGCTATCACCTGGCGCCAGAAGAAGCCCATAGCGTCGGTTTCCGACGGATTGGTGAGCATGCCGCAAGTGACGTAGATTTCCGGCGAGCCGTCATTGTCGAAATCGAAACCATCCGCCGACCAGGCCCAGCGGCCCATCCCGACGCCTTCCCGCGTTTCGGTCTCTTCGAAAGTTCCGTCCCCGCGATTGCGGTACAGCGAATTGCCCTTAGTGTGGCGCCGGTAGGCCTCCGCAAGCCCGTCCTTCGCGACTGGCCCGAAATGCGCATCGGCGACTACACGCTGGCCCGAAGCCGTCCACATATTGCTTACATATAGGTCAGGCAGCCCGTCACCGTCGTAGTCAAACCAAGCCGCGCTCATGCCGGGACCCATATCTTCCACGCCGGCGGCTGCCGCCACATCACGGAAATGGCCGCGAACGTTCTTGTAAAGATTCTTACGCCCGAAATCGTTGGCCACGTACAGGTCCGGCCAGCCATCACCGTCGTAGTCGCACCAGGCCGGGGCAAAGCTGTAGCGGTTATTGTTCTCGTCGAGACCGGCGCCCGCCGTGACGTCCTCAAAGGAACCGCCGCCATCGGCGGTGAGCCGATTGTGGAACAGGAAATTAGGCGGGCCGTTCTGCGCGTCGTGGTACGGCTCCGGATAGCGAAACTGATCCTCGCTCTGAAAGTAGACATACGTACAGAGATACAGATCCAGGCGGCCATCGCGATCATAGTCCGCGGCGGACATGCCGGTGAAAGTTCCCTGGGGCGGCGCCGCAAATCGGAAGGCGTCCGCCTTGTAGCGTAACGTCGCGCCGTCGTTCAGGAATAGCAGCGGTCCGGCGACGGTAAGCACCACGAGGTCCTGACGGCCCGAGTTGCGGAGATCCAGAAACAGTGCCGCTGTGGAGTCATCCAGCACGTCGCAGCCCCACCGATTAGTGATGTCTTCCATCCGGCCGCCTTCCAGCCGGTATAGCCGGTTAGGGAGGCCGGCTGGCTGGCAGACGTACAGTTCGTCGCGGCCATCCCCGTCGATATCGCCCACCGCGATGCCGTTGTTGCCGTAAACATCGATACCGCAAGCCGAATCCAGGCGCGCCCGCCAATACGGAACGCCGCGGAGCAGCTGATTCTGAAAGGATTCGGTTTCACCAAATAATTCACCGGTGACATCGCGAAAGAGCGGCCGCGCCGAGGTAACCAGCGTCTCCTCGAGCGGCTCGAATTCCAAGAGGTCCCCGCCCCGCCAGGCTTGCTTCCACGTACCGGTTCGGTGGCACAGGAGATTGGCGCTATGGCTGGAAATCTCGTACCGGACATGGCCGCCGGGGAGCACACTGAAACGGGCGCTTCGGATTCGGCCAAGTGCGGCCACCCAATTCTTCCAGCCGGACTGGAAGCTACTCTCGTCGTGGTCGAATTCGGCAGTAAAGACACCTTCCGCGATTTCCTTGTAACGCGCCGGGATCGGGGGCAAGCCGCGAAAGTCTGCCGCGAGGGAAACGGTGCGCTCAACCAGCAGGCTCTTCCATCTTGATGCAATGGTTTCCGCCTCTTTTTCGGCGGGGAATTCGTCGTGGCCGGCGGCTACCAGGGGGCGCAGCTTCTCGTAAGGATTCGGCTTGCGAAAACGCACCGGAAACGGCGTAGCCGTGGTCCCGGCGCGCACCGGCCAAGACCAGGCCATGCCGGCGGCCGCTCCGCTACGCAAGAAGGTGCGGCGCGTCCAGTTTTGACCGGGCAGCATACCGGCAGTATACTAAGTCCAGTCGTGAAGATAGCCGCTAAGATCGTGCCTCTGGGGTTGGCGCTCGCCATGCTTTTTGCGAGCGAGCCGGATCAAGCCGACAAGGAGATCAAATTCATCGGCGCGCGCGGAAAGTATTGGGCGTTTCAGCGCGTGGCGCGTCCTGCCGTGCCGGTTTCCTCCAACAACTGGGTCC
>Ga0209579_10001279_pt1 | contig 21200 bp, 14 predicted proteins | sample Coa_R1_2_FD_187152 | JGI IMG/M metagenome (GOLD analysis project Ga0209579, IMG submission 187152) | Surface soil microbial communities from Centralia Pennsylvania, which are recovering from an underground coalmine fire - Coalmine... | ecosystem: Environmental > Terrestrial > Soil >... | reverse complement strand
CACTAGCACCGTGTTCGCCGCCGTCACCATCGGTTCGCCGTAATGAATGTACAGATCGCTGCCGCTGTATTGAGGCTGCAAATCCACCGGTGTATGCCAAAGCACAGTATTGAGCGGCTGCGCGGCGACGGCGGAGAGGGCGGTGTGCTGTGCGTCGCCGCCGTAGCCGCGCCATGTTGGCGGTGAGGCGGCGTGGGCTGCTGCCGCTAGAACCAAAAATAAGGAGGCGGCGAGCCGCATCAATTGAACTCCATCACACACACAGGACGACGCGAAGGCGCGGTTGGACTCAGGCAAAGCCTAACCGCCGCCAGCGGCGTGAGCAAGGGCGGCAGGAGTGCCGCCCCTCCTAACGTGAGCGTATGTTTGATGAAGTTTATGCGGCGAAGATTACTGCAATTTTCTCATTGCAACTCGCTTTCGCGCTTCACGGCGCGCGGGAAGAGGATGTTGTTTTCCTTGTGAACATGCAGATGCATGTCCTTCTCCAGATCCTCCAGGCCCTTGAGCAGCACGCGGTACGTCCCGCAGGCCCAATCCGGCGCGGTGTAGTTGTCGGTCAGCTCGCGGAATTTTTCCATCGCATCGCCGGCGTGGGAATGTTCCTGCTCCATGACGGAAATCGGATTACGCACCGACCCGCAGTGGCAGGGGGGCATAACCTGCGCCTGTTCCAGCGCGCGGCAAAGCGGGAAGAGAATCATCTCCTCTTTAAACATGTGCTGCTCCAATTCCGCGCGGAACGCGTCGAAAATTGCGTGCAGCTTGATGAGCTTCGGATTGTGCTCGCCGTGAACGCGCGCGACTTTCTCGGCCATGCCGGCCAGGCGCGGCAATTCGGTCTTGAGGTAGGCGTGATGCGTTTGTTCGATGTGCGCGCACAATTCGCTGATCGGCGCGTGCAGCCAATCCTTCGCGTCCTCGCCGCTGTTCTTGAATCCGCCGGCTTCAATCTGTTTCAGCAGCGTGTTGGGATCGATTTTCTTTTCGGCGCAGGCGGCATCCAGCGGCACCTTGCCGCCACAGCAGAAATCGATGCCCAGTTTCTCGAAGAATCGGGCGCTGTTGGGGTTGGCGGCGACAATTTCGCCGACAGTAGGGCAAGCTTGGGTTGCGGTCATCAGTGCGTCTCCTTAGATGAGTGATTTTCTTTCCAAATTCTTCTTTACAAAGCATACCACGCATGATAATAGATATCAAGAGTTAAATATCCAATTCATAGGAAAGCTTGAAAAATGATTGAAATGACCCGCTCCGAAGTCGAACAGTATCTGGATGATTGCCGCATTGGCCGCCTCGGGATGGCTGGAGCCGATGGCCACCCTTACGTGATTCCACTGCCCTTCTGCTGGATGGACGGTGCACTGTACCTACGGCTGTCAATGACGGGCCGCAAGGGCGAAACGCTGGCCGAGAACAACCGCGTTTGCTTTGAGGTGGATTCGTACACTGACGATTTTGCCGAGTACGCTTCGGTGCTGATCGAAGGACGGTTGGGAATGGTGGAGTCCGTCGATGAAAAAGCGCGTGTGCGCGAATTGAACGATTCGAAATACTTGCGCCTGCGGCGCGGATTCAGGCCCGGGCATGGGCGCGCAACGGCGCTTGAAGCGCTGCCTTTGCAAAAAATCGTCGTTGAAAAAATAAGCGGGAGAAAGAAAACGCCGGCGGCGACATCCACGGCAATCCCGTGGCGCGCGGCCGGCGAATAAAGTGTGAGAGTGTGAAAGTGTGAGAGTATGAGAGTCGAAAGTGTGCGTGGAGATTCTCCCAACTCTTCCACTCGTACTCTCACACTGCAATTCATCAACCCGGTCCGCTGTTTCCGCGCGGAGATGGCCGGCGACGCGGGCCGCTGGCCAATCTGATTTCAGTGAAATTCGGCCCGCCCAAACTGGACCGCGCAGCCACGGCCAGCAGCGGTGTTGCGCTGCCGCGCATCAAGCCCAGCGCCGCGAGTTGAGCGCAGAATCTCGCGCATAAGTCTTCCGCGCGCGCGCGATCCATGCCCGTCAGGCGCGCGACAGCGTCCACGGCTCGCTGGAAGCCGCCGCTTTCGCCGCACGAAGACCAGATTGTGGAAGCCAGCGAATCCAGCCGCCAAGCGCGAGTCGAAGCTGGCGGGATCAACAGCGCGCTATCATCCAAGCGTTCCCAGACGACGTTCGAGTTTCGAGTGTAGTTCATTGTTGTCCCCCGGATTTTTCCTGCCGAGCAGGATCTAGCCGCTTGGATGAGTAAACTTCCCCTACACGGGGCTTCCGATGCCGAATCCAATCATCTGTTTGTGCAAATTCCTCGCATTGCGATCACTTAGAATCCACACACTTTTCAGAAAATTCAGATTGTGATCATCATAAGCTTTGTTCTTTAAGCAAATATGTCCGCCGAATGAAGATGGCGAGAAAATACTCGCGATTCGAAAATAATTCAAGCGCGAAAAAACTAAAAATCGTGAATACGGCTCGTTTTGTTGCGTCGGCTCCATGTTGTATACTCCCCTGAGGTTGCCTGATGCGTCTGAAAATTGCTTTTTTTCTCGGCTTAATCGCCATCGCCCTGCCATCGCTGGCGGAGACGATTGCCATCGATGCCGGTGCCAACCGCCATCCCATCGATCCGCGCATCTACGGAGTCGCCTATGCCACGCAAGCGCAGCTCACCGATCTTAATTCGCCTCTGAATCGCCAGGGCGGCGATCCCACCAGCCGCTACAACTGGCAGCAGAACATCGATAACCGCGCCTTCGATTATTTCTTCGAAAGCATCCCCTACGACGACCCCACTCCCGGCGAACATGGCGATACCTTCATTACGCTCACCAAAGCCGCCAACGCCCAAGCGCTGATGACCATTCCGCTGCTCGATTGGGTCGCCAAAGCCGGCCCCAACCGCACCACACTTGCCAGTTTTTCAGTGCAAAAATACGGCGCGCAGAAGCAAACCGACCCATATTTGCCCGACGCGGGCAACGGTGTCCTCACCAATGGCCAGAACGTGACCAACAACGATCCCAACGACGCCAATGTCCCATCCGACGCCAATTTTCAAGGCGGCTGGGTGCAGCACATGATCTCGACGTTCGGCTCCGCCAACAACGGCGGCGTGCGCTACTATTTAATGGACAACGAATCCAGCATCTGGTTCAGCGTTCACCGCGACGTTCACCCGGTCGGCCCGAATATGGAAGAAATCCGCGACAAAATCATTGCGATGGCTACGAAAATCAAGTCGCTCGACCCCAACGCGCTCATCGTCGGCCCGGAGGAGTGGGGCTTCGACGGGATGATTTACAGCGGCTACGACCAGCAATTCGCGCCGACGACCAATTACACGCAATACCCCGACCGCACCGCGCACAATGGCATGGATTACTATCCGTGGCTGCTGGATCAGCTTCATCAGCACGACGTCGCCAACGGCACGCGCCTGCTCGACATTTGCAGCGCCCATTTTTATCCGCAAAGCGGCGAATTCAGCGATGACACCTCCGCCAAAACGCAGGCGTTGCGCAACCGCTCGACGCGATCGCTGTGGGATCCCAATTATGTGGACGAATCGTACATCGCCACGCAAGTGCAGCTCATCCCGCGCCTGAAAAATTGGTGCGCGCAATACTATCCAAACACGCCCGTGGCGCTCAACGAATACAACTGGGGCGCCGAAGGCCACATTAATGGCGCGACGGCGCAAGCCGACATTTTCGGCATCCTCGGCCGCGAAGGCTGCGACATGGCCTGCCGCTGGACCACGCCCGATCCTTCGACACCGACATACAAAGCGATGAAGATTTATCGCAATTACGACGGCAACCAGTCCGCGTTCGGCGACACCAGCGTCTCGGCGACCGTCACCAATCCCGATAACATCGCTGCCTTCGCCGCCGTTCGCACCAGCGACGGTGCGCTGACGGTCATGGTTATCAACAAATCCACGACGCTCAGCAGCCTGACGCTCAACTTGGCGAATTTCAATCCCGGACCCAGCGCGCAGGTGTGGCAGCTCACGTCGGCGAATGCGATCAACCACCTGGCCGACGCGAGCGTCGCCAATCAAGCGCTCATTACAAATGTTCCGGGGCAGAGCATCACGCTGTTTGTGATTCCGACGGCAGGCAACGCCGGGAACATTGCGCCCACCATTCAATCGCCCGCTGCCGCCGTTCCGAACCCCGCGCTGATTGCGCAGACGATCTCCTTCAGCGCGACGGCCGCCGATGCCGACGGCGACACGCTCGCGTACCATTGGACTTTCGGCGACGGTGCGAGCGCCGACGGCGCGTCCGTTTCGCACACGTATTCGCTCGCGGGCGCTTTCACGGCCACGGTGACAGTCAACGACGGGCACGGCGGCGTAGTGTCAAGCTCAGTCTCCGTCATCGTTACCGGCCCGACTGGCGACACGGACGGCGATGGCGTCTCCGATCTCGATGAAATCGCCGCCGGCACCGATCCGAACAACCCCGCGTCCAAGCCGCCGATCGTCACGATCACAACGCTCAAATTCAAAGTGTCGCTGCAATTCAATACGCAAAATCGCGATTCGATTTCGATGAACGGAGTGCTGCCCAATCTTCCGGCGGGATTTTCTTCCGCCGGAAAAACGATCACGCTGGTCCTCGGTGGTTTCAGACAAGCGTTTGCGCTTGACGAGCCGCGACCGCAGCACGAGCCGCGACCGCAAGGGAGCGGCCGCACTCGCATGACATTTGCTCTGACGCTAAAAACCACGCGCGACAAAACCACCGGTCAAAAGGTCTTTCCTGGCGGCAGCGCGCCGTTCAAAATGACGCTCAGCGGCGGTTCGTTCGCCGGTGCGCTGGGCGTGGGCGCGAGCACAGCCAGCAGCACAATTCCGACGCGCGTGGAAGCGATCCTGGCGGGAATCGTTTATCGAGCGGACGTGCAAGCGACGTATTCCGCGGGGCGTGGAAGCGGCACGCTAAGGCATTGACTTCTGCGAGCCTGATTTCGATCAGGGTTTTTGACGTCGTGCGCGTCGCCTATCAAGCCATCGCACCATCATTTCCGAGGAAACGACACATGCTGAGAAAATGGCTACCGCGATTGCCAAATCATAGGCAAGGGACTTTGGCAAAAATATGTCAAATTTATCGTTGGAGGGCGCGGGCACGTCATAAAACTCTGCGATCTGCTGTGCACGAAAATATTCCGGCCATCCATAGAATCTAACATAGGAATACTCCCAACCACTGTTGTCGCTCTGAATATTTAAATAAATCAAAAATCCGGCACAAAAGACCGCAATTAGCAATGTGAATAAGCTAAAGTTAAACTTGGGTATTTTCACGATGAGCCTATTTTCTTGAATCTTGGCTATTTCACAGCCTCCACCACCGCCGTCGCCACCGGCCCCTCCACTCCAAACTGATTCACCGCCTTCACCTCAATCTTGTTCGAGCCCGCGTGCACCGGCCACTCAAAATTGTCGCCGCACGCCTTCCATCCGCCGCCGTCCACTTGCATCGCATACGTCTTGAAATTCGGAGTCATCGTCTTCAGCGATACGAACAGCTTGCCGTCCTCCGCGCGCAGGCTCAGCGCAGCCTGGTCGATCGGAAAATACGGATCGACGGCTGGGTTCGCCGGGTTCAGCCGCTCGTGCCATTTCGTGCCGTCACAGACTTTGTCCTTCACGATGAACATCTTGCCGTAATCCTCGCCGGCATCCATCAGATTCGTGTTCGGGACGTAGCCGATGAAGCCGTATTTGTCCAGCTCGTCAGGCTCGACGGTCAGATCGCCGAAGCCCTCGAAGCGCCCCGAAAAAATCGGCAGGTCCACCTTTTTGTATTTCTTGTGCTCCTTGCCGACGACGAACTGCAATTCCCTGCCGTCGTGATAAAACCATTCGTCGCGAATTTCGTACGCATTCAGCGGCACGCCGTTTTTCTCGACGTACATGTTCGCCGTCGGATCGAGCATCACCCATTTGCAATATTGGTTCGACCAAATCTCCGTCACCGAATGCTCCGTCGATCCGCCCTTCTTGTTCCCGCCCTGATGCCGCCGCAGCGCCAGCGAGCGGTCCACCCAGCCCAAACTCGCCGCCGCCGACACCAGCGTCACCGCATAATGCGCGCAGAAAAACGTGTGCCCATCGCTGACATCCTTCAAAATCTCCAGCGCCCCGCGCGGACTCGCCGATGGCTTGCCAAATTTCTTGAACTGATGGAACGTCCAATCCATCAGCAGCACCTGCTTCTCGAATTCATCCTTCCCCGCCGCGACCACGTCGTCGAGCTTGTACTTCTCGCGCAACTCTTTGAGCTTCGGATTATCGAAAGCGTCGAATTTGAAGCGCTTCGTGTAATCGCTCTCGACGTACGGCAGCGTGTCGAGTTTGGTCAGGGTGGCCTTCGAGCCGGCGAGATCGATGGAGTCGCCTTCCTTCATGGGGTCGGAGCCGAACGCAGCCGCGACACTTGCCGCAAACAAAGTTAAAATGAAAAATGCGTGAGAGCGCATGAAGTTCCTCCGCTGCGAGGCCGTGCAAGTCCAGTCATTTTGTCCGTACACCGGTCACCGGATTAAACCATTTCAGTCCCGGAAATCGGGCGAAATCCGTGTCGCAAGAAACAATCTCCACACCGTGGTCGATCGCAATTGCCGCGAGATGCGCGTCGCTGACGAGATTGCCGGCCATTCCTGCCGCCAGCAGCACGCTTCGGAGGGTTCCGGAATGCTTATCCGACGGCTCAACGATGTGGCTGAGCGGCTGAGCCAGCCATTCGTCCACAAAATCAAACGCTTCGTCAATGGTCAAGGGCAACGCCATTGCGCGCGGATTTGTTGAGATGCGAACGAACCCAAGAAGCGAATGCCAGGTGAAGGAAACCGGTTCCGCTCCGTTCAACGTTTCGACGAGCCACTTTTCACAGGCAGCATGGAATGGCGATTTTTTGTCAACAGCGTAAATGAGCACGTTGACATCGGGAAGCCCCACTTATTTGCCCTCGCGCAATTTGCGAATACCGTCGTCTTCGTCCAGTGATTCGAGCACATGGCTTGGCAGCACCTCGCCGCGAAATCCCAAATCGCGAGCCTTGAGCCGGTAAGGTTTGCGCCGCGCCTTTTCGGGGTGTGCCCGCAATCCGGCGCGGACAGCGCTGTTGACAATGTACTTAAACGATTTGCCGCTTTTACGCATAGTCTGTTTCAACATCTTTTCGACATCGGGGTCAAGTGTGATCGTAGTTCTCATGTGAGCATCATGATGCGTTCAGAGTCGTTGTCAAGATGCCTCCCTTGGTATTTCGCCGCGTTTCCCGCGCTAGAGTTTTTTACTGCGGATTCAAATCCAAACACACCAGCGCGTCGAGATTGCGCACGTACAATTTGCCGCCGGCGATGATCGGCGCGGTCCAGCTTTGGCGGTCGAGGGGTTTGATGCGGCCGGATTCCTGGTAGCCTTCGGGCGTCATTTTTGCCAGGACCACGTCGCCGGCGCTGCCGTTGATCGCGACGATCATGCCGTCGATGCCGCAGACGCCGCCTTTTTCGAAGCCGGCTTTTTTCCATTTGACGATCCCGGTTTCGGCGACGATGCAATTGAGTTCGCCCGGATCGCCGATGCCGTAGATGTGGCCTTCGAAAAACACCGGCGTGTTAAAATGCGCTTTCAGGACTTTGTAGCGCCAGAGTTCTTTTGGCGGATTGACGGACGCGTCGAGCAATTCGCAGCCCGCGCCGTAATTGCTGGTGATGAACACATTGTTGCCAATGACCAGCGGCGTGGCGGCGTTGACGTCGTAGCTCGTGTGCCATGCTGAACTCCAAAGCTGCGCGCCTTTTTCGGCGTCCACGCCCATCACATTCAGGCCCGTGAAGACAACGTACTGCGATTTGCCGCCGATGGTGGCTTTGACCGGCGTGGCATAACCGGCCTGATCGTCACCTCCGCCTTTCCAGACTTCTTTGCCGTCGGCTTTGTTCAGCGCGACGACGGACGCGCCCGGGCCGCCCGCGCAGACGATGAGTTTGTCGCCGTCGATCAGCGGCGAACTGGCATAGTCCCAACTTTCCGCGCGCCAGCGCCCGCCGTACTTGGTTTTGACATCCAACTCCCAAATCGGCGTGCCCTCCTTGGCGTCGAGGCAGTGCAGAATGCCGAGGCGGCTAAACGTGTAGAGCCGGCCGGCGTCGTAAGTCGGCGTGGAACGGCCGTAGCCATAATTGTCCTTGGCGGTGTCGTCATACGGAAAATCCCACGCGTCTTTACCGGATTTGATGTCGATGGCGCGCACGATTTCGCGATTTTCTTTGTGATCGAGGATGAACATTTTGCCGGCGGCGACGGACGGGCCGGCGTAGCCGCGGTCGGTCATTGTGATGCGCCAAAGTTCTTTCGGCGGCTTCGCCTTCCAGTCCTTGTTGGGCAGCGCCTCGTCCGAGATGCCATTGTGGTTCGGTCCACGAAAATTCGGCCAGTCCGATGCCGGGATACCGGCACAAATGACACAGGCAAGGGCGCAGAAAGCTAAGGGCTGAATTCGATTCATGCGAAAGACTTCCTATTTAAGGGGAAACCAACGATATTTTATCTTATGAACGCCGGCTTTGGATTCAAATGAGAATACCGGAGTGGCGAAAGGACCGTTGCATTTCTCACACGATAGTTTTGTGCACGTCGATTGCTAAGATATCGCCATGCAATATTAGTTCGGGGAGCGCGCATGAGCGAGGACAAAAGCCCCAATCCAGCAAGCGATCCGGCGCCTGCCAGCGGCGAGTTCTGGTATTGCAGCCACTGCTCGAAAATGATTCTTCCGCCGGGAACGTGCGGCATGGTCGCGGGCGACGGCGAGCATTATTGCAGCCACTGCGCGCCGTTTGAAATCACGCCGTCCTGTGCGACTCCAATTGACAGTCCGTTTGGCCACAAACTCGTGTGGCGCTCGCGGCCAAAGGCGCCGCCTCCTCCGCCGGTGTTGACGAACACGTCCAGAAAATTCTGGATTGGCGGAGCGGCGGGGATTCTGACGGGTGCGCTGGTCGCTGCGTTCTGTTTCAATTTTACAGGCGCAAAAAAGCCGGACGAAGCAAGGCCCGCGGCGGAGCCGCGAACCGAGTCGCGCGCCGTCGTCGAAAAGAAAGTCGAACCTGCGGCGAAAGCGCAATTGATTGCAGTCGCCGCGCGCGAATCCGAGAGCGAAGAACATCGCGCGCGGATCGAACCGCCGAAGGCGGGATCGATTGCGGCGCTGCGGTCGGGAGAAGGCGAGTTGGCAAAGAACACGTACGACGCGGCGAAAACCAAAAGCGCTGAAACGCGGCCGCGTCAGAATGCCGTCGAGCTTGCGCCGCTTCAGGAAGGGGATGGAAAACCGCCGCTTCAAACAGCCGCTGGAAAGCCGCCCCTCCAGGAAGCGGCGGCCAATCCGCGCGCGGCGGAGTTCGAGATGGAATTCGCCGCGGCGGCGGAACTGGTCGCTCGAGAAAAATTCAGCGACGCACAGGCGCAGCTTGACGCGATTGCGAAGGAGAACGCCAACGCGGCGTGGTGGCCGGAAATTCGCGACCGGCTGGTGCAGGCGCGGATGGACCTTCGCACAAAGTTCGAGGCGCTCGATACGGACGCGAGCGCGGCGGCGCAGCACGCGAAAGCGGCATCGAGCGCGGCGGCATTGAACGAAATTGAAGGCGCGTGGAAACCGCGCCTCGCGTGCGGCGAAATGACGGCGCAGCCGGCAAAGCGCGTGCTCGACGCGGTGCGGCTTGCGCGCGAACGGCTCGGCAAGAACGAAACCGAGAAGCACTGCGCCGCATTCGCTGGTTCGCTGGAGAATCTTGAGCGGCGCACGAAGTCGCCGCTGCCCAAGCACGAATTGGATGCGGCGCTGAGCAGCTTGCAGGAATTGAAAACGAAGCTGGTCGCCGATCCGAAGTGCGCGGAACTGTACGCGGAGCGCTGGGCCAAAGTGAATTTCGATCTCGGCTGCGAATCGAATGTCGAGCGGACGATTTTGAAAGTGCAGCCGGCGGGCGGCGCGCAGACGGAATTGTTGTACGATTTCAAAAACAGCGACCAGGCCACGGCGTGGAAATTCGAGCGCGGCGGCGGGAGCGGCGACGCGCGCGTGGAATTTGACGCGAAAGCGCTGGTGCTGCAAGTCAGCGGCGAGCAGCATGCGGACGCGCGCGCCGGGAAGTCCGCGCCATCGGCGCAGATTCCATTTTACATGGCCGGAGAAGCGTGGACGCTCGAGGCTGACACGCATATTTTAAATGCAAAAGCGCGCGACAAAAAGGATTTGGATCCATGTTACGGGATTCTCGTTACCGACGGCGGAAAAAACAGCGTGCACTTTAGTGCGAGAGAAACGCGCAAGGGTGAATTGGCGCTGTCCGCTCGCTTGAGCGACGAGCACGAGGCGGCGGCGAAACTATCCGGCAAACAGGAAGACCGAGTGCATCTGCGGATTGTGTGCAACGCAAACATGGCGGCGTTTTCAGCGGGGATCAACGGCAAAACCGACACCGTCGGCCGCGCGCGCTTGAATTTCGAGCCGAAGTTCATCGGCTTGTATGTGGAGACTTTCGACAAAGACGAAGACGCGCGCGTGGCGTTCGAAAACGTGAAGCTCACGGGAACGCTGGACAAAGACAAGATCAAAGCCGCGGTCGGCTCGCGCCGAAACGGCGAGATCGAAGCGCAGCGCACCGAATTGATCAAAGCCTCGAAAAGCGCGAAGTAGGGCGGCTTACCGAGCCGTCGCGCATAACCAGACGGCTCGGAGAGCCGTCCTACGCTGGAAAGCCCGCGGCGTTTTGGCAATACTACGCGCATGAGCGAGCCAGCGGGCGCGGCCAATCCGAAAAATGCAGCGAGAACGCATCTCAGTGCGTGGACGTGGCGCGTGCTGATGTTCGCGGCGCTGCTGCCGATTCTGCTGTTGGGGTTGTACTCCTACCGCGTGGCGTCCGATTCCGTGCGCAAACTGGTGCGCGAGAACAACGAAGCGGCGGCGAAGATTACGGCGGTGCTGCTCAAACGCGAATTGGATCGCAGCATTTCGTTTGCGGAGACGCTGGCGACGTTGCCGGGAACAAAGGACATTGTCGAACGGCGCGACGAAGAAGCCATGCGCAGCCGGCTGAAAGCGGTCGTCGAATCGAACGCGGGAATCGACCGCGCAACGATGACGGCGGTGGATGGCGTGATGTGGAGCGATTACCCGCGCGCGCCGGAGACGCTGGGGCGGAACATGTCCGACCGCGACTGGTTCGTCGGCGTGTCGCAAAATTACGAGCCGTTCGTGTCGAGCGTTTATCCGCGGCTGGCCGATTTGAAGCCGCTGGTCGTGGCTGTCGCCGCGCCGGTGGAAAGGAGCGGAATTCCCATCGGGATTATTTCGATTCATTATCGGCTGGAAGGGCTGTCCCAATGGCTGGGACAGGTGCACGTGGGCGAAGGCGGTCACGTGGTCGTGCTCGATCCAAACGGCGTCGTGGCGGTGCATCCGCGTTTGGATTTGCAGGCGCAGATGTACCGCGAGTACGCGTCGCTGGAGCCGGTGCAATCGGCGCTGTTGGGCGAGAACGTGAACACCGAATACACCGATCCGTTTGAGAAAAAAGAAATGGTGGCGTCGCTGACGCCGGTAACGGTGGCGGGGCGGCGCTGGGTCGTATCGGCGCAGCAGCCGGCAAGCGAGGCGTACGCGCCGATCAATTCGCTGCGCTTGGAGATCGCATTGGCGGCGGCCATCGTCGCGGTGCTGGGGCTGGGCGCGGTGAGCGCGCTGACGCGCATCAATTCGCACGTGGACCGCCTCAACGCCGAATTGCGCGAGCGCAATCACAAGCTCGGGCAATTGGCGCTGATCGTCCAATCGTCGAACGACGCGATCTTGAGCACGTCGCTGGACGGCACCATCCTGAGTTGGAATCCAGGCTGCGAGCGCTTGTATGGGTACAGCGCGAGCGAAGCGATCGGCCAATCCGCGGGGATGCTGATTCCGAAGCGAATGCCCGATGAACTGGCGGAGAATCTCGCGCAAATCCGCAAAGGCGAGCGGATCGAAAATCGCGAAGCGATTCGTGTCGCGAAGGACGGGCGAGAACTGATTGTGGAGTTGTCGGTCGCGCCGCTGCGTTCGGAGGATGGGCGGATCGAAGGCGCGACGACGATTGGACGCAACGTCAGCGAACAGCGCCGCGCGGAACAGGCGCTGCGCGAGAGCATCGAGCGCTTTCAACTGGTCGCGCGCGGAACGAATGACGGGCTGTGGGATTGGAACGTCGAAACCAATCGCGTCTATTTTTCATCGCGCTGGAAGGAGATGCTCGGCTATCGCGACGACGAGATCGAAAACAATTTCAGCGAATGGGAATCGCGGCTGCATTCGGAAGATCACGAGCGCGCATTGGCGACGATCAAGGAATATTTTGACGGCAAGACACCGGTCTACGAATTGGAACACCGCCTGCGTCACAAGGATGGCACGTACCGCTGGATTCTGGCGCGCGGCTTCGCGCTGAGGCACGCGAACGGGAAGCCGTACCGCATGACCGGTTCGCACATCGACTTGACCGAGCGCAAAAAGGCCGCGGACGAATTGGCCGCGAAGGCGAAGGAACTGGCGCGTTCGAACGCGGAGCTGGAACAATTTGCGTACGTTGCGTCGCACGATCTGCGCGAGCCGCTGCGCGCGATCAACAGCCACGGCCAGCTTCTGGCGCGCCGCGCGAAGGAGCGGCTCGACGTGGATGCTGAACAGCACCTCAAATTGGTGCTCGACGGCGCCGAGCGGATGAAGAATCTGATCAACGACCTGCTCGAATATTCGCGGCTGGGTACGCGCGTGCAGACACTGACCGCGGTGGATTGCAACGCAATTCTCGCGCACACGCTGGAGAATCTGAAAGTGGCGCTGGAAGAAAGCGGCGGCGTGGTCGAGTCCGAGCCGCTGCCGACGCTGCGTGCCGACGGCGTGCAATTGACGCAGGTGTTTCAGAACCTGATCGGCAACGCGCTGAAATTCAAAGGCGCGCAGCCGCCGCGCGTGCGCATTTCGGCGCTGAGGCGCGAACACGATTGGCTCTTCGCGGTGAAGGACAACGGCATTGGAATCGATCCGCAGCATTTCAAGCGCATCTTCGCGGTCTTCGCACGCCTGCATACGCGCGAGGAATATCCGGGGACGGGAATCGGCCTGTCGATCTGCAAGCGCATTGTGGAGCGGCATGGCGGGACGATCTGGGTGGAGTCGGAGGTAGGGAAGGGGGCTGCATTTTATTTTAGCATCGCGTGTTGACACAAGAACCGCGACCGCAAGGGAGCGGCTTTCGCGGATCTAACGGCAGCCGCTCCTTTGTGGTCGCGGTTTTTGGCTCGCAATGGTCAACGCGCCTTCAAATGCAATTCAAAACGCGCGCCGGCTTTTCCGTCTGTGCGCTGTGCCAATTCAATCCGTCCGTGGTGGTCTTCGACAATGCGGCTGGCGATGGAAAGGCCGAGGCCGGTGCCTTTGCCGGCGGATTTTGTGGTGAAGAAGGGTTCGAAGATTTTTCCGGCAAGTTCGGATGGCACGCCGGGGCCGCTGTCTTCGACGGCGATCAGCACCGACCCATTTTCGGCGCGAGTTTGAAGAGTGACGCGCGAATCGTTTTTGACGCCGGACATTTCGATCGCGTCGGCGGCGTTGGTCACGAGGTTGACCAGCACTTGTTCGATTTCGTTCGCGGCAGCGCGGACTTTGGGCGGGTCGGGACGCGTGAGATCGAGCGCCAATTCAATGCCGCGCATTTGCAAGCTGTGCGACATCAGGCTGTGAATACGTTCGGCCAATTCATTGGGCGAACATTCGGAACGGCCGCCGCCGGATTTGCGCGCGAAATCCAACAGGCTTTGTACGATTTTTTTGCAGCGGCGCGCCTGGTCTTCGATGGCGGCAAGTTCCTTCGGCGGGCCGTCGCGCTGAGCGTCGTCGATGAGCATCTGCGCGTAGCCGAGAATGGTGCCCAGCGGCGTGTTCAATTCGTGCGCGACGCCGGCGGCGAGGTTGCCAAGCGCGTTGAGTTTTTCGGCGTGCGAGAGCTGGCGTTCGAGCGAGCTGCGTTCGGTGACATCGCGCGAAACCACGACGAGGCCCACGAAATCGCTGGCCGCGGTGCGTACGGCGCTGACCGTGTTTTCAAAGGTGCGGCCTTGCAATTCGACTTGAGTGCGGCGCGGCGAATCGGGCGGGCTGAGTTCAGGCTTTTCCAATTTCGGCGGCGCTGCGCCCAGCAGGGCGAGCGTGGCAGGGCAGAGCATGCCGCCTTTCGAAAGCGCTTCTTCCAAACAGGCGGACGGATTGCCGAAGGGGCATTCGTCTTGCGCGAGGGCTCCGGCGGTTTTGTGCGGGGCGGCGCCGTTGCTGGGGATGCTACCATTAATAGAGGAACTTGCAGGCGGGCCGCCTGCACCACAATTTGCAGGCAGGATGCCTGCACCACAAGAATCGGCAGGCGGGACGCCTGCGCTACGGGGCGGGTGGTCGTGGTGGTGTTGCAGGAGATTTTCGCCGCCGGTTGGGCCGTGGCAATAGGCAACGCCTGTGACGGGATCGTTGCAGCCGGTTTGTTTGAGCGTGTCTTTGAGCGCCAGCAGCGCGCTTTTTTGAGCGGCGGAATTGGCCAACAGGACTTTGCCGTAAAGATCGACGACGACGACGCCTTCGTCCATGCATTCGAGAATCGCGCGGGCGCGCTGATGTTCGGCGGCGAGTTTCTTTTCGGCGGAGGCAAGCAATTCGACGCGGTCGGCGAGATCGGCATTGAGGCGGCGCACATCCCGCGCGCTGGTGCGCAGGCGTTCCATGATCGCGGTGACAAGGTACACAGAGATCATCAAGGTTGTGCCGAACGCGAAGACGATGCCGAAGCGGCTGAGCGAGGAGCGTGGTTCGGAGAGGATGCCTTTGACCGGCAAGGTCAGGCCGAGTTGCTCGCTGAAGCCGAGAATGGCGATGACAATCGAGGTCATTGCGGCGACCGTGTAGGCCTGTTTGCGTTCAAGCAGAATGCCGGCGATGACGACGTGGAAGATGAAGTAGAAGATGAACGGATTGGAGAGCGCGCCGGCGAAAAAGATCAGCAGGCCGAGGCCGATGACGTCGATGGTGATTTGCAAAAGCGCTTCGGCGGAGAGCGCGCGCAGCGTGCGTTTGGGCAGGCGCGTGTGCAGGCCGAGGAACCCGCAATTGAGCACGGCCATGACTGACGCGACAACTGCAAGAGGCCATGCGGAGTCGATGTAATGGAGCAGGCGCGCGATAAAAGTCGCGAGGCAGACGCCGGAGAGCGCGACCCAGCGCAGGTTGACGAGCCAGCGCAGGCGTTCTTCGAGTTCGTCGCGGCGCTGCAGTTCGTCGCCGGCCATGTTGGTGATCGTTGCGGAAACTTCCATGCACGTATTATCGGTGAAGCGCGGGGCGATTCAAGGGGCGCGCGGGGCAATTAATGCGTGACAGGCGGGGGAGGCGTGATAAGGTATTTGGGCGGAGAAAGGACCATGAGAAAAACCAAGCGCAAAAAGGCACCCATCGAATCCACTATAAGCCATCGTGTATTGAAAACGTACATTGATCGCAATGGCGTGGAATGCATTGACGTTGAGTACACGGATGGCGAGCGCATGACGCTTAAAGTTTACAATCCGAAGCACCCATTTTGGGAAGAGTGCCGGCGTGAGCTGGCGGATATTCCGCCCCTTCATATGGATGAAATCATTTCAGAATTGAGGGATGAGCACATTTGACATCGTTGACGGAGCCAATTTTCCTGGATTCTTCGTGCGCCATGCGCTGCATTTTTACTGAAAATCAGGATGCGGGAGTGAACGCGCAGGCTGCGGAATTGAGCAAACTCAACCATCCCGTGCTGTTTTGTTCGGAATTGACAAAACTGGAAACGCCATCGGGATTGCGTGCGCGCTTACGCGCGAAGACATTGTCGAGATCCAATCACTTTCGACTGACTCTAAAATGGGAACAGCTTGTACAAGCGAATATCGTGTTTTTACCTTTAAACAACGAAATCATTCATGCCGCGTTAACAGTCATGAGTAACTCAAAGGTTCAATGCAGGCTTCGATCATTGGACTGCATTCAATTTGCATCGTACCTCGCACTGAGGCGCCGGTTTTCCAACGCCATATTTTTCGCCGCGGATTTTGCACTGTGTTCGTTGGCCCTCGAACATTCCGTCCCCTACTTCAACCCACTCTCAAAGCAACCTTAAAAAACCATGTCTGTCCCCAAAGCGCGCGACGTCAAGCTTACCACTCACCGCGAGAAAGTTGTGCTCGTCGGCGGATACCGGCAGGGCGATCTTTTGCCCGGCGAAGAGCCGTTGGAAGAATTGGAGCGGCTCGCGGAAACCGCCGGGGCACAAGTCGTCGGGAAGGTCGTGCAGAATATCAAAGAGGTGAATCCGGCGACGTACATTGGAAAAGGCAAAGTTGTCGAGGTCAAGGAACTCGCCGCGGCGCGCGGGGCGAAATGCGCTCTATTCGATCACGATTTGATGCCGGGGCAAGCGAAGGCGCTGGACGAAAGCAGCGGCTTGAAAGTGATGGACCGCACTGAATTGATTCTCGACATTTTCGCGAGCCGCGCGCGCTCGCGCATGGCGAAAGTGCAAGTAGGAATCGCGCTGCTCAATTATCGCTTGCCGCGGCTGAAGCGATTGTGGACGCATCTTGAACGCCAGGAAGGCGGCATCGGGATGCGCGGCGGGCCGGGCGAGCGGCAGATTGAAGTGGACCGGCGCAAGATCGAAAAGCAGATCGACGACCTCAAGCAGCAGTTGAAGGAAATCGAGGGGCGAAAGGAGCGCATGGTCCGTTCGCGTTCGCGCGAGCATTACCTTGTTTCGCTCGTCGGCTACACGAACGCGGGAAAAAGCACGCTCATGCGCGCGCTCACCGGCGAACAGGTTCTTGTCGAAGACAAACTCTTTGCGACGCTCGACACAAAGACCAGCATGCTGAAACTGGGCGGCGGCAATCATGTGCTGCTTTCGGACACGGTTGGATTTATTCGCCGCCTGCCGCATCATTTGGTGGCGAGTTTTCACGCCACGCTCGAAGAAGCGCGCATGGCCGATTTGCTGCTGCACGTGGCGGACGCCTCGTCGCCGCATGTGCGCGGGCAGATCGACGCGGTGAACGCGGTGCTGAAGGAAGTCGGCTGCGGCGATTCAGAGACGCTGCTGGTGCTGAACAAGATCGATGCGTTGAAGCCGGCGCAGGAATTGGATTTTACGATGCTCAAGCGCGATTTTGTCGAGGCGACGCCCGTATCGGCGTTGCGCGGCGAAGGGCTGGAGCGATTGCGCGCGGAGATTCGCGAACGCGCGCGCGACGACGCGAAGCCGCTGACGCTTGCCGTGCACGCCGGCGACGGGAAGATGCTGGCGTTTCTGGCGACGCATTTTTTTGAGGACTCGCGCGAGATGGATGGCGAGACGATGATTTTGCGCGGGCGGGCGTCGCGTGAAGTTTTGGAGAAGTTGTTGACGGCGCATTCGTCGCTGCGGATTCTGGAGGGGTGGGAGGGGAAGTCGGACAAATTCTAGAATGTGGAATTGGGAATGTGGAATTTGGAATAGCGTAATTCCATATTCCGCATTCCATATTCCACATTCTAAATTCCGTGTTGGAATGGCGAATGAAAAGAAAAAACGACGCTCCGCGAATTGGCCTGATTGGCGTGCCGATGGATTTGGGGACGCATTTGCGCGGCGTGGACATGGGGCCTTCGGCGATTCGCGTGGCGGGGATCAACGCGAAGCTGGCGAGCCTGGGCTATCGCGTGCACGACCGCGGGAACGTGAGTGTCACGTCGGCTCACGCGGCGTCGGAGGCGGAGCGGAAATCGTCGCGGCTTTCGAGTCCGCGGTCGAAGTCGCTGTGCTTTGCGCCGCTGGTCGCGCGCGTGTGCTCGGATTTGTCGCTGCGCGTGGAGAAGTCGCTGGACAACGGCGAGATTCCGCTGGTGCTGGGCGGCGATCATTCGATTGCGATGGGGACGCTGGGCGGGTTGGCGCGCCACGCGAAAAAGCATGGAAAGAAATTCGGGCTGCTGTGGGTGGACGCTCACGGCGATTGCAACACGGTCGAAACGTCGCCCAGCGGAAATATTCACGGCATGCCGATGGCGGTGGCGCTGGGGCACGGGCCGCGTTTGCTGACGGGCATCGCGGGCGTGCGGCCGATGATGGCGGCGGCGCGCACGGTTTTGATGGGCGCGCGCGATTTGGATTTGGGCGAGCGCGCGAACATCAAGCGCTTTGGGATTCACGTGTACACGATGCGGCAATTGGACGAGCGCGGAGTTTTTGAATGCGTTCGTGAAGCGCTGCAGATTCTGACGGATGGCACGGATGGTTTTCATCTGTCGTTCGACATCGACAGCGTCGATCCGAGCGTTGCGCCGGGCGTGGGCACGCCGGTGTCGGGCGGGCTGACGATTCGCGAAGCCCATTTGATTATGGAACTGATTGCCGATTCGCGCGCGATGCGGAGCTGCGAACTGGTCGAAGTGAATCCGGCGCTGGACGTGCGGAACACCACGGCGCATTTGGCGTCGGAGTTATTGATGTCGGCGTTTGGTGCGAGCATATTATAAAATGCAATTCTCTCGCAGAGGCGCAAAGACGCGGAGATGAGTTCACGGAACAAGTTAAAGGATTCCTCGCCGGATTTATTTGGCGAAGTGGAAGCGCCGCCGCCATCGCCCGTGGTCGCGCCGGTGCCGCTTACGTTTGAGCATCTCGCCGAAGTCGCGGTTGAACGGCCCATGCGCCACACGTTCACTTATATCGCTGATGCGTTCACGCCGTCGCTCAAACGCGGCACGCGCGTGGTTGTGCCGTTTGGAAAGGGCACGGCGCCGGGGATCGTTGTTGAACTCAAAAATGCGAATGAATTTAAGCACGCGGGGTTCGATCCATCGAAGCTCAGAGGGATCGTATCGGTGCTGGATGGAGGAAGGCCGGTTGTGACCGAGGCGCTGTTAAAGCTCGCGAAGTGGATGGCGCATCATTACATCTGCCCGCTGGGGATGGTGCTGAAATCGATGCTGCCGATTGGCGTGAAAGCCGGGACGAAGGCGCGCAAGACTCGGTTTGTGACGACGCATTTGAATCAGAACGAGTTGATGATTCACGCGTCGTCGCTGGTGAAGAAGAAAAAGCAAGCCGCTGTATTGCGCGAATTGGCGTCCCGCTTAGGGGCACTACCGCTCGAAGCAATCGAGTTGTTGAAAGCGGCGGATGCGCCGTTGAGCGCGTTGAAAGCGCTGGAGAAAACGAAACTGCTGCGCACTTTTGAACGGTCCAATTTTGAGATTGAGGCCGGCGATGCATCGCAAACGCGAACGACGAATCTTGAATTGAATGAAGAGCAACATTTTGCGTTCAAGAGAATCGAAGCCGCGCTTGCCGCGGGCGAGGCGTCGGGATTTTTGCTGCAAGGCGTGACCGGCAGCGGCAAGACCGAAGTGTATTTGCGCGCGCTGCAAACGGCGCTGGAAATGGGCCGCCAGGCGATCGTGCTGGTGCCGGAGATTGCGCTGACGCCGCAGACGGCGGAGCGGTTTCAAAGCCGGCTGGGGCGCGAACGCGTGGCGGTGCTGGCCAGCGACGAGGCGCCGGGCGAACGCGCGGAGATTTGGCGCGCGATCCGCGAGGGGAAGATCGACGTGGTCGTCGGCGCGCGTTCGGCGCTGTACGCGCCGTTGCCGCGGCTGGGGATTATCGTCGTCGATGAAGAGCACGATTCGTCGTACAAATCGCCGGCGGCTCCGCGTTATCACGCGCGCGACGCGGCGATCGCGCTGGCTCGCGTGACGCGGTCCACGATTATTCTGGGCAGCGCGACGCCGTGTTTCGAATCGTACACGGCGGCGAAGCAGGGTGAGCTGACGCATCTAGTTCTGACAAAACGCGCGACGGGGCAGCCGATGCCGGAGATTGCCGTCGTCGATCTCAACCGTGAGAATGTGGAACAGGAGCGTTACGCGATCGTTTCGCGAATGCTCAATGTTGAATTGGAAAAGACATTGTCGCGTGGCGAGCAGGCGATTTTGTTCATGAACCGGCGCGGGTTTTCGACGGTGAACACGTGTTTGCGCTGCGGATTTACAGAGAAGTGTGACCGCTGCGACATCGCGCTCACCAGCCATCAGGGCGGGAAGTTTCTGGTCTGCCATTATTGCAACAAAATGAAGCCGATGTCGAACACCTGTTCGGCATGCGGAAGCCCCGGCTTGAAATTGTGGGGCTTGGGGACGGAGCGCGTGGAGGAAGTCATTCGCGCACTGTTTCCGGGCAAAAAAGAACGGATCGCCCGCATGGACAGCGACACGATGAAGACGAGCGAGAAGTACGCGCAAGTGCTGGGCGCGTTTAAAGAAGGGAAGATCGATATTCTGATCGGCACGCAGATGATCGCGAAGGGCTTGGATTTTCCGAGCGTGACGCTGGTCGGCGTGCTGCTCGCGGACACGGCCCTGCACATGCCCGATTTCAGAAACCGCGAGCGCACGTTTCAGCTTATTTCGCAAGTGGCCGGCCGCGCGGGACGCAGCGCGCTGGGCGGGCGCGTGATCGTGCAGACGTATTTGCCGGGCGACAATTCGATCAAGTACGCCGTCGCGTACGATTTCGAATCGTTTTATTTGGAAGAAATGAAAGAACGCAAAGCGTTCGGTTATCCGCCGTGCGGGCGGCTGGCGCGAATTGTGTTTTCGAGCAAAGACAAGCAGGCGCTGCTGCGCGAGTCGAATGGATTTTCGGAGGCGCTGGGGATGACGGTGGCGGCGAATCCAGCGTTAAAGAACGTGTTGATTCTGGGGCCAAGCGATGCGCCGATCGCGAAGATTCGCGACGCGTTTCGGCGGCAGATTTTGATCAAGGCGGCGGACAGCGCGCAGATATCGACGCTGCTGGACGGGCCGATGGCGGATTTGTTGATGAAGATGCGCGGCGTGGATGGGTTGATTGATGTGGATGCGGTGGGGATGTTGTGAAAATTGAGCGATCGGTGTGAGCTGCACTGGCGAGGCCAGTGGTAATGTGAAAAACGGGCATCCAGACGTTAGTGTGGCTAAGCAAGTGAGAGCCTTACACCAACGAAAGGAGCCCGCGATGAAGAGTCTAGGACTGGATGCGCATTCTGCAACGTTTACT
>Ga0209579_10001278_pt1 | contig 21212 bp, 23 predicted proteins | sample Coa_R1_2_FD_187152 | JGI IMG/M metagenome (GOLD analysis project Ga0209579, IMG submission 187152) | Surface soil microbial communities from Centralia Pennsylvania, which are recovering from an underground coalmine fire - Coalmine... | ecosystem: Environmental > Terrestrial > Soil >... | reverse complement strand
GGAGGTCATCCCGCCGGCACGTCGGCGCGTCGCCGATCGGGCTGGGGTACACCAAGCCCAACCATTATCTGGAGATGGCCAGGGCGCTGCGGGAGAACCGCGATCAGCTCTCCTATGCCTAGCTGCGGGGAGCCCGACTACAACGCGGTCTGCGAGGTCATCCCGCAGGGGCCGGCCGCGGGGCAAACCCGGCCGGGCGAGGAAGGCCGCGGCGTGCGGCGCGCGCCTTGACCCCGGAGCGCGTGTCCGCGGTAACGGCGCGCATCGACGCGCTTCGCGACGCGCTGATCGAAGATCTCGCCGCGCTGGTGCGGATCCCCACCGTCGTCGGGCACGAAGGACCCGGCCAGGCGTGGATCGCCGAGCGCTACCGGGCGCTCGGGCTCGAGACCCGGCTCCTCCCGGTCGATTTCGACGCCGTGAGGCGCCACCGCGCCTACTGCGGCTGGAAGGCCGAGGCGGCCGCCTACAAAGGCCGCCCCAACGTGATCGGCGTGCTGCCGGGCGACCCGAGCGCCAAAAGCCTCATCCTGAACGGCCACATGGACGTCGTCTCCGCGGAGCCGGAGTCGCGGTGGACGTACGGTCCGTGGAATCCGACGGTCGTGGACGGCCGCATGTACGGCCGCGGCGCGAACGACATGAAGGCCGGCCTCGTCGCCAACTACGTCGCGCTCCGTGCGATCCTCGACGCCGGCCTGCGCCCGCGCGGCACCGTGCAGCTGCATTCGACGATCGAGGAAGAGGCCGGCGGGGGCGGCGGCGCGCTGGCCGTGCTCCTCGCCGGCCACACCGCGGACGGCTTCATCGCGACCGAGCCGTGCGCGCACCGCATCCGCATCGGCAACGGCGGCATCATGTACTTCCGCGTGCGGGTCGAGGGCAAGACCGCGCACGCCGGGAACGCCCACCTCGGCGTCAACGCCGCCGTCAAGACGGCGCCGATCCTGCTCGCGCTGGGCCGGCTCGACGAGGCCCGCGCCCGGCGGCACGAAGGCTCGCCGTTCGCGGACGGGTCGCGCGGCCGCGCGTGTCATCTCAGCGTCGGCTCCGTGCGCGCGGGCGACTGGCCGTCAACGGTCGCGGGCTCGGCGGAGATCGAGGCGCGCGTCGGCTACCTGCCCGGCGAGACGCGCGAGGACGTGCGGGCCGAAGTTGAACGGGCGTGCCGGGACGCCGTGGCCGGCGATCCCTGGATGCGCGAGCATCCGCCGGCGATCGAGTGGTTCGGCTGGGACGCCGAGCCCTGGCAGGAAGACGAGCGTCATCCATTTATTACGACGCTGCGGGAAGCCGGCCGCGACGTGCTCGAACATCCGATCGAGACGTTCAGCCGCACCTCCGGCGTCGACTCGCGCTTCGCGCACTACTTCGGGTTCCCCGGCGTCTGCTGGGGCCACCGCGGCGACAACAACCACGGCGTCGACGAGTGGACCGACCTCGACAGCGTCATGCAGTCGACGAAAGTCATCGCGCTGATGATCATGAGGTGGTGCGGGGCTGTGCCGGGGACTTAAGCGAAAAGGAGGACCGGGAAGCCCCGGTCCCCCTTGGCATGGCAGCCGTAGATGGCTCCTACAGGCTACCTAGCCTTGACCAGTTCCCCTGCCAGCTTGTGGCCGATCACTTCGCCCGTCGTCACCGACGCGGCAGTCGGCAGCGTGCCCGGATTTTTCCTGACCCACTCCGCTGCCACCCTGTTCGATTCCTCAGCGCCGGTTTTGTCCTGAAAGAGGCTCGTAGAGAACATCGTGCCGTCTCCAGCGTCCGTGAAGTAGTACCCGACGAACCCAGGGACCGCGCTGATCAACGGCATGAACGTCTCGCGGACATGCCGTCCAATCTCGCGGGGATGGGATACCTTTTCGTAGCGGCGGACACTCGCGTGCATGGCTCCTACCTCCGTCTCTTCATAGGGAGTCGATCTGTCCAGCGGTTCGTGGTGCGGTGGTACCGTTATCGAGTGAAACAAGGACAGGCCGCGGCATCACAGCCGCTGCCGCGCCAAGTAATCGCGGCCACGGATGGTGATCAGGGCTCGTCCCGCTCCCTTGACGTGCCTGTTCCACGCCACCAGCGCGTAGTCCGCGCAATAGAGTAGATGGCGCTCCACCACATCTTTCGCCAAGTCGAGATTCTTCGCCAGCGTCGCACTATCGGTGCCGTGCGGCTCATCGCGGACCAAGGCCAACACGCGGTTCCGGTCATCGTCTATGGCCACGGTGATCCTCCTTGTCTCAGTTGGACAGCACACCATAAGCCGGGGTCGGTCACAATCGCTGTGACCCCGGAGTTGCACGTGCGCCTAAGATTTCTTGCAGGGATCAACGGGAGCCCGAGGCACGGATGATGGGCTCCCCGACTCAGCCTTGCCCCGAGTAGTGAGCCTCCGAGGCGCCAATCCTTGGGGACGGATTGTTCGGGAGCCACACGGAAGAGAGGAGAACACGCTAAGTATGCGCTTACTCGCGCATGAACGCAAGGACGATAATTGGTGCGCCCGGAGGGACTCGAACCCCCGGCCCGCTGCTTCGAAGGCAGCCGCTCTCTCCGACTGAGCTACGGGCGCGCGACGACGGCGTTCCGCCGCCTGGTCCCCGCAAGGGGACGACGATCGATCCAATGTGGTGCGGGCGGAGGGATTTGAACCCCCACGAGCCTCGCGGCCCACCAGGTCCTAAGCCTGGTGCGTCTGCCAGGTTCCGCCACGCCCGCGGTCCGACGCGTTCCGATTTTACGGCCGCTTGTCGGTCGCCGTCAAACACGCTAGAATGACGCGGGGGCCGTTAGCACAACTGGCAGTGCAGGGGACTCTTAATCCCAAGGTTGTAGGTTCGAGTCCTACACGGCCCACCATTTCTCCGATCAGCCGCCCGCGTGCTGCGTTCTCACAGGAACATTTCGTCCACGTAGCACCAGCGCCAGTTCTCACCCGGCTCGAACGATTGGATGATCGGATGCCGGACGGCGTGGAAATGCTTGGTGGCGTGACGGTTCTTCGAGTCGTCGCAGCAACCGACGTGTCCGCACGTGAGGCACAGCCGGAGATGCACCCAGGTGTCGCCCATCTCGAGGCATTCCTTGCACCCTTTGCCCGACGGGGTCACGTTGTGTATTTGATTCTGATGCGTGCAGGTCGCCATACCGCCTCCGGGACGTCAGCCGTCGCTTCTTCGATAACCGCTACGCCGGCCGTCCTATCGAAATTCCAGGTTCTCGCGGTCCCAGTGTCCGAGCGTCGCGGCCACCTCGTATGTACTTTGCAGAAAGTCCAGCACGACGGCCCGCGGGTCTTCCGCGGATCGCACGTCATCGTACATCAGTATGAAATTGGAGAACTCTTTATTGTAGGACGCCGCGGCGGGGCGGATGCGGGCCTCCTTGAAGCCGGGCGGCTCGGGCGCCGCGTACGAATAAAACGCCGCACCGGTCACGCCGCCGCTCCCGGGCCAGAAGCCGCAGCTGCTCACTTCGTGCGAATATCCTTCGCGGGTCATGGAATCGGCGCCCGCAATGGGCGGCGCGCGGCGGCCCGAAAAGCGCGTCACGGCCAGATCGAAGCCGCCCCAGAAGAAATGGACCGGACTCGCCTTGCCGACGAACCGCCCCCGAAACTCCTTGAGGATGGTGTCGGCCCGCAGCAGGATGCGCCAGAATCGATGCGCGTACGCCGCATCGTACGCGGCGTGCCGGGTGTCCTCTTCAAAGCGAATCGGGTTCGGGTACTCCGATGGCTTCGTCCAGATCCTGACATCGATCGCGAGCCCCTGGAGCGCCCGTATCACGTCGTGATAGAAATCGGCAACCGATCGAGGCCGCAGCGCGATCGTCTCGGTCCGTCCGTTGCTCGTCTGAAGCACCAGGACGTGATCGATGAAATCGAAGGTCGCGTCGAAGGTGCCGTCGCCGTATGGGATCGGCGTCGTGGTCAGGCCGCGCGACGTCAGGTAGAAGGGCACCTGCCACCAATGATTGACGTGCGGCGTGAGTTTGAGGCGGATCTTGCCGAGGATCTGCGTCCACATGTGCAGCGTATCGCGCGTCTCCTGCCATGCCTCGAGGGGCAGCGCGGGCCATGCCTCCGTCCCGTCCATCGAGAGTCCTCCTAACCGGCCGAGTCGCACCCTGCCTTCCGTTACGCGGCCTTCTCTCCTGCCCTGTCTCGCGCTCTCCCTCGCTGAAACCGCCTGCGCGGCTACGGACGCCAGCCCAGCAGCACCGCGAGCGCCGGCAGCGACAGCGACACCGTGAGCACCACGACCGCCACGAACGACGGCGCTGCCGCGGCCTCGCCGCGGCGATCGAGGACCTCGAGCGTCATGAGGCGCAGTCCGTCCAGCGCGTGGTACACGACGGCCGCGACCAGCCCGACCTCCATCGGGACGAGGTACGGCATCGCGTAGGCCGCGACCGTCCGGTCGTAGAGCGCCGGCGCGAACGGGAACAACGCGACGTCGAGCACGTGCAGCAAGAGGAAGCCGAGAATCCCGGCGCCGGCGGCGCGGTTGAGCGCGAACGCCCACTGCCCCGAATAGCTCCAGCGGCCGATCGGCTCGCGCCGGGTGATTCGCCAGATCAGGACCGCGACGGCCGCCGCCACGCCGGCGTAGGTCGCCGTGGCGACGGCGACGAGGCCGCCGACCAGCGCGGCCGGGATCCACGTCTGCGAGGACAGCGGTCCGGCGTCGCGGTGGACCGGGGAGCCGGCGAGGACGGCCGCGGTGCCGAGGGCAAGGAAGCCGGCCGCGGCGGCGCCGGCCGCCGCATCCAGGGCCGCCCGCGCGCCCGCGCGCCGGACGACGTCCCGCACCATGCCGTGGACGCCGGCGACGCCGTGCGTGAGCGCGAGCAGAAGCAGCGTCCAATCGAACACGCGCCAGGCGCCGGCCCCGTCCCGCGGGCCCCAGCGCGCGGCGACAAACGCGGAGGTCGTCGCGGACGGCGCCGAGGCGTAGTGCACGACAAATAGATGGATGAACACGAGCGCGACCATGAGCAGGCCGCTCACCCGGAGGTAGTACCACGCGAACGACTGCCGGACCCCGTCTGCGCAAGGCCTCCGGCCGCCTTCGCGCCCTCCTGCCGGCCGCGGCCTATCGATGGACGGCGCCCTTTCGGAGCAACTGAATAGAGAGCAGCGGGTTCACGCCGACGGGACAGGCGGTGACGCAGTTGCCGACGCTGTGGCAGCCGAAGACGCCGCCGTCCGCGGCCACGCGCCGCAGCCGCTCGAGCCCGGCGCTGTCGCGGGTGTCGGCGGCGACCGCATAGGCGCGGTTGAGCGCCGCGGGGCCGAGAAACTCCGGGACGATGCCCACCACCGGACACGCGGAGTAGCACGCGCCGCAGGAAATGCAGTCGATCTGCCGGTTGATGACCCCGCGCACCGGATCGCCCGGGGGCACGACCGCGGGCTCGGGCGCCGCGCCGATGAGCGAGCCTGTCTCGCCGACGTAGAAAGGATCCACCGCCCGGTACTTCTCGAAAAACGGACCGAGATCCACCAGCAGGTCCTTCGTCACCGGAAGCGAGCGCAGCGGCTCGACGCTGACCGGCCCCCTCAGCCTCTCGAGGCGGCGCTGGCAGGCGAGGCCCTCGCGGCCGTTGATCACCATCGCGCAGGATCCGCACATACCGGCCCGGCACGAGTACCGGAACGCCAGCGTCGGGTCGAGGGACTCGAGAATCCAAAACAGCGCGTCGAGCACGCTCATCATGGGGCGCGCCTCGACCGCGTAGGCCTGCCAGCGCGGCCGGCGGTCCACGGCCGGGTCGTAGCGTCTGACGCGAACGATCACGTGCGGGCGGCTCCCGGCCGGCCGGCTCCCTGCTCCCGCGGCGTCTGCACGTCGGCCGGCCTGAGGCGCGGCAGGCGCACGGGCTCCGTCCACGGCTCGCGTCCCGCCGCCTGATGGATGTTGACCAGCCAGTGCGCGTCGTCGCGCTCGGGGAAATCCCGCCGCGCGTGGGAGCCGCGGCTCTCGCGCCGGTACAGGGCCGCCGCGACAGTGAGCCGGGCCGCGGTGAGGAGGTTGCGGACGTCGAGGACCTGCTGCCATGCCAGGTTCGCGCGGACCCCGGCCGGAGCGCCAGCACGCGCCAGCCGGTCCTCGAGGCCGCCGATCGCATCGAGCGCGCGCCGGAGTCCGGGCTCATCGCGCACGAGCCCCGCGTCGAGCCACATCGTCCGCTGGAGCGCGTCGCGGATCGCGAAGGCGCTCTCGCCGGACCCGCGGCCGAGCGGCCCGGTCGCGGCGCGGTGCGCTTCCTCCGCCTCGCGCTCGTCCAGGGGCGCGTCGGCACCGGCGGCGCACAGATCCGCCGCGGTGAGCCCCGCGCGGGTCCCGAAGACGCACGACTCCGCCACTCCGTTGCCGCCGAGGCGGTTGGCGCCGTGCACGCCGCCCGAATCTTCGCCGGCGACGAGCAGCCCCGACATCGCCGTCCGGCACCCGGGGTCGATGCGCACCCCGCCCATGTGGAAATGCGCCGTTGGGGTCACTTCCACCGGCCGCCGCGCGAGATCGTAGCCGACTTCCGCGCAGCGCCGCGCCATCCCGGGAAAGGTCCGGAGGACGAACTCGGCGCCGAGATGGGACGCGTCGAGCAGCACGCCGCCCGCCGGCGTCCCGCGTCCGGCCATGATCTCGAGGTAGCTCGCGCGGGCCACGACGTCGCGCGTCGCGCGCTCCATCCGCTCGGGATCGTAGCGCGCCATGAACCGCTCGCCCTGCGCGTTGAGGAGGTGCGCGCCCGCGCCGCGCAGCCCCTCCTCGAGCACCATGCCCGACAGGCGCGACGCGCCGGCGAGCAGCCCTGTCGGGTGGAACTGCATCATCTCCATGTCGATGAGGTCGCAGCCGGCCCGGTACGCCATCGCGTACCCGTCTCCGGTCTTCTCGAGCGACGGTGCCGAGAACGTGTACATCCTCGGACCGCCCCCGGTCGCGAGCACGACCACCCGCGCCTGCGCCAGGATGAACTCCCCGGTCGCGTGCCGGAGGAGCAGCGCCCCGGAGATTCCGCCTCCCGGACGGTCGTGGATCAGGTCGACCGCGCGGGTCTCGTCGAGGAGAGCAATGTCGCGCGCGAACAGCTGGTCGTGAAGGCGGCTCACGATCTCGATGCCGGTCAGGTCGCCGCGATGCACCGTCCGGTCGAACGACTGGCCGGCGAACGCCTTCTGGTGGATGCGCCCGTCCTCGCGCCGGTCGAAGAAGACGCCGATCTTCGTCTCGAGCCGCCGGACGATCTCCGGCGCCTCGGACACGAGCACCCAGGCCAGCTCCTGGTCGTTCAGGAACTGGCCCCCAAGGATCGTATCGCGGAAGTGCAGCTCGGGCGAGTCCCGTGGATCGAGGGCGGCGTTGAAGCCGCCCTGGACGAGGCGGGTGCAGCCGCTCTTTCCGATCGGGCCTTTGCTGGCGACGACGATGCGGAGGCTGGGAGCGGCATCGTAGGCGTGCAGCGCGGCCATGAGCCCGGCGCCGCCGCTGCCGAGAATCAGAATGTCACACCGCAGCGTCTCCCACGGCGCCGTCACGGAGCGAGTCCCAGCTTCGCGTAGATCTCGGCGAGGCGCGCCTGCGCGGTGCGGGCGACGTCGCGGTACAGGCTCGCGCCTTCCGAGTCCATCGCGACCGTCAGCGGCCCGAACGCCCGCACGCGGAACTCCCACAGGCACTCCGGCATCAGGTCTTCCCAGTAGACGTGCTCGATCGCCTCGACCTGCTCCGTCTCCACCGACGCGGCGCCGCCGACGATCGCGAAATACGCGCCGCCGAACTCGCGGAACGCGGCGCTGCTGTCGTCGCCCAGGCCGCCCTTCCCGATGATCGCGCGGACGCCGTAGTCGTGCAGGAGCCCCCGCGTGAAGCGGTCCATCCGCGTGCTCGTGGTGGTGCCGATCGTCATCGGCTCGTAACCGCTCGGCGCGGCCGCGGACCGGCGGACGTTGGGCGCGACGTGCAGCAGCACGCCGCCTCGGAGGTCGGCGGGCGGCGCCTGCCCGCGGTCGAAGATCCGGATCAGCGTCGCGTCACGGATCCCCCAGATGATCCCGTCGAGCGTCACGCTGTCGCCGGCGCGAAGGCGCCGGACGTCATCTTCAGAGAGCGGCGTCCGCAGCCGGTAGTCCATCGGCGGCTCGCGGGCTCAGTACCCGATATCGACGCGCCCGTCGGCGTAGACGCGGGCGCGCCGGCGTTCGCCGCGCCAGCACTGCATGTTCACGGCGACGGGGTTGAGCGTGATGTGCGTCCAGGCGGTCTCGATGTGCACGTCCAGCACGGTCGTGTCGCCGCCGAGCCCCATCGGGCCGATGCCCGTGCTGTTGAGGGCGTCCCGCAGCTCCACCTCCAGCGCGGCGGTCTTGGGGTCGGGATGCCGCTGCCCGACCGGACGCAGCGTCGCCTTCTTGGCCAGCGTCATGCAGAGGTCCGACGAGCCGCCGATCCCGACACCGACGATGGTCGGCGGGCACGGCCGCCCCCCGGCCGCCACGCAGGTCTCGAGGATGAACTTCTTGACCCCGGCCTCGCCGTCCGCGGGCAGCAGCATCTTGAGGAACGACATGCTCTCCGAGCCGGAGCCCTTCGGCATCATCACGATGTCGATGTGGTCGATCGCGCTCGAGAACTCGATGTGGAAGACGGGGATCCCCTCGCCGCTGCTGGTCTGACGATTCTCGCGCGCGATCGGCGACACGATGCTCGACCGGAGGGGCGTCTCGCGCGTCGCCCGCTCCACGCCTCGCCGCAGCGCGTCCAGCATCGCCGCCCCGTCGACCGCGATGCCCCGGCCGATCGTGATCCAGAAAATGGGGATGCCGGTGTCCTGGCAGACGAGCGTCTGCTTGCGGTCGGACACCTCCATCGCGCGCAGCATCGTGTTCAGCATGCCGCGCGCACCCCGCTGCGTCTCCCGCTCGGCGGCCCGGCGCAGCGCGTCGCGCACGTCGGGAGGAATGTCGATCTGGGCCTCCACGTACAGCCGCCGCCCCAGGTCTTCGAAGAGCGCGTCCGCGTTCACGAGCGTCGCAGTCCCATCCATACGATCACTCCGGCGTTACCCCAATGACGTCGGCCCGCACCTGACTGCGCGGGGTTCTGCTGCCGGAGAGCACGCTCCTCCTGCGGCGGGCACGGGATTCGCAGGCCCCCGCTCGGGCGTTGACATAGTTGACAGACAGATGGGCCGCGGAGAACCGCGTCCTCGCGGACCACGACGACCGGACGGTGCGTACATGCGGCTCGAAGGCATCCACCACATCACCGCGATCACGGCCGACGCGCGGCGAAACTTGGAATTCTACACCGGCGTGCTCGGGCTGCGGCTGGTCAAGAAATCGGTCAACCAGGACGACCCGACGGCGTACCACCTGTTCTACGGCGACGAGGACGGCAGCGCCGGCGCAGACCTCACGTTCTTCGAATACCCCGGCGTCGAACGCGGCCGGACCGGCGCCGGCATGGTGCACCGGATCGTCTGGCGCGTCGCCTCCGGGACGGCCCTGGCGTTCTGGGCCGGACGGCTGCGCCGCGCGGGCCTCGAGGTCGCCCGCGAGGGCGATCATCTGCGGTTCGACGATCCGGAGGGCCTGGGGTTCGAGCTGCGCGCGGTCGAGACGCAGGACGCGCCGCTGGTCGCCCGGCATCCGGAGATCCCCGCGGACGTCGCGCTGCGGGGGTTCGACGGCGTCCGCGCCTACAGCGTGGAGCCGGAGGGGAGCCGTACCTTCCTGGAAGCAAGTCTGGGGTTCGCCGCGGCCGGATCCGGAGGGTTTGACGTGCGGGGAGAGCGCCGCGGATCCTTCTACGCCTACGACCCGGCCCCGCGTCGAGGCAGCGGCGGCGCCGGCACGGTTCACCACGTCGCGTGGGCGTCGCGGTCCGAGGATCACGAAGCGTGGCGCGAGCGGGTATCGCGCGGCGGCGGCCACCCCACCCCGATCATCGACCGTTTCTATTTCCGCTCGATCTACTTCCGGGAGCCGAGCGGCGTGCTCTTCGAGATCGCCACGATCGGTCCCGGGTTTGCGGTCGATGAGCCATTGGAGCGTCTCGGCGAATCGCTGTCGCTCCCGCCGTCACTCGCGCAGCTCCGCGCCGAGCTGGAGCGCGTGCTCACGCCGCTCCCGAACCCGCGGCGTTCCGCCGGCTAATTGCCGCGCTGGAAGTACGCCTGCCCCGCCGCGAGGGATCCCACCACCGGGATGACGGTGGTAAGTTCAAGCACATCGAAGAGCCGGCGGACGTGCGGGCGCAGTCCCGCCACCGCCAGCCGCGCGGGATTGGCCTCACCGGCGCGCTTCAAGATGCCGAGCCCCGAGCCGTCGATGTATGTCACGTCCGCCAGATCGACGATGGCCCGCGCGCACCAGAGAAACGCCGTGGCGACAGCGTCGGCGAAACGCGGCGCGGTCGCGATATCGACTTCGCCCTCCACGTGGACCACGGTGGCTTCCGAGAGCGTCTCCAGCCAGCAGTAAAGCGGCGCGCCGCCTGCCGCGCCGGCGATGCGGTGCCGCCTGACCATGCGCAGCGCGCCGCCGCGGACACGTACAAACGTATACAGCGGGAACGCGGGAGGCACGGCGTCATCAGTGTCACGGGGGCCGGACGGCCGCCGGCCCGCCGGTTCGATCGCGCGAAGAAGCCTGGCGTACGATGCCGCACATTCAATGCGCGCTTCCTGATACCGGTACGACAGCCTGGCAAAGCGTTGTTGGTTCCGGAGAACGTCGGCCAACAGCTCCATGGTGGTCATCGCGCCCCCCCCGTGCCGCCGTCCGGATCGGACGGCGGATCACGCAGCCTTCAGCCGCGCGGCCCTTCGGGAACTGCGTCGCTGCGAGGTTGGGTGCGATGGGTTCGATGCGCCGGTTCGCGGGGCGCCTCCGGGCTCCTGCCTGCCGACGCCGAACTTAGGCGCCAAGCACAGCGGGGATCACCTCCCGCCGAAGAACGAGGGCAGCGGCATGTCGCGCATCGTGCGCAGGCCGGGGGGCGCCAGGAGGATCTTGGGGATCGTGTTGACGGCGATCGAGGCCGTCACCACGTCTCCGTGGAATCCGCCCTGCACCCGCGACGCGAGGTTCGGATGGCCGGTGATGGTCACCGCGTCGTACGACTCCGGCGCGCCCAGATACGCTTCCATGTGCAGCGTAATCAGAGGGGAACCGTTCTTCCCGTATCCGATGCCGTCTTGGATCAGACCGCAGACCTGGCCGGGCTGCACGGTAAGATACTCGCTGGCCACCCGGCTCTCGGCCACCTTGGGCGCGATCGTGTCGGTGATCTGGCCGAGCTTCCAGCCCAGCGCGTCGGCGATCATGGCGATGGACTCCGTCAGGCCGACGTGGCGGACGGTGCCGGCGGCGACGCGTTCCTCGAACGCGGCGACGCTGAGACCGGCCCCGATCTTCTGCTGAAACGGCAGCCGCCGGATGCCGGCGTCCTGGATCCGGTCGACGCGGACCGCTTCGACACGCTCGCAGGCGGCGGTCAGCACGATGGGCAGCGTATCCATAACGAAGCCGGGGTTGACGCCGGTGCCGACGACCGCCACCTTGGCTTTCCTGGCGAGCGCGTCAATCCGTTTCGCCAGCGGGCGGTTCGTGCGGTACGGGTAGGCCAATTCTTCCGTCGTCGAGACGATGGGGACGCGAAGCCTGAGCACCGTCTCGATCTGGGGCATCGCGGACCGGAGAGAACTCCGGGTACACAGCACCACGACATCGGGTTTGGACTTCCGGATCGCCGCGGCGGGATCGTCCGTCACCCGCACGCCGACCCTCCGGTCCAAGCCCGCGATGTCTCCGAGGTCCTTGCCCACCTTCGCGGGATCGATGTCGATGCCGGCGACAACCTTGAAGCCCTTGCGGGCCGTGACCTGCCGGAGTATCCCGATGCCGATGGGGCCGAGCCCGTAGTGCGCGACACGAATGGCCATCTCCGACCACCCCCCGTGAATAATCCGTCACGGACGGTGCGCCGTCAAGAAACTCCACGCCGGCTTCAATTACATGGTGGCCGGCAGCGGAACGGACGGCAGGGTGTGCGCCGCCGGCGTCGGTGGGTCGTGCGCGCGCCGCTGTTAGTTGGGTCGATCCAAGCCGTGCGTGCGGCCGTATCCGGCGAGGGCCTTCCGCATCGCGCGGCGCCCGCGGAACAGCCGGCTCATCACGGTGCCGCGGGGGATGCCGAGCGTGTCGGCGATCTCTTGATAACTGAAGCCCTCGAGGTCGGCGAGCACTACGCACGCCCGGAAGACCTCCGGCAGCTTCATCAGCGCATCGCGGACCTCCGCCTCCATCACCGTGTCGGCCACGAGGGTCTCCGGCGTCTCGTGCACGACGAACGCGGGATCCTGTCCCTCCATCTCGTCCACGGTCGGCACGGTGCGCGTCGTCGCGCGGTAGCGGTCGATGTGCGCATTGTGGAGGATCCGGAACAGCCACGCCTTCGGGTTGGTGCCGGCGCGGTAGGTGTGCAGCGACCGCCACGCGCGCAGAAACGTCTCCTGTACGAGGTCCTCGGCGTCCTGAGGCCGGCCCGTCAGCCGCAGCGCGGTGCGGTACAACGCGTCGAGGTGGGCTTTTACCATCTCCTCGAGCAGCGCCGCTTCCGGCGAGACCCGGGTGTCCGGGATCGACGGCGCAGGATTGCCGAGCCGTCCGCGCGGCAGCAGCGTCCGTACCACGTCGTTCTGGTTCGTCTGCGCTTCGCGTACTTGTTCCACGATGTTCACCTGCTCTCGAGAAGTATCAGCGTCGCCTGCGCCGCCCGCACCGGACCCGCGTGACCGTAGGCCTTGCTGAGCAGCACGGCGCCTTCAACCTGGCTCACCAGCGCGGTCGCGATCCGGTCGACGTCGAGGTCGGACCGGAACTCGCCGCTGCGGACGCCGTCGTGAAGGCAGACCACAACGGCCGCCTCCCAGCGCCGGAACAGCCCGCTCAATCGCTCGCGAAACTTTGGATGATCACCGGCGAGCTCGGCGGCGAGATTCCCGAAGGGACACCCCCGCCGGCAGGCGTCGGCTTCGAGCCCGTCGGTGATCGCCGCGAGAAACTGTTCGAGGCGCTGCCGGGCCGGACGCCGCCTATCTTGAAGCGTTCCCTCGATCGCGCTTACACGAAACCGCTCGGCCAGGTGGTCGAGCACCACAAGTCCCAACTCTTCCTTACTGGCGAAATGGTAGTACAGATTGCTGCGGCACACCCCGCTCGCGGCGATGATCTCGTCGAGGGACGTCGGCTGGAAGCCGCGCTCATGAAACAGCCGCGCCGCGGCCTCTAGGATACGCTCCCGATTGCCACAATCTCGTTTCATTGTCCCCGGCGTCCGCGTGCCGCCCACGCCGATCGTGCCTCCCTAGGACCATTCGAACCTAGGACTGATCCGTCCTAGTCAATCTTAAGTGTTCGCCTAAACAATGTCAACGGTCGCTGCCAGGCGCAGAGTTGTGCTATCGTGGGCGATGTCCGATGAGAGCCTGGCGATCCGGCCTTCTGCCTGCGGTAATGACGGCCCTGGCCCTAGTTGCAGGTTGCACCCGACCCCTCACCACCCGTCCCGCCGGCCCGCACCCTGGACCAAGCGGTGCCCGGCCGCCGGCCGCGGCGCCGGCGCCATCCGTCTCCTCGCTGCCCTGGGGGAGCCGGGAGCCGAACAAGTACCTGCCCGCCGACGTCCTCATCGCGGATGCCGCGAACAACCGCATCCTGCTCGTCACGCCGGACAAGCACATCGTCTGGCAGATGCCCGAGACCGGGCAACCCTCCCCGCTTCGGGACGACGATGACGTGTTCTTCGGACCGCACTGGGACGAAATCATCACGAACGAAGAGGACCATCATCTCATCTCGATCATCGACTTCAAGACGCGCAGGATCGTCTGGTCCTACGGACATCCCGGGGTGCCCGGGACCGCACCGGGGTTCCTGAACACCCCGGACGACGCGTTTCTCTACGATCGGGACGGCGGCCTGATCACGGTGGCGGACATCAAGAATCAGCGGATCCTGTTCATCGACCGCGGGACGAAGCGCATCGTCAAACAGTACGGGCACACCGGCGTCATGCGGATCGCCCCGCCGGCTTACTTCTCAGCCCCAAACGGCGACTTTCCCGCCCCGGACGGCGGCATGCTCGTCACGCAGATCAACGGGAACGACGCGATCCTGCTCGACCGCGACGGCCGGGTCGTCTGGACGCTGCGTTTTCCTGGGACCCTCTCGTATCCGTCCGACGCCAACTTCACGCCGGACGGCAACGTGATCTGCGCCTTCTATACAAATCCCGGCGCCGTGGTGTTGATGTCGCCCGCCGGCACGCTCTTGTGGCGGTACCGCGTCCTCTCGGGCGAGGGCCGGCTGAACCATCCGTCGCTCGCCGTGCAGCTGCCCAACCGCATGGTGCTGCTCAACGACGATTTCAACCACCGCGTCATCGTGATCGACCCGCAGACGAACAAGATCGTGTGGCAGTATGGACACACCGGAGTCCCGGGCAGCGCGCCCGGTTATCTCAACGTCCCCGACGGCGTGGACGTCCTGCCCGCGGGGGTTACGCCCGGGGTCCGCGGTTCGATCGGACGCCACCTCTGGAGCTACCCGGGCAACGGCTACTAAGGCACCGGGCGGCGGCCGGCCAGCACCGCGTCCACCGCGCGGCGCCAGACCGCGGGATCGAGCTGCTCGCCGGGGAACTTGCCCTGGATCCGTCCGTCCGCGTCGATGAAGAACGTCTCGGGCACCCCCGTCGTCCCAAACAGCCGGCCCACGCTGCCGTCGGGATCGCGCAGGTTGAGGTACGTCACTTTGTACTGGGCGAGAAACGCGCGCGCGGGGGATTCGAGATCCTGCGTATCCACCCCCACGACGAGCAGGCCGCGGGACCGGTAGTCGCGCGCCACGCCGCTGAGCAGCGGGGCTTCTTCCCGGCACGGCACGCACCACGACGCCCAAAAGTTGAGGACCACCGCGTGGCCCCGCAGATCGCGCAGCGCCACCGCGCGCGGCGCGGCCGCGCCGGCCTGCGGCCGAACCGCGTCCCCCGCCGGCAGGCTCTGCAGCACCAACGCCGGCACGGGCGGCGTCTCTCCGCGGGCGAGGGCCGCCCCGATCGCGAGGGCGCGATCGCGGCGCACGGACGCGGCGGCGAGAAGCGCCACCAAGGCCACGACCGGCAGCAGCAGCGCGGCCCAGCGGCCCAAGCCGCGGCTCACGGCGCCGCCGTCATGGCGGTCCGCGGCGACTGCGCGCTCACGAGCCCCAACGCGTGCAGCGCGTACACGTAGAAGGCGGCATTCCAGACGAACGGCACCTCGGACGAATAGAACCGGCGCATCAGCGGAATCCCGGCCGGCAGGTACACCTCGTTGACCGCTCCGCTGCGCACGTACCACTTGCCGATCCGCTCGAGATCCCGCACCGCGCCCTCGCGATCGCCGAGCCGCGCCTTGTTGACCGCGTTGAGCGAGCCGAGCCACGGCCAGATGAGCGTGCGGTGGTAGTCGGGAATGCCCGCCAGATAGTACATCGGATACACCTGCCACCACGGATAGACGGGATCGCAGGTGCGAAGCGGCGTGCCGGCGTCGAGGCCGCGCGCGGCGATGTAGGCAAGAATGCGCCGCGCCTGTTCGTCGGTCGCCGCGCCGAAGAAGACCGCGGCGACGTTGCCGTCGGACGAAAACGCGCCGCGGCGCGGACCGTGCACCCAATCGACGAAGTAGTCGCCGTTCCAGAAAACCGACTGCAGACGCGACGCCACGGCGTCCGCCGCCTGCGACGCGCGGCCTCCCGCCTCCGGGTCGCCGAGCGCCCGGGCCAGCGCCGCGAACGCGCGCAGCGCCGCATAGTACAGCACGTTGATATTGAAGACCTTGGTGCGCTTCATGATCGAATCCATCCAGTCCGCGAGGTAGTGCGTCTCGAGCAGGCCGTCCTCGTCGCGGTCCTGCGTGCGCAGCCAGCCGAGCACCCGGTCCGCGGCGGGCAGGAGCCGTTCGCACACCCCGCCCTCGTTGGTCCGAAGAAAATACTCGTGCACCGCCAGCACGTAGACCGCCGCCGTATCGACGGGATCGCGGAAGATCCCCCCCGCGCGACCGACCACTTTCGGGCGGCTGCGCAGCGTGTTGTAGCCGCTGAGGTGGTGGCCCACAAATTCGACGCGGACGGGGATGCTGCCGGACGACGGCTGGTAGCGCGCAAACATCTCGAGCTGCGCCCGGGCCTGCGCCGCGTCGCCGAGCGCCAGGGCGCCGAACACGGCCCACAGCCCGTCGCGCGCCCAATAGGCGTTGAATTTGAGCCGGCCCGCCACGATGCCGTCGGGATTGTAGCACGCGCGCAGATCGCGTACGGCGATGCGGTAGGCATGCAACAGCGTCTCGGTCCGGTCCGCGCTCCCGGCCGGCACCTGACCGGCGCCACTATCATCAGCGCCGGCCGCGCCGGCCTGATCGTCTGCCATCATCTCCGCTGAAGGGGTTCGGATGGGTACGAGACGGGCCCTCCCTCGCTCGGACGAGTAGGCGGCGGAGCCGGGGCCGGCCATTGACAGTGTCTCCCGCGCATGCTACAGTTTGCTCCCGTCTCGACGAGGGCGATCCGCAAGGCCCGGACGCGGTTTACAAGAGTACGACACAGTTCGGGCCCAAAGCGCGGATGCGTCCCTAGGGCGGGGATATCGGCGGCTGTGACAGCCAAGAGCGAGCGTGCACTCGCACTCGGCGGCGGCCGCCGATCGTTTTGGGCGCGCCCCGGCGAACGCGCGCACGGATCCTAGGGCGGCCCGGCCGGACGGGCGTAGTGGAACCCGGTCGGCGCGTCCGACGGCGGGACGTCGAGGTGGGCCGATCGCGAGATCGTCACGTTGAGCCCAACGCCGTCGAGACCGTCCACGATCCCGCCCCGCACGAGGAGCGCGCCTTCGAGCGTCGCGGGGTCGCCGATCGCCACGATCTTGAAGGGGTCGCGCAGCACCCACCGGCGGACCCGCACGCCGCCCCGAGCCGCGGCGAAACCCTCCACGGCCAGGACCCGCACCCCGTTTACGGACATCGCCTCCGCACCGGCGGCCCACAGTTCGTTCACCACCGCGGAGAGATCCTGAGCCTGCGGCGTGACCACGCGCCGCGGCGAGGCGGCCACCGTCACGACGAGGCCGGGGCCCCCGACCGGCTGGCGGCCGAGCACGAACGACAGGTCGGTCACCTCGCGCCGCATTTGCGCGGTCATGCTCTCGCCGCCGGCCTCCGCTGTGCGATAGTCGTCGAGCTTCTTTCGAAGAGACGCCAGTTCGTCGCGCAGGCTGCGATCCGCCTCTTGCTGCCGGCGCAGCAGCACGCTGAGATCCTCGAGGCGCCGCGATGGAAGCGCCGCGCCGGCCCTCAACGCCTGGTTGGCGCGAATCTGCAGGACGAACAGAAACCCCGCCAACAGCAGCAGAATCGCGAAACCGACCTGCCACTGCCGCTTCACCTGCTCTCTCCCACTGCAGCGTCATATGAATACGGCCCCACCGCATGGGAGTTGACCATCTCCCAGGCAACGGGGTCCACGTATAGCTGATAACGGGAGAAAAACCGTGAAATCTCAAGCATTGACGATATAATACGCTAAAATTGGGCTTTTCTTCAATCTCATGTTCTTGATATGGCACGCTAATCTTACGAGAATGTAGTTGGTTAGCACTTCAGCCCTGAGAGTGCTAAAACACCAGAAATGGGGAGGAGCCGGTATGCCCGCAAAGTCGCTGTTGTATGACGAGGACGCGCGTAAGGCGCTCGAGCGCGGCGTCGAGAAGGTCGCCAGCGCGGTGCGCGTGACGCTCGGCCCGAAAGGCCGCAACGTCGTCCTCGAGAAGAAATGGGGATCTCCGACGATCACCAAGGACGGCGTCACGGTGGCGAAGGAGATCGAGCTCGAGGATCCCTACGAGAACATGGGCGCGCAGCTCGTCAAGGAAGTCGCCAGCAGGACGAACGACGCCGCCGGTGACGGGACGACCACCGCGACGGTGCTGGCCCACGCGATCGTCAAGGAGGGCCTCAAGAACGTCGCCGCCGGCGCCAACCCGATGATCGTCAAGCACGGCATCGACAAGGCGGTCGACGCGCTCGTGGCCGAGCTCAAGAAGATCAGCACGCCGCTCGAGGGCAAGGAGCATATCGCCCACGTGGCGAGCATCGCCGGCAACGACCCCGAGATCGGGCAGATCATCGCCGAGGCCATGGACAAGGTCGGCAAGGACGGCGTGATCACGATCGAGGAGTCCAAGGGCATCGAAACGGCCGTGGAAGTGGTCGAGGGCATGCAGTTCGACCGCGGCTACATCTCCCCGTACATGATCACCGACGCCGAGAAGATGGAAGCGGTGCTCGAGGATCCCTACATTCTCATCACCGAGAAGAAGATCAGCGCCGTCAAAGACATCGTCCCGCTGATGGAGAAGGTGATGCGGTCCGGCAAGCCCCTCGTCGTGATCGGGGAAGACGTCGAGGGCGAGGCGCTGGCGACGCTCGTCGTCAACAAGCTGCGCGGCATCCTGCCGTGTGTCGCGGTGAAGGCGCCCGGCTACGGCGACCGGCGGAAGGCGATGCTCGGCGACATGGCCGTCCTGACCGGCGGCAAGGTCGTGAGCGACGACATCGGCATCAAGCTCGAGAACGTGGAGATCGAAATGCTGGGCCGCGCCGCCAAGGTGCGGGTCGCGAAGGAAGAGACCACGGTCATCGAGGGCAAGGGCGCGCGCAAGGACATTCAGGGCCGCATCGCCCAGATCAAGAAAGAGATCGAGACGACCACCTCCGACTACGATCGCGAGAAGCTCCAGGAGCGTCTCGCGAAGCTCTCCGGCGGCGTCGCCCAGATCAAGGTCGGCGCGGCCACCGAGACCGAGCTCAAAGAGAAGAAGCACCGCTTCGAGGACGCCCTCAGCACCAGCAAGGCCGCGGTCGAGGAGGGCATCGTGCCGGGCGGCGGCACCGCGCTGCTCAACATCGCGAAGGCCCTCGACAAGGTGGACGCCGACGACGGCGACGAGAAGATCGGTGTCTCGATCATCCGCCGGGCAATCGAGGAGCCGGCGAAGTGGCTCGCCGCGAACGCGGGCGTCGAGGGCGCCGTCATCGTCGAGCACATCCGGGCTCAAAAGCCGGGCGTCGGCTACAATGTCGCCACCGGCAAGATGGAGGACTTGGTCAAGGCCGGAATCATCGATGCGACCAAGGTCACGCGCCTCGCCCTCCAGAACGCGGCGAGCGTGGCGAGCCTGCTGCTTACGACCGAGGCGCTGGTCGTCGAGAAGCGCGAGAAGAAGAAGGCCGCGGCGCCGGCTCCGGGCGGCGGCTACAATCCCGACGACATGGACATGTAGGATCGCCGGACGCCGCGGGCAGGCGGCGGAAGGTGCGGGTGGCGACGAGGCCGGGGCGAACGCCCCGGCCTCGTCGCCGTCAGACCGCGGGATTTCACGACTCCGTCACTTCGACCTCGGCCGCCCGCAGCATCCGGCCCATCTGCTGGTTCGCGCGGCCGGCCACCAGGACAACCATCGTGCCGTACCGCGGATCCACCACCTGCACGACCGCGGGCGCGTCGAGTCCGGGCGCGCGAACCTTGTCACCGACCCGGATCGGCCGCCCCTGCCGATCGGTCATCTGCGCTGCCGCCGGCACCGCCATCTCATGCCCCCTCCCCTGTTCCCCGGCTCTACGGCCGGTGATACCGATTCCCTTCGCGCCTGGCGCGTCCTTCCCGCACAAGCTTCAACAGATGGGCCCGCACCGTGTTCTCGGCGGCGGGATGCAGCGCGGGATCCAGATCCCGGTAGATCACGCCGACGATCTCGCCGGGCGTCCGCGCGCCGCCGGCCAGCGCGTCGAGCACCTGCCCTTCGCGCATGCGCCGATGGGCCAGGTACTCGGCCACACGCGCGGCCGGATCCTCGATCAGCGGTCCGTGTCCGGGGGCGATCAGCACGAGGTCGAGCCGCGCGACCCGTTCGAGGGACGCGAGATATTCCTCGAGCGCGCGCTCCCGCGGCTCCAAGACGACCGTCCCGGCGCCCAGGATGAGGTCGCCGGAAAACAACACCCGCTCCGCGGCCCAGTAGAACGCGACATGGTCGGCCGCGTGGCCGGGCGTGTGCAGCGCGCGCAGCGCGACGCCGCCCTCTTCCACCGTCTCGCCGTCCGCGAGCGGGGCGCCGCCCCCTTCCCACCGCCGGATCGGCGCGCTCCCGCCCGACGCGGCCGCGAGCGCCGCGGCGGCGCCGAGGTGGTCGCGGTGACCGTGGGTGACGAGGATCAACGCGACGTCTCCGCCGCCGGCGCGCGCACCCTCGAGCACCGCGTTCACGTGCGCCGGATCGTCGGGTCCGGGATCGACGACAATGACGCGATCCCGTCCGGCCAGGTACGTATTGGTGCCGTCGAGCGTGAACGCTGACGAGTTGGCGGCGGTGACGGTGCGAAACGCGGGCCGAAACGGTAACGCGGGCGTCGAGGCCATGGACAGGAAGCGAAATTCGGATCGGCACCGGCGCATCCCTGCCGCGGCCGATAAAACGCCGCTCCTCAGGGGAAAGACGGCAACTGAGGCTCTACTGGACGTAGTCATCGCCAGGAGGTGACAGAATCGATGAGACTGTTCCAGGTGGGACTGGTCGCGGCGGCCGTCGCGATCTCGGCGTCGACGGCGTTTGCCCAGCCGACTGTTGAAGGTCAGGTTCAGACGATCACCATCCACTGCTTCGGCGCGGTGCCCGATACGTGCTCGGGCGTCGTCGACGTCTCGACCGGAGCAGGATCCGGGTACATCACGCGCATCTTCATCCCCACCGGCGCCCGGATCGGGTACGGCAGCGCGCGCGTGCCGGTGACCGCGATCGAGGCCGGCGATCGCGTACGGATCGACTACACGGCGTCGGACTCGGGCAATACGGCCACGGCCGCGACCATCCTCGTGAAACCCGGAGCAAGCCCGTCGAGTGACGACCGGCAATCAGGGATGTAGCGCCTCGTGCCGGGCGCGGCCTTCGGCCGCCTCCGGCACGACAGCCTCACGGCCGGTGCCCGCGCCCTACGGCGCGGGCACCGGCGCGTCCGGGCCACGATCGCAGGCGCCGTTGCGGCGCCGGGCGAATGGTGAGTTCTGTCGTGCCCCCCCTCTATCTCGCGCTCGGCTTCCTCGCCAC
>Ga0209579_10001277_pt1 | contig 21226 bp, 19 predicted proteins | sample Coa_R1_2_FD_187152 | JGI IMG/M metagenome (GOLD analysis project Ga0209579, IMG submission 187152) | Surface soil microbial communities from Centralia Pennsylvania, which are recovering from an underground coalmine fire - Coalmine... | ecosystem: Environmental > Terrestrial > Soil >... | reverse complement strand
CAACAACACGCAGCAGGACGTCTTGTGCCGTTTCGAACGCATGCGCGGCAAGGACGTGTTGTGGCAGCCGGGGATCGATCATGCTGGCATCGCCACCCAGGCGGTGGTCGAGCGGCAATTGATGGAGCATCAGGAATCGAGCCGTCGCATGGGCCGAGAGGCGTTCATCAAGCGCGTGTGGGAATGGAAAGCGGAATCCGGCGGCACGATCATTTCGCAACTCAAGCGTCTCGGCGCCTCCTGCGACTGGTCACGCGAACGCTTCACCATGGATGAGGGACTATCGCGCGCAGTCCTGAAAGTCTTCGTCGCGCTCTATCGCGAAGGCCTCATCTATAAGGATAAGCGTCTCGTCAACTGGGACCCTAAACTTGAAACCGCAATCTCCGACCTTGAGGTGGTTCAGGTCGAGACCAAGGGGCAGCTTTGGCACATCAAATACCCGATAGAGGGAAGCGGCGAATTCATCATCGTGGCGACGACGCGGCCGGAGACGATGCTGGGCGACGTCGCGGTCGCCGTTCATCCTGACAACGAGCGGCTGCGGCACCTCATCGGCGAGACCGCGATCCTGCCGCTCGTCGGCCGGCGCATTCCCATCATCGGCGATACCTACGCCGACCCGGAAAAGGGCACCGGCGCGGTGAAGATCACGCCGGCGCACGACTTCAACGATTTCGAAGTCGGCCGCCGCCATAACCTCCCGATGATCAATATCTTCGACAAGGAGGCCCATCTCGATCTGACAGCGAATGCGGACTTTCTTCACGGCTTGCCAAGCTCTGCCGACCTCGACGCCACGCTGGCACTGCATGGGCTCGATCGCTTTGCCGCGCGCAAAAAGATTGTCGAACGCCTGGAGGCTGCGGGTCTGATCGATCGGGTCGAGCCGACAAGCCACGTCGTGCCCCATGGCGATCGTTCAGGTGCGGTACTCGAGCCACTTCTCACCGATCAGTGGTACGTGGACGCCAAGACGCTGGCCGAGCCCGCGATGGAAGCTGTGCGCAAGCGCAAGACCGTATTCGTACCGGCGCAATGGGAAGCGACCTTCTTCAATTGGATGGAGAATATCCAGCCCTGGTGTATTTCCCGCCAGATCTGGTGGGGTCATCAGATTCCCGCCTGGTACGGTCCGGACGGCAAGGTCTTTGTCGCTGAGAGTGAAGACGACGCCGTCGCAGATGCGCTGGCGCACTACACCGACATCGAGGAGGTAACCGCCGAAGAGGGTCACGACATCGCTGCTGATCCAAAGCGCCGCGCGCGCTTTGCCAACGAATATCTGCACCGCGACGAGGATGTGCTCGATACCTGGTTTTCTTCGGCACTGTGGCCGTTCTCTACGCTCGGCTGGCCGGAAGAAACTGTGGAGCTCAAGCGCTTCTATCCGACGAGCACGTTGGTCACTGGCTTCGACATCATCTTCTTCTGGGTGGCGCGCATGATGATGATGGGGTTGCACTTCCAAAAAGACGTGCCATTCCGTGACGTCTATATCCACCGCCTGGTGCGCGACGCCTCCGGCGCCAAGATGTCGAAGTCAAAGGGCAACGTTGTCGACCCGCTCGGCATCATCGATCAATACGGAGCAGACGCCTTGCGCTTCGCGCTGGCCCGCGGCGCGGCGCAAGGTCACGATATCCGGCTTGGTCCGCAGGAAGTCGAGAACAATCGCAATTTCGCGACCAAACTCTGGAACGCCGCACGTTTCACTGAGATCAACGGCTGTGCTCGCGATCCCGATTTCGATCCGCATCAGGCCAAGGAAACACTCAACCGCTGGATCATCCACGAGACCGCGAGGGCGGGAAGGGAGGTCAGTGCGGCGTTGGAGGACTTCAAATTCAACGACGCGGCCGCGGCGGTTTATCGCTTTGTCTGGAACGTTTACTGCGATTGGTACCTGGAACTCGCGAAGCCCGTGCTCACCGGCCCCGATGGTCCGGCCAAGAGCGAAACGCGCGCAGCGGCTGCATGGGCGCTCGATGAAATTCTGAAACTGTTGCATCCTTTCATGCCCTTCGTCACCGAAGAGCTGTGGCGCGTCACCGGCGAGCACGGCCCGCAGCGCCATCACATGCTGGCGCTCGACGCTTGGCCGGACCATGACGGTCTCGATAACGAAGCGGCTGAGAACGAGATCGGCTGGGTGATCGACCTGATCACGGCGATCCGCTCGGTGCGTGCGGAAATGAGCATCCCTGCGGCGACGCTGTTACCGCTGGTGCTCGCGGGCGCCTCACCGCAAACCGCCGCTCGGGTGCGTCACTGGTCCGAATTTATTCAACGCTTGGCGCGCGTCTCCGAAATCTCATTCGCGGACGCTCCGCCGAAAGGGGCGCTCCAGCTCGTCGTGCGCGGCGATGTGGCGGCGCTGCCGCTCGCCGGTGTCATAGACCTCGCCGCTGAGCGCGCCCGGCTCGGCAAGGAAATGGGCAAATGTGACGCCGATATCGCGCGCGTCGACCAGAAGCTCAACAACGCCGACTTTCTCAAGCGGGCGCCCGAGGAAGTCGTGGAAGGCGAGCGCGAGAAGCGCGAGGAAGCGGTGGCGCGCAAGGGCAAGATTGTAGAGGCGCTGCAGCGTCTCGAAGCGTCGACGTGAGGTGATATTGTGAAAGTGTTTCTTGCAGGTGCCAGCGGAGCCATCGGCCGGCGGCTCACGCCGCTGCTTCTCGCCGCGGGCCACGAAGTCACGGGAACGACCCGCACGACGGCAAACGCTCTGGAGCTCGAATCGACAGGCGTCCGCGCCGCCATTGTTGATGTGTACAATGCTGAGGCACTCAAGCGAGCCGTCAGCGCCGCGCGCCCCGAAGTCGTCATCCACCAATTGACCGACCTGCCGCGTGTCTTCGACGAGGCAGAGCTAGCCGCTGCCTATCCGCGCAATGCGCGCATTCGCACCGAAGGCACGCGGAATCTCGTCGCCGCCGCGAAGGCGGCCGGTGCACGCCGCTTCATCGTGCAGAGTGTCGCTTTTGCCTACGCCGATGGCCCCGAGCCGCACACCGAGACCGATCCGCTCAACCTTGCCGATGGTCCACGTGTCGTGACCGTGCGCGCGGCGGCCGACATGGAGGAGCAGGTGTTGGCGTCTGGCATGGAGCCAGTGGTGCTGCGGTACGGCTTGCTCTATGGGCCCGGCACCTGGACTGACGGCCCGACCCGCAAACCCCCGGTGCATGTCGATGCCGCCGCGCAAGTGGCGCTATTGGCGCTGACGCAGGGCAGCGGCGTCTACAACATTGCGGATGACGAGGGCACCGTGTCGATCGAGAAGGCGCGCAACGAACTCGGCTTTGATCCAGCGTTCAGGCTACCCGCGTAGCAGTTGCCGCGAACGGTTTACTGAGAAAGCGCGAACCCTTCAGCCCATAGCGCCATGGCTTGTCGACCGCTTTGGTCAGGCCGATACGCGGCCCAGCGACCACCTCGAGCGGGCTGTCACGGGCCAGGAGTTTGAAGGGCGGCGCATTGAGCGCCAGTCCATTTTGCGCATGGGTGATTGCCAGCGCCTCGCAGAGTCGGCCCGGTCCGGAGCAGAGCAATCGCTCGTCGTCCATGCCGCGCCGCCGCTTCATAACCGATAGCCCCGCCGTCGGCTCGATGGCGCGAATGAGCACCGCGCTCGCCGAGCCCTTGGGCTCGCACACGAAATTCAGGCACCAGTGAATGCCGTAAGAGCGATAGACGTAGGTGAAGCCCGGCGGCCCGAACATGACCGCGTTGCGTGGCGTCGGGCCGCGGAAGCTGTGGGCAGCCGGATCGGTCTGACGGTATGCCTCGACTTCGACCAGCCGGCCGCCAACGCCATTAACCAAGAGGATTGCCCCGATCAGATCGGGCGCCACTTCGAGAACGCTACGGCTGAAAAAGGCGAGTGTGAGCGGCTTACCCATGTGCGGATCGTCGCGGTCGCCTATCGGTATCGGTGAACCCCGCGTTAGCCACAGGATCGACTTGGCTCGGGTGTGACTTGGTTACCACTCTGTGGCGGCTGGGACACATCACAGGAACATTTGGGCGCTTGTACCCAGAGCGACTGCAAGCGCCCCTTTTTAGCCATAGGACTCCTTGAAAGCGATGCCCGCGCAGGCAAGGGCACGAAAACGCAAGCCATTGCGGCGATTCCGATTTGGGAGCCGGCCGAGCTCCCAATTCGGCAAAAACAGGGGCGAGGGGCCCAATAGGCCCACAGGTGTTCGATGGACGCCAAGACCAATTTGAAAGCGCGGCTGCCGAGTCGCCACGCCACAGAAGGACCGGAGCGAGCCCCGCATCGGGCTTTCTACTATGCGATGGGTCTGACGACGGAGCAGATCCATCAGCCGTTCGTCGGCGTTGCGACCTGCTGGAACGAGGCGGCGCCCTGCAACATCGCGCTCATGCGTCAAGCGCAGGCGGTGAAGCAGGGCGTAGCGTCCGTCGGCGCGACGCCGCGCGAGTTCTGCACCATCACGGTCACCGACGGCATCGCCATGGGGCATGCCGGAATGAAATCCTCGTTGCCGTCGCGCGAAGTCATTGCCGATTCGGTGGAGTTGACGGTCCGCGGACATTCCTACGATGCGCTGATCGGTGTGGCGGGCTGCGACAAGTCGCAACCCGGCATGATGATGGCGATGTGCCGCCTCAACGTGCCGGCGATCTACATCTACGGCGGCTCGATCCTGCCGGGCACTTTCAAAGGCAAGCCGGTCACAATCCAGGACGTTTACGAGGCGGTCGGCCGGCACTCTATCGGCGCCATGTCAGACGCCGACCTCGATACGCTGGAGCAGAATGCTTGCCCGTCAGCCGGCGCCTGCGGCGCGCAGTTCACCGCCAATACCATGGCGACGATATCGGAGGCCATCGGTTTGGCGCTGCCGTATTCGGCCGGAGCGCCGGCGCCGTACGAGATTCGCGACAAGTTCTGCACGCTCGCTGGCGAGATGATCATGGACTTGATCGTCAAGAAGATTCGTCCTCGCGACATTGTCACTCGCAAGGCGCTAGAGAACGCCGCCGCGGTTGTGGCGGCGACCGGCGGCTCTACCAACGCTGCGCTGCATCTGCCAGCCATCGCTAATGAATGCGGAATCAAGTTCGATCTGTTTGATGTGGCCGAGGTCCTGAAAAGAACACCTTATATCGCGGATTTGAAACCTTCCGGCCGCTATGTCGCCAAAGATATGTTTGAAGCGGGCGGCGTTCCGCTGTTGATGAAGACGCTGCTCGACCATGGCTATCTCCACGGCGAATGTCTCACCGTCACGGGCCGAACCATTGCTGAGAACTTAAAATCGGTGAAGTGGAATAGCGATCAAGACGTCGTTCGGCCTGCTGACAAGCCGATACTGCCGACTGGCGGCGTTATCGGTCTCAAGGGGAACCTCGCACCGGAGGGAGCGATTGTTAAGGTTGCCGGCATGGAGCGCTTGCAATTCTCTGGTCCGGCGCGTTGTTTTGACGGTGAAGAATCCTGCTTCGAAGCGGTGAAGAACAAAAAATACAAGGAAGGCGACGTGCTGGTCATCCGCTACGAGGGGCCCAAAGGTGGTCCTGGCATGCGCGAAATGCTGGCAACAACGGCTGCCCTCTACGGACAGGGTATGGGCGGCAAGGTTGCATTAATCACCGATGGCCGTTTTTCCGGTGCTACGCGCGGCTTCTGTGTCGGCCACATCGGCCCGGAAGCGGCGGTAGGTGGACCGATCGCTTTGCTGCGCGACGGCGACATCATCAAGCTCGATGGTGAGAAGGGTACGCTCGACGTCGAATTGACGGCAAGCGAGCTGAGCCAGCGGGCGAAGCACTGGAAGCCACGAGGCAATGAATTCGGCTCCGGCTATTTGTGGAAATATACCCAGGAAGTTGGCCCGGCGCGTGGTGGAGCTGTAACCCACCCAGGTGGGGCGGCCGAGAAGGCGTGCTATGCGGATATCTAGAGCATCAGCGCGAATCGCGACCGGCGGAGTGCTGGTGACGCTTTTGGGCGGTCTGTGTGTCGCATTTGGACTCGGATTTAGTCCGCGCGCCGGGGCATTGCTCCAGCCTGCCTTAGCTTTTGATGGCACCGCCACTCCGAATACTGCCTTGCTCACTCCGAACGACGGCTCGCACACCCTTCTCGGCGCGCCGCAGACGAGCGAAAAGGCCAAGGAATTGTCCGCGCTTCAGTACGCGGCGGATCAGGGGCAAATTGGGGCCCAGTGGAAGTTCGGCCGCATGTTGGCGGAGGGTGATGGCGTTACCCAGAACGACCTGCGTGCTTTCGAGTATTTTAGCCAGATCGCCAATTCACATGCGGACGAGCCGCCCGGCACCGCACAGGCGCGCATTGTCGCCAACGCTTTCGTCGCGCTCGGCCGCTACTATCTGAAGGGTATTCCCAATTCATCGGTCGAACGTGACGTCGACCGCGCGCGTCAGATGTTCTTGTACGCTGCGTCGTACTTCGGTGATGCCAACGCACAGTACGAACTCGGCCAACTCTATTTGGATGGCAACCCGCGCGACGTGCACGAGGCAGCGCGATGGTTCCTGCTGGCGGCCACCAAGGGCCAATGCCGCGCCGAAGTGGCGCTTGGCGATATCTTATTCCGCGGGCAGCAGGTGCCGCGTCAGGCGGCGCGCGGACTGATGTGGCTCACTCTCGGTCGCGATTGCGTTGGCGCGGATGAACAATGGGTCAAACCACTTTACGACGACGCCTTCCGCAGTGCCAGCGACGACGAACGCGCCATGGCGCTGGTCTATCTCCGCAATTGGATGAACGGACGGCGCGATTAGGCGCAACCGTTGTCGGTTGACAACGCCCCCTCTGGTTACTTCGCCTCAATATCCAGATCGACCCACACCGGCACGTGGTCTGACGGCTTCTCCCAGGTACGCACGTGACGGTCGATGCCGACAGCGGCCAGCCGGTCGGCGGCCGGCGGCGACAACAGGACGTGGTCGATACGGATGCCGTTGTTCTTCTGCCAAGCTCCCGCCTGGTAGTCCCAAAACGTGTAGAGGCCCGGATCATCGCTGGTCGCCCGCACAGCATCAGTCAGGCCCAGATTGACCAGGGCGCGAAACTCGTCCCGCGTGGGGGGTAAAAATAAGGCATCGCCGACCCAGGCTTGCGGGTTTTTCGCGTCAGCGGCGGCGGGAATGACGTTGTAATCGCCGGCGAGAATGAGCGGCTCTTCGAGGGAGAGGCGCTCTCGCGCGTACGCCGACAGCCGCTTCATCCAGCCAATCTTGTAGGTGTATTTCTCGGTTTCCGGCGGGTTGCCATTGGGCAGATAAATGCTTGCCGTTCGGATCACGCCTTTTGCCGTCGATACGGTGGCTTCGATGAAGCGAGCGTGGTCGTCCGAGTCGTCGCCGGGCAGACCTGTGATCACCTCGTCGAATTTGAATTTCGACAGAATGGCGACCCCGTTGAAAGTTTTTTGCCCGTGCATGGCGACGTTGTAGCCAAGCCCCTCAAACTCCATGCGCGGAAAGGCATCGTCGACGCACTTTGTTTCCTGGAGACAGACGATGTCGGGTTGCCGCTCGGCCAGCCACGTGCGTGCCGAATCGATGCGCTGTTTGATCGAATTGACGTTCCAAGTGGCGATGCGCACGGTTCTTACCGAATAGGTTCGATTCAGTCATCAATGACCGCGCTTGTTGCGGGCATGCACCCTACTCAATGTACTTGCAAGTTAACGACCACAACGGCCAAACGGGGAATTCACAGCGCGAAGCTGGTACCGCAGCCACAGGATGCGGTCGCTTTCGGGTTGTTGACCTTGAAGGAGGATCCAATCAGGTCATCGACGAAATCGATTTCGCTACCGGCCATATAGTCGAGGGAAACGGGATCGATCAGCACGGTCGCGCCGCTCCGTTCGATCACCACGTCGTCGTCAGCCCGGGCCCGCTCGGTGTCGAATTTGTATTGGAAGCCGGAGCAGCCGCCTCCTGCAACGCTCACGCGCAACATGGTTCCGACCGGCTCCTGGCCTAGAATTTCGCCGATCCGTTGCGCTGCCCGCTCAGTTACCGTCACGTGGGCTGTCATCGCCTTCTCCGGCGGAGACATCGTGGAGATTGCCACAGTGCCAATTGCCACTCCGCCTGCCCGATAGTTAAGTGCGGGCAAGGCCGAGGTCAATTGCGAGGCCGGGCAGACCCATGTCGATCAATACGGCACATTCGCGCGCTCCATACGCCTGCGATCCCGCGTTAACCCGCGGAAGGCTCCATCCGGAGCCCGTGAGCAAAAGCAGGAGCGCCTTCCGTCGCGATTGCGACCGCATCATCCATTCGACTGCCTTTCGCCGCCTTAAGCATAAGACGCAAGTCTTCGTGTTTGACGAAGGCGACCACTACCGCACGCGTCTCACTCACACACTCGAAGTCGCACAAGTGGCCCGGGCGCTCGCCCGCGCACTCGGCCTCGACGAGGATCTTGCCGAGGCGCTCGCGCTTGCTCACGATCTTGGTCATCCGCCGTTTGGCCATGCGGGCGAGCGCGCTCTGGATGAATGCCTAGCGGTGTTCGGCGGCTTTGACCACAACGCGCAGACCCTGCGGGTGGTCACGACGCTGGAGCGCCGTTATCCGGCCTTCGATGGGCTCAATCTCACCTGGGAGACGCTGGAAGGCCTCGCCAAACACAATGGTCCGCTCACCGACCGGCGGGGCCATCCGCTGGGCCGCTATCGCGCGCATGGGGTGCCGGAGACGATCCTCGATTACTCGCGGTTACAGGACCTGCAGTTGTGGAGTTTCGCAAGTGCGGAGGCACAGGTCGCTGCTTTTGCTGATGACATCGCCTATGACGCCCACGACATCGACGATGGCCTGCGCGCCGAGCTGTTCGGTCTCGATGATATCGCTGCTGTGCCGCTGCCGGGCAAAATCATCGGCGAGATACACGCTGCCTATCCGGGACTCGATGCCGCACGCGTGGTGCACGAGTTCATCCGCCGGTTGATCGGACTCCTGATCGAAGACGTCACTGCTGAAACCGGTCGCAAGCTTGACGCGCTAGCCCCTCGCTCCGCTGACGACATACGCGCCGCAGGGTCGCCGGTTGTGGGCTTTTCCGCCGAACTTGGCAACGCCGACCATGCGATCAAGAGCTTTCTCAAGCCGCACATGTACCGCCACTCCCGCGTCATGAGGGTGATGGATCAGGCCGCCGCCGTGGTGCGCGAGCTGTTTACCCGCTACAGCAGCGACACCGCGGCTCTGCCGGCGGAGTGGCAGGAGGGACTCGGCGGCCTAGACGAGGCGGCACGCGCGCGCCGTATCGCCGATTTCATTGCCGGCATGACCGACCGCTACGCGCTCGCCGAACATGCGCGGCTCTTTGACTCGACCCCGGAACTGCGCTAGCCGCGCGGCACGCCGCTTCGGCGTCTTAGTGATTTTTTTCCATGGCCGCAGAGAACATTTTCGCTGAAATGCTCGATCGCGTTCACCGCGCGAGCGATGAACTGATCGCCGTGGGTGTTCTGCCGGCCGGCATCGATCAGTCTCGTGTTTCCGTTGAGCCGCCGCGCGATCCCGCGCATGGCGATATGGCGACCAACGCCGCCATGGTGCTCGCGAAGGATGCCGGGAGAAAGCCGCGCGAGCTCGCGGAATCGTTTGCGGAAAAACTGCGGCAAGACTCTCTCGTCGACAAAGTGGCTGTCGCTGGCCCGGGATTCATCAATCTCACGCTCAAACCGGCCGCATGGATCGAAGCGCTTCGCGCCGCAGTGCGACTTGGCACGCGTTATGGCGCCAGCAACGTTGGCGGCGGCACCGCGATTAACGTTGAATATGTTTCGGCGAACCCCACTGGGCCGATGCATATCGGCCATTGCCGCGGCGCGGTGTTTGGCGACGCGCTGGCGAACTTGCTCGCTTTCGCCGGATTCAAGGTCACTCGCGAGTATTACATCAATGATGCCGGTGCGCAGGTGGATGTACTCGCGCGCTCCGCCTATCTGCGTTACCGCGAAGCGCTCGGCGAGGATATCGGCGTCATTCCCGATGGCCTTTATCCGGGCGACTACCTCAAGCCTGTGGGCAAGGCGCTAGCGGACGAGCACGGTAATGCGCTGCTGAGAAAGCCCGAGGCTCAATGGCTACCCGTTGTGCGCGACAAAGCCATCGACATGATGATGGACGCGGTCCGGGCGGACCTCGCAGCGTTGAATATTTCATTCGATATCTTCTTTTCGGAGCGCTCTCTCAATCATGGCGCCACCGATCAAGTGGCGGCGACGATCGATTGGTTGCGAGCCCGTGGCGAGGTCTACGAGGGCCGGTTGCCGCCACCCAAGGGCGCGCCGGTCGAGGATTGGGAGGATCGCGAGAGCACGCTGTTTCGTTCCACTGCGTTCGGCGACGACATTGATCGTGCTCTCAAGAAGTCCGACGGGACGTACACCTACTTTGCCTCTGACATCGCCTATCACCGTTCCAAGCTGGAGCGCGGGTTCCAGGCGCTGATCGACGTCTGGGGTGCCGATCACGGCGGTTATGTCAAACGCATGCAGGCCGCTGTCGCGGCGCTGAGCGACCGCTCCGTCGTGCTCGACATCAAGCTCGTCCAGCTCGTGAAGTTATTGCGCGGTGGTCAGCCAGTCACGATGTCCAAGCGGGCCGGGGACTTCGTGACGCTGCGCGAGGTCGTGGACGAAGTCGGACGTGACGCCGTCCGCTTCATGATGCTGTTCCGCAAGAATGACGCCGTGCTCGATTTCGACCTCGCCAAAGTCATCGAGCAGTCGCGCGACAATCCCGTGTTCTATGTGCAGTATGGGCACGCGCGCGGCATGTCGGTGTTCCGCAACGCGAGGGCTGTATTCTCAGACCTCGCGGAAAACATTGCCGAGTTGGTTAATGTTGCGGAACTGGATCGTCTTTCGGATTCTTACGAGCTCGCTTTGATGCGACAAATCGCGCTTTATCCGCGGGTGGTCGAAAGCGCGGCTCTGGCCCATGAGCCCCACCGAATTGCCTTTTATCTGTTCGACTTGGCCAGCCAATTTCATGCACTTTGGACGCTCGGCAATACCTCGCCACATTTACGCTTCATTATACAGAATGATCGACACATGACTGCGGCTCGACTCGTCCTTGTACAAGGAGTGGTCGCTGTGCTTGCCTCGGGGCTTGCGCTGCTTGGGGTCGAGGCGCCTAACGAGATGCGGTAACATTCTCCGCAGCCGTCGATAGAACGTAACCGCTGTCGAGGGAAAGGCTGATCGGGGCGAGTTCCATGGCCGAAAGCAGTTTCCGTTCGTTTCGTCGCGACCCGCCGCCGCGTGAGAACGAGGCTTCGCAGCGCGACGGCTTGAGCGATCCGCTTGCCGAATTAGCCCGGCTCATTGGTCAAGGCGGCGGGCAGGACGGCGGTCGCCAGCCTGCCGAATCATACGAGGAGGCCGCGCCGGCTTCCGAGTTCGATTGGGCCTCGGTCAATGAAAACGACGGCCACGACGAACGTTCTCAAAACTCGGCATCTTGGCCGCTCGACGACGGCTACGAGAGCGAGCAGGCGCCGCCCAGGCAGAACTTCGCTCCTGGGCCGTCGTTCAACGGGGCGCGTGGGGCGTCTGGTCAAAACGCCCGACAGGCTTCATTTGACCGGCAACCCGCGGCGCAATCGCGCTCTCAGCCCTTTCCGTTCATCCCTTCGGCTCCCGATAGCAGCTATCAGGCCGATCACGGCGGTCAGCAGCACGGCGCATACGCGCCGTCTTATGCCGACGATTATGCAGACGACGAATATGATGATGAAGCCGAGGCGCCGCGGCGCGGCGGCACCGTCGTCATTGCCGCCTTGGTGGGCTTGGCCGTCCTTGGGACCGCCGGCGCATTGGGCTATCGCGCTTTGAGCGGCGGCTCGGTCATCCCGTCATTTCCGCCGATCATCAAGCCAGCCGATGGGCCAATCAGGGTCAAACCGGACCAACAGGCTCAGGTGCCGAACTCCGGCCAGGCCGGCCCAATCAATGGCACGGGTGAGCACGTCGTTACGAATCAGGAGCAGCCGGTCGACGTCCAGTCCGGGAATTCCATTCCCCGGATGATCAAGACGATTCCAGTAGTCCCCAATGGTTCACCCGATCCGGGTGTGACGGGGCAATCATCGGCAACCATCGCTCAGGTGCCTGTCCCACCGCCGGGCTATGCCGAGCCGACGCAGCCTTTCGGCGCAGCCCAGACGCCCGCGCCACAGGTGCCGACTGTGAACAGGCCGCCTCGCGCCCCTGCGGTGCGGCCAGCCCAACAGGCCGGTGCCAATGCGGGTGCCGGGCAGACCACGGTCGTCGCGCGGCCAAAACCTGCGCCTAGGCCGACCGTCGTGGCCGAAACTCCAACCGCAGGCGGCCCACTTTCGCTCGTGCCGCAACAGGAAGGCGCGCCAGCGCCGCCGCCCGCGCGCGCAGTGCATACAGCCACGAGCAATGCTGGAGCAGCCTCGTCCTCATCGGCGCGAGAGATAGCGCCTGCGGCGGCTGGCGCCGGCTACGTGCAGGTCTCGTCCCAGCGCAGTGAGGCTGAAGCGCAGGCAGCCTATCGCGAACTGCAGACTAAGTTTCCGCAGCAATTGGGGAGCCGGCACGCGGTGTTCCATCGCGCCGACCTCGGCGACAAGGGCGTCTACTACCGGGCACTCGTGGGTCCGTTTGCTAACGCGGAACAGGCAACCGCCTTTTGCAGCAACCTGAAGGCGGCCGGCGGCAGTTGTTTCACCCAGAGAAATTAGCAAGATTGCGTCTTAGCGGCTGACCCGCGCGCGAGCGAGGCGGCCTGTATGCGCGCCTTCATCACTGGAATTGCCGGGCCCATTCTGACCGACGAGGAGCGCGCGTTTTTGCGCGACGCTCAGCCCTGGGGTGGGATCGTATTCAAGCGCAACATAACCAGCCCAGATGCGCTTCGCCGCCTCGCCGGAGACTTCCGAACGGCGATAGGACGGGATGCCCCAATCCTGATCGACCAGGAGGGTGGCCGGGTGCAGCGTATGGGCCCGCCGTCCTGGCCGAAATATCCGCCGGCTGCGGTTTATGGAGCGATCTATGACCGTGATCGTGCGGGGGGCTTGGCGGCGGCGCGGTCGGGTGGACGACTGATTGCGGCCGATCTCGCGGCCGTGGGGATCGATGTCGACTGTATGCCAGTCGCTGACGTCCCGGCAGCGGGAGCGGACGCCATAATCGGCGACCGCGCCTTTGGAACGCGGCCCGAAAAGGTCGCCGCCCTTGCGGCAGCGTTCGCGCAAGGTTTGGCGGACGGGGGTGTACTTCCAGTGCTCAAGCATATTCCTGGTCATGGTCGGGCCACGGCCGACAGCCATCAGAAACTGCCCCTCGTCACGGCGAACAGGGAGATACTTGAAGCCACGGATTTTGCCGCGTTTCGTCCCTTGGCGGAGCTCCCCCTGGCCATGACCGCCCACGTCGTGTTTACCGCCATCGACCCGATCGCCCCGGCTACGACTTCGCCCGCTATAGTGCGTGAGGTGATTCGGGGCTGGATTGGGTATCGGGGCTTGTTGATGAGTGACGATATATCCATGGGCGCGCTGAGCGGCTCCCTCGGCGAGCGCGCGCGGGCAGCGGTTTCGGCTGGCTGCGATCTGGTCCTCCACTGCAATGGGAATATGGATGAAATGCTTGCCGTCGCAGCGGCAACACCCAGGCTCGAAGGTGAGGCGGCGCGTCGGGCCGCGGCTGCCCTGGCCGCCAAAAGGCTGCCAGCACCGATAGATCTTGCGGCAAAAAGGGCGGAATTCTTCGCCCTGATCGGCGACGTTTGGGAGCCAGCGCAGGGGTCGGCATGAACGCCGAGGAGTTCTCCTTCGAAACGGAGCTTACCCAGCCGGGCACTGACGAGCCTGCGCTTGTGGTCGACGTTGAGGGCTTCGAAGGTCCGCTCGACCTTTTGCTCACGTTGGCTCGCCAGCAGAAGGTCGATCTCGCCAAGATCTCGATTTTGGCGCTCGCCGATCAGTACCTCGCTTTCATCGAAGCGGCACGCAAGCTGCGCCTGGAACTCGCCGCCGATTATCTGGTGATGGCGGCGTGGCTGGCTTATCTCAAGTCGCGATTGCTTTTGCCCGAGCCGCCAGCGCCCGACGGCCCGAGTGCCGAAGAGATGGCGAACGCTCTAGCGCAGCGCTTACGCCGGTTGGAGGCGATCCGTCAGGTCGCCGAGCAATTGATGCAGCGGCCGCAGCTGGGCCGCGAAGTCTTTGAGCGCGGCCAGCCGGAGCCGATCGCCGAAATCAAGCGGCCGCAATGGTCGGCAACTCTTTACGATCTGCTTTCGGCCTATGCGACACGGCGTCAGAATCGGGCCAGAGCCTATGTCCGTGTGCCGAAGCGCACCGTGTGGTCGCTTGCCGAGGCGCGCGAGGCGATTGAGCGCCTTATCGGGCGATCGTTTGATTGGAGCCCACTCGACCGCTATCTCATCGAATACTTGGTCGAACCTTCGCTGCGGCCAACGGTGCTGGCTTCGAGTTTTGCCGCGACGCTCGAACTGGTGCGCGAGGGACGTCTGGAGATGCATCAGCATGCGGCATTTGCGCCGCTTTTCGTGCGGGCGCGCGCGAACGAGGGACAAGATGGCGGCGCCACGCCAGATCTGGGGAATGCTTGAGGAGGGGGATCGATGCCGAGGGTTGCGGAGATGCGGGTGATTGTTGGCGACAAAGAACGGCCGGAGCGTGCTGAGGAATTGCGCATCCTCGAAGCGCTGCTGTTTGCCGCCGAGGAGCCGCTCGATGAAAAGACTCTCGCAACCCGGCTGCCGGACGAAGCCGATCTCCGCGGTCTGCTTGCGCAGTTGCAGAAGGATTATGCGTCGCGCGGCGTGAATCTGGTTCGTGTTGCCGGCAAATGGACGTTGCGCACCGCCAGCGACCTCGCCTGGCTGCTGACGCGAGAGGCCGTGGTTGCTCGTAAGCTTTCTCGCGCGGCCATCGAAACGCTGTCCATCGTCGCGTATCACCAGCCTGTGACCCGTGCCGAGGTCGAGGAGATTAGGGGCGTGACCACTTCGAAAGGCACGCTTGACGTACTCTTGGAGACCGGCTGGATCCGGCTTCGCGGACGGCGCAAGGCGCCGGGCCGGCCTGTGACCTACGGAACCACCGAAGCGTTCCTGTCGCACTTCGGCCTAGAGGCGCTCACCGATCTGCCGGGCCTCGATGAGCTTAAGGGCTCGGGATTGATCGAGGGGTCGCTGCCATCGGACTTCAGCGTCCCGGTACCCTCGGACGATCCCGCGCTCCGTGATGACGAGGATCCGCTTGAACCCGCCGATCTCGATCTGGCCTTGGTCCCGCCGGCCGAACGCGTCGAAGAGTAGGCTGGCGCCGCAAAACTCGCCGAAAGCGCCAATTACCACGTTAGACCGTTTGCGGCGCGCCCCAGGGCTGCGGCGCAGCGACATCCTCCGTATGCTTGTTTTTGCCGTCCGCGACGCCTAGTTTCAGGCTTAAATCGATACCTTGCCGCGGACGCGAGCGCGGTTGCGGACGGAGGATTTCATGGGTTCCTTGAGCATTTGGCATTGGATGATCGTCCTGGCCGTCGGGCTTTTGCTCTTCGGCGGGCGCGGCAAAGTTTCGGACCTGATGGGCGACGTCGCCAAGGGCATCAAGTCTTTCAAGAAGGGCCTGGCGGAAGACGATACCGCCCCAACGGCGAAATCCGACGGGCCGATTAAGAGCATCGACCACCAAGCCGGCGATCCGGTGCAGCGCGCCGGGGCCGAGAGCAAGGTCGAGCGCTCGATGTCCTGACGCCCGCCGCCTGCGTGCGCGCGAAGGGGTAGGGCACGCAACGGCCGGACGGGACGGCCGGAGATTTTTTCTTCATGTTCGACATTAGCTGGACCGAGTTCCTGCTCATCGGCGTCGTCGCGCTTATCGTGATCGGGCCGAAAGAGCTTCCCGCCGTCATGCGCACCATGGGGCAGTGGACGCGCAAGGTGCGCGGCATGGCCACCGAATTTCAGAACCAGTTCCAGGAGGCGATGCGCGAAGCCGAAATGGCCGACCTGAAGAAGCAGGTCGACGACATGGCGCGCGACGTCAAGGATATCGATCCGCTCAAGGGCGTGCGCGAGGATATCGAGAGCGCAGGCAAGGACGTCGAACGCTCCCTTGGTTCGACGCCAGGGCAAACGGCATTGCCGGCTGCCAGCAGCGAGTCGGCGCTGACCGAGACTACCGCCGAGCCTGCGCCGGCTGAGGCGGCTTCAGTGCCGGCGATAGAGGCGCCCGCTCCGCCACCGCCTGAAATCGTCGAGAAGGCCGAGCAGGCCGATGGCACGGGAAGCCCCTGATGGCGACCCGCGATGACGAAGAGAAAGAAATCGAGGCCACCAAGGCACCCTTGATGGATCACCTGATCGAGCTGCGGTCGCGGCTCATCAAGGCGCTCGCCGCTTTCTTCCTTGCTGCGGTCTGTTGCTTCTTCTTCGCCAAGCAGATCTACAACATTCTCACGTGGCCCTACATCTGGGTCGCGGGACCTGATGCCAAATTCATCTATACGGGCCTGCTCGAATATTTTGTCGTTCAGCTCAAGCTGGCGCTGTTCGGCGCCGCGTTCATTTCGTTTCCGGTGGTTGCGACTCAGATCTACATGTTCGTCGCGCCCGGCCTTTACCGCAACGAGAAGCAGGCGTTCCTGCCTTACCTGATCGCCACACCGATCTTCTTCGTGCTCGGCGCGTGCGTAGTCTACTTCGTAGTCTGGCCGATGCTGGCGCGCTTTTCGCTCAGCATGCAGCAAATGGGCGGGCAAGGGCAGGCGACCATCGAGCTTTTGCCGAAGGTCGAGGATTATCTTTCGCTGATGATGAAGTTGATGCTGGCGTTCGGCATCGCTTTCCAGCTTCCGGTGATCCTGACGCTGCTTGGTCGCGTCGGCATCATCACCTCCGCCCAGCTCAAATCAAAGCGCCGCTATTTCATCGTTGTCGCCTTCGTCATCGCCGCCGTGCTCACGCCACCCGATGTCCTGAGCCAGATGTCGCTCGCGGTGCCGCTGGTCCTGCTCTACGAGGGCTCGGTGTTCTCCGTGCGCCTGGTCGAAAAGCGCGCCGCCGCCCGCGCGGCGGCCGAAGCCGCGGCGGCCGCGTCCAAGCCGGCGGAGTGACTAAGGCGTATTGTCGGGATATTGATTCGTCATGCCCGGCCTCGTGCCGGGCATCCATGTCTTAATTCCGAGTAGGCATAAGGCGTGGATGGCCGGGACAAGCCCGGCCATGACGTCGAACAGAGTGGCTTATGCACGACATCCGCTTCATCCGTGAAAATCCCGAGGTGTTCGACCGCGGCTTGGCGCGGCGCGGCTTGGAGCCGCAGGCGCAGCGGCTTATTGCGCTTGATGAAGCGCGCCGCGCGGCGATTCAGAAGGCGGAGGCGGCGCAGGCGCGCCGCAACGCGGCATCCAAGGAAATCGGCGAGGCGAAGAAGAAAAAGGATGAGGCCAAAGCAAACGACTTGATGGCGGAAGTCGCAGCGTTGAAGGAATCGATCCCGCAAATGGAATCGGCCGAAAAGGCCGCATCCAAAGCGCTGGATGATGCGCTCGCTGAAATTCCCAACCTCCCGCTCGACGAAGTGCCGGACGGTAAAGACGAGAAGGACAACGTCGAGCACCATCGCTTCGGCACCAAGCAGAATTACGCCTTTGCGCCCAAGCAGCATTTCGATCTCGGCGAAGCGCTGGGTCAGATGGATTTCGAGACCGCGGCGAAATTATCTGGCGCGCGATTTGTCGTATTGAAGAAAGGTCTCGCGCGGCTTGAACGTGCGCTCGGTCAATTTTTTCTCGATGTGCACACCAGCGAGCCGCACAACTACACCGAAGTCGCGCCACCGTTACTCGTGCGCGACGATAGCATGTTTGGGACGGCGCAGTTGCCAAAGTTTAGGGAAGATCAGTTTAGCGTAGAGGCGCCTCTCCGCCACTACGAGTCAATCGCGGCGGGGATCGTTCACAAGAACTATAATCAGGAGGTTATTGGAACAAACGAATGGAAGACCTCTACAGCGATAGAAGCTGTTGAAAGAGGTCTGTCATTCCGTCCTCCTCAATTCTTCTGGCTCATCCCCACGGCTGAAGTCCCGCTAACAAACCTCGTACGCGTGTCCATCCTCGACGAAGCCCAATTGCCACTGCGCTATACCGCGTGCACGCCGTGCTTCCGTGCGGAGGCCGGCGCGGCCGGCAAAGATACGCGCGGGATGATCCGGCAGCATCAGTTCACGAAAGTCGAACTGGTCTCGATCACCACGCCCGAGCAAAGCAGCGACGAGCATGAGCGAATGCTGGCCTGCGCCGAGGAAGTTCTTAAAAGGCTTGAGTTGCATTACCAGGTTATGACGCTTTGTACCGGCGACATGGGCTTTGCCTCGCAAAAGACCTACGACATCGAGGTGTGGCTGCCGGGGCAGAAAATGTACCGCGAGATTTCGTCCTGCACGATCTGCGGCGAATTCCAGGCGCGGCGCATGAATGCGCGTTACCGATCCAAGGAGGGCCGCAGCGTCCGCCATGTGCACACGCTCAACGGTTCCGGCGTCGCTGTCGGCCGTGCGCTGATTGCGGTCATGGAAAATTATCAGCAAGAGGACGGCTCCATTGCCGTCCCCGATGCCCTTGCGCCATACATGGGCGGCATAAAGACGATCGCGAAGGGCGAGTAGCGAATTGCGCATCCTCATCACCAACGACGACGGCATCCACGCCGAAGGGCTGAACGTGTGCGAGAAGATCGCGCGTTCGCTATCCGACGATGTTTGGATCGTGGCGCCGGAATTCGATCAATCGGGCGTTGCTCATTCGCTCACGCTCAACGATCCGCTACGGCTCCGGCAAATCGAGGAACGGCGCTTCGCCGTGCGCGGCACGCCGACCGACTGCGTCATCATGGGCGCGCGGCATGTGCTCAAGGACAAAAGACCCGATCTCGTGCTCTCAGGCGTCAATCGCGGCCGCAACGCTGGCGAGGACGTGATCTATTCCGGCACCATCGCCGGCGCGGTGGAGGCCGCCATGCTCGGCATTCCATCGCTTGCGCTTTCGCAGTCCTACAAATCGCGCAGCGGCCAGCCGCCGTATTGGGAGACGAGCCTTCGCTTTGCGCCGGACATCATCCACAAGGTTCTCGCCGAAGGCATCCCGCGCGATGTACTGGTCAATCTCAATTTTCCCGATTGCCGCCCTGACGAAGTCAAAGGCATCGCGGTCACCGCGCAGGGACGCCGCGGGCAGGAGCGCCTGCATATCGACGAACGCACCGATGGCCGCGGCAATCCGTATTATTGGATTGCGTATGTGCGCCAGCCATTCGTTCCCGCAGCCGATGGGACCGATCTGGCGGCGCTCGATCACCGCCGCGTCGCCGTGACGCCGCTCAAGCTCGACATGACCGACGATCCGTATCTGACACGGCTCGCGGATTTGTTCAGCTCATAGAAAGACGAAAATCAGTTGGCCGTCTTTGGCACGACCGCAGCGAGCGCGCGGGCTAGCCCTTCAGTCTGGAACGGCTTCTGCAGCAACGGTGCACGGCTGTGCGCGTCCGGGATACCGCGCCGCGCGTAGCCGCTGACGAACACGAACGGCACGCCGCGTGCGACCAGAACGTCAACCACGGGCGTGATCGGTTGGCCGTCGAGGTTGACGTCGAGGATGGCAACGTCGAACTCGCCTTGCTTCGCGGCGGCCAGCGCCTCATCAAGCCGGCCGGCTTCCGCGGCCATGGTGTACCCGAGGTCGCTGAGCATGTCGTCCAGCAACAGGCGAATCATGGGCTCGTCCTCGACCACGAGGACGCGTTTGCCCGAGTCGGTCTTTGCGTCCAATGTCATGTCTACCCGTGCCTGCAGCCACATTGGGAAGGAATTTAGGCGGCCAGTCTAACCGTGCCTTCTATACCAATTGCCTAAGCCGCCGTCGCGGCCCCTTGTCGCGCGCAACAATCGAAGGGCAAATTCGTTCCAGCAGCCGACAAGTTTAGTTTTGGCTCTGTGTTCGCTCGGCAAATTGCAGTGTCGGCTGCCCGACGGAACCGATGCCGAGGCTTCCGCATAGTGCTAGAAGGCATCAGTGCCGAGTCGGGCGAGGTTCGATGGCTTCGGAAGCTGCAGCCGACATTGAGCGGATGGAGTTTCAGCTTACGCTGCGCCGGCGGGGCATCAGCGACAAATCTGTGTTGCGCGCCATGGACGAAGTGCCGCGCGAGCATTTCGTCGGCGCCGAACTCGCCGACAGAGCCTATGCCGATCAGGCGCTGCCGATTGCGTGCGGGCAAACTATCAGCCAACCGTATGTGGTCGCCTACATGACCGACCAGCTCGAACTTGAGCCGCGACATCGCGTGCTCGAAATTGGGACCGGCTCGGGGTACCAGGCGGCCGTACTTTCGCGGATCGTTCGCGAAGTGGTGAGCATCGAGCGTTATCGCACGCTGGCGGATGCCGCGCGCAATCGACTCAAGACGCTCGGGTATTCCAACGTCACAATACTTACCGGTGATGGCTTTGCCGGCGCCGCTGATCGCGCGCCTTTCGATCGCATCTTGATTACGGCAGCCACGGAGAGCGTTCCAGACGCGCTTGTCGGTCAGCTGGCTGAAAACGGCAGGATAGTGCTGCCGCTCGGCCCGCGTTCAGGTCCGCAATGCATCGTCAAATTAACCAAGACTCCAGGCGGAGAACTTGCTCGCGAAGAGCTCATCGCGGTTCGCTTTGTCCCGCTTGTGCCGGGTCAGGCGCGAGAATTGTAGCGGCTTTACCATAATCAGATTTACTTTTTGTCGATTATGATCGTCCCGCTTAAAGGCTCGTTTACCTGCGCAGCCACGCGGCCGAAAGTTGCTGTAATACATCGTCAAGACAATTGAATCTTTTGGAAAGAAATCACCCGCAAGGAATGCATAACGTTCGCGCGAAGGAAAGTTCGGTTGCACTGCCGCTCGGGTCGCGCATCGGCCGGCGCCACTAGATCGTGAATTAACTAAAATTACGGCAGAGAGTTCGCCCGCGAAAAATTCATCGCTGTGCGCCTTTCCAATTTTTTGCGTGTGCGTGAATTGTATCCGCCTTACAACAGCCGCGTTTTATTAGATTCCGATCGCAGCACTTAAACGCTCATTTACCGGCACCAATGTGTAATGGCTCGCTAATGTTTTTTGCTGGGTGAGTGGGTAACCATGTGCAGTT
>Ga0209579_10001276_pt1 | contig 21231 bp, 20 predicted proteins | sample Coa_R1_2_FD_187152 | JGI IMG/M metagenome (GOLD analysis project Ga0209579, IMG submission 187152) | Surface soil microbial communities from Centralia Pennsylvania, which are recovering from an underground coalmine fire - Coalmine... | ecosystem: Environmental > Terrestrial > Soil >... | reverse complement strand
GGTGACCTGGATGACGCGCCGGATCGCCCCCCGGTCGCGGAGGAAGCCGAGGAGTCCGTTGTCGGGGGCGAGGAAGGTGTGCCGGTCGGTTTCAACGGCCAGGATCGCCCGGTCCGTGCCGACTCCGGGGTCCACGACCGCGACGAAGACGGTGCCGTCGGGGAAGTACGGATGGGCCGCATCCAGGACGCGGGCGGCCTCGCGGACGTCCTGCGGGGGGATCTCGTGCGTCAGGTCGACGAGGCGGGCGGCCGGGTGGACCGAGAGCAGGGCGCCCTTCAGGATGCCGACGTAGGCGTCCTGCAGTCCGTAATCGGTGAGGAGCGCGACGATCCCCGAGGTCCGGGTCATGGGGCCTATTCAAGGGGGAAACGGACCCGGCATCAAGGATTTACGCGTCGCCGTCAGTCGCCTTCCGGGCGCGGAGGCGGGGACGCCCGCCGCCTAGGACTGGCCGTCGAGCAGCTTCTTCGCGCCTTCGGGAACCTCGACCGCCGCCTGGGTTTCCGTGATCTCGACGGTCCGGGTGATGTCCGCCTCGACCGGACCCTTCTTGGTTTCGCCTTTCAGGTGGGCCTTGATCTCGTAGCGGACGATCAGCCCCTTGTCGTTGACCCAGACTTTAGCGGTCCCGGTATAGGTCGCCTGGCTCTTCCCTTCGGCCTTGCTGCCCGTGGAGACGAGCGAGCGGGCGGATCCGGGGGTCAGATCGCCCGACCAGACCGTGCAGTCCTTGTCCTTCTCGGCGGCCTTCTCGACCTTGTCGAAGCACTTCTCGAAGCCTTCGATCTCTTCGTGCGGGAATTTCACGGCGCTGAAGGCCGCGGCGGAGGGCTGAGACTTTTTCTCGCCCTTGGCGGGCTTCTCGAGCTTCTTCCACTCCTCGCCGTCCTTGAAGACGATCAGGCCCGCCTTCTTGAACCCCTCGGCCGAGCTCGACTTGAGGGCCATCGGCTGGTCCTTCTGGTAGTGGCCTTCGATGGCGCCGGGCTGGTTCTTGGACTTCCCGCCGGTCTTGGATTCGTTTTTGAACGTGTAGTTCTCCAGCGCGGCCGTCTTTTTCGCCGCGTCGGCCAGGTCCTCGCTCTGGAGGGCCAGCACCGCGGCCATCATCGTTGCGATCATGCGTTCACCTCAGGGTTGCGATCCAAGAGTTGAACCCGGAGTCGAGCCCGTTGTTGCGGTCGAGAACGGCGACGGGAGGGTGCCGAGGCCGGGAGCCCCGCGCGCTCAGTGCTGGGGGGGGAGCTCGTAGTCGCGCTTTTTCTTCTTCTCCGGGGTCGCCGCCGCCTTGTCGTCGTCCTTGTAGACCAGGTCCTTGCCGCACTTGGGGCACTTGCCCGAGAAGGCTTCCTTCACGCCGTCCTTCTCGCAGACGAACTTCTTGAGGCGTTCGATGCCGGTGATCTCCGATTTCTTGGTGTCCTTAAAGATCGTGCCCGCCTTGGCGAGCATGGCCTCGGTCGCCCCGTCGAAGACGAGCACGTCCTGGCCCTTGAGCTCGATCTGCACCATGCCGGAAGGGGTCTGGAACGTCGTCTTGCTCTCGCGGCCGTCCTTGGATTCCATCTCGTACTTCTTCTCGAGGGCGAGCGAATAGGCCTCGTAGAACTCCTTCGCATCCTTCGCGGTGTCCCAGGTCGTGAACCAGACGTACATCGCCGTCTTCTTGTCGTCTTCCATCACGACGTAGCGGTCGCCGCCCCAGCCCTCGGCGGCGCGGTCGATCATGCCCAGGCGCAGCTTGTCGCCCTTGAACTCGCGCAGGAGCAGCCGGATCGCGAACTCGCCGTGGACGTTGTTGAAGCTTTCCTTCCAGGGAGCGCCGAAGAGCTTCTCCAGGTCGGGCATCGTGACGAGGATGGGGTTGTCCCGCTTCTCCTTGTCGTAGTACTTCTCCGGGTGCAGGATCTGCTCGCTCGAGAGCGGGAAGTCCTTGAAGAGCGCGTTGATGTCCTTCAGGTCCCCTTTGATCCCCTTCAGGTACTTCACCACGAAATCCGTCCCGTAGCCGTAGGGGAAGGTCAGCGTCTGGCGCAGGTAGGCCGGGAGCTTTCCCGCCTTGCCGGGGAGCATCCCGGTCTTGTAGGTCTGGTTGATGCCGCCGATCACCATGTCGAACTGGTCCTTGAACTGGTACTTCCAGCCGACGGCCGAGGCGTCCCCCTCGATGACGCTCTTCAGCGCCATGACCAGGTCGTCGTTCGTCTCGTCTTCGATCGGCAGGGTGGACAGCTCGAAGTTCTGGTCCTGGGCCGCGTGGGTGAGCTCATGCACGAGCGTGATGCGCTCCATGTCGATCCCCATGGCCTTGAGGGCGTCCTCGTCGGCGTCCTTGCCCTCGCCGGGGCGGATCAGCCGGAGCTCCTTGGTCTTGGGATGGTAAAAGCCCGCGATCGAGCTCCCGAACAGCTCGATGTACGCCTCGTAGATGTCGAGGTCGGCCGGGATCAGCCCGAACTTGGCGTAGCCGCGCTGGTAGCGCTCGGCCTTCTCGCGGGGAAGGTCCTTCTCGAATTCCGCCTTGAGGAAGTCGACCAGTTCCTGCTTGGAATAGGCGCCGACCGCGACTTCGGACTTGAACTCCAGCCCCCGGAGCCGGGTCACGTCTTCCTTGTGCTTGGCGGTCTTTTCCTTGTAGTCGTCCTTCTTGGACTTCTCCTCGTCCTGGGCCCCGGCGGGGGAGAACGGAAAGAGGCATAGCAGCAGGGCGGACAGTCGATGGAGGAAGGGGCGGGTCATGAGCCGTTCCTTAACGTGCACCGATTATACGTCCTGCCGCGGGATTTATTTGTCACGGCCACCCGCAGCGACTATTATCGAGGCACCAACCGAACCTGGTCAAGATGAATCTCCGGAAGCGCACGAGCCCCGTCCTTCGAGAGGAACTGGTCTCCACCACGCTATCCTGCGGTCTGCCCTGTTACGCGATTCCCAAGAAGGGCTTCTCGAAGAAGGTGGGGATCTTCGCGACCCGCTACGGCTCGATCGACCTCACGTTCACGCCGGAAGGCCAGGCGAAGCTGGAGACGCCGCCGGGGATCGCCCACTTCCTCGAGCATCAGCTGTTCAAGAAGGCCGGCGGCGAGGACATCCTGATGGAGTTCGGGAAGTACGGGGCATCGTCGAACGCCTTCACCGACTACTGCACGACCGCGTACTATTTCACCGGCAGCGGGTCCTTCGAGAAGAACCTGGAGCTCCTCACCGGATTCGTCTCCGCCCCGTATTTCGAGGCCGACAACGTCGCCAAGGAGAAGCTGATCATCGAGCAGGAGCTCCGGATGTACGAGGACGCTCCCGATCACCGGCTCTACAAGAATCTGATGGGCGTGCTCTACACCGTCCATCCGGTGCGCCTCGACATCGGCGGGGAGGTCTCGGACATCCAGAAGATCGACCGGGACCTGCTCGAAAAGTGCTACCGGATGTTCTACAACCCCTCCAACATGGTGCTCGTGGTGGCGGGGGACGTCGATCCGGCGGCGGCGTTCGAGGTCGCCGAGAAGACGCTGTCGGGGGACGGGTTCAAGCCGCGGGGGGCCATCGCGCGGCACTGGCCCACCGAGCCGCCGGGAGTGAAGGACCGGGTGGTCCGGGCGGAGATGGCGGTGTCCCGCCCCCGGATCCTGATCGGCTTCAAGGACCTCGACGCCGCGGGAGCCAAGGCCCTGGAGAGGGAGATCCAGTCGTCGGTCGTGCTCGACCAGCTGTTCGGCCGCTCCAGCGAGTTCTACACCCGGCACTACGAATCCGGCCTCATCGACGAGAGCTTCTCGTTCTCGTACAACAGCGAGGACGCGTTCGGGTTTTCCCTGATCGGCGCCGAGACGGACGAGCCCGAGCGCCTCGCGGAGGAGGTGCTCCTCGAGCTCCACCGCGCCAAGAAGGGGAAGCTGAAGCAGAAGGACCTCGAACGCTCGAAGCGGAAGCGGCTGGGCAAGTTCATCCGCTCGTTCGACACGCCCGACGGGGCCGCCTTCCTGATCATGGGCTGCGTCCAGCGCGACGTGGACCTGTTCCAGGTTCCCCAGGTCATCTCCAAGCTCTCGGCGGGCGCGCTGGAGCGGCGGCTCAGGCAGCATTTCGACGAGCAGAACTACGCCGTGTCCATCCTGTCCCCCAAGAAGGCCTGAGCCGCCCCGCTTTTCCCCCGTCCGCGGGGTCGGCGTGGTAGAGTAGGCCGTACGACGTTGGGAACGGAGGTCCGGATGCACGCCGTCCTCGCTCTGGTGCTCCTGCTCCAGGAATCTCCCGAAACCGCGTTCGGCAAGGTCGAATCGAGCATCGAGAAAGCCAAGTCCGTCCGCGTCCTCTATACCATCACCCCGTCCTCGGAACCGGACAATCCCAGCCGCGGCACGATGTCCTTCCAGGGCGATTCGACCATGAAGTTGTCCGCGGATCTTCGGAGCCCCGACGGGACCCGCATCGCCCTGTGGACGGAGTTCGACAAGGGCAAGATCCGCTCCTCGGTCGCGGGGCACCTGGTCGAGCTCTCCGGCGAAGGGCGGCAGGTCCGCCAGAATTTCAACGTCTACCTGAGCCGGCTGGGGGTCTGCGCCGGGGCCATGTTCGAGCACGGGTTCTGGACCGGTGCTTCCAAGGGCGGGACCGGGATCAGCATCGATCTCAAGCAGATGTTCTCGGTCACGAATTTCGCCGCCATCGGCGAGGGCAAGAACGGATCGAGGATCCTGAGCTACGGGTTCTCATCGGCCTTTAAACCGATGCCGTTCGTCTGGGCCAAGATCTGGTACGACCCCGCCACCTATCGCCTCCTCCGCCGAGAGGAGCTGTGGAGTTACCAGGGCAAGGAGGAAGTCCTCGTCGAGGAGTACGAGATCCAGCTGGACGGCGACAAAGGCGCGGCGCCCGGCGTGAAGGCGCCGACCGCGCCCGCAGCCCCCCGAACGGAAGCGGAGCAGGACGTCCTGTTCATCCAGGCGAAGCTGCAGGTGGCCCAGGAACACCTCCGGAACGGAAAGAAGGCGAAGGCGATCGACGTGCTGGAGGACCTGGTGCTCAGCTTCCCCAAACACCCGTTGCTCCCCGAGATCCGGCGGCAGCTGGAGGAAGCGAAGAAGTAGGCGCGGACGTCCCCGCCGCCGGCCCCCGGGGCGTCGCTGCTCATTCTTTGAGCGGGGGACGCTCAGTTTCGCGTCAATCCGGCCCTGGAATCCGCCCTGGCACGGGGATTGCAACGACCGGAGGCGGCCCCGGACGGCGCTTTCGCCGGACGCCGGGCCTCGACGGACCTTGGAAGAATGGGGAACACCACGATGAGAATCCTGACAGTGGCCGTGCTGGCCCTCTGGGCCGTCCCGGTCGCGGCGGCTCCGCGCCAGGATGGCGAGCTGGCGAAGAAGTTGAAGGAGACCTATGCGGCCGCGGCCGGCCAGCTCGTGGAGCGGCAGGATGCCTCGGGCGCCTGGAAGATGGGGCCGAAGGGGAAGGAAACCCCGAGCCCGTCCTCCACCGCGCTTATCGTCGCGAGCCTCGCCCAGGCCCCCGAGCCGGTCCGCGCCCAGTTCCGGGAGGCGACCGCGAAGGGACTCGGCTTCATCCTCTCCCGGGCGAATCTGGACGGCTCCTTCGGCGAAGGCCCGACCGGCGGCTTCCTTAAGACCTATACCACGGCGCTTTGCCTCGTCGCGCTGTCGTCCGTCGAGCGGACGGACAAGGTGGCCGACGCGATCCGCGGCGCCCAGGCGTACCTAAAGAACAATCAGCTCAAGGAGGGTCCCCACGAGGGCGGGCTCGGCTACGGCGATGCCCCCAAGGACAAGACCGGCCGAGGCGACCTGTCGGTCACCGGCTTCGCCGCCGAAGGGCTGAAAGCGTCCGGTCTGCCCCAGGACGACGAGTTCTGGAAGCTCGTCGTCAAGTTCGTCCGCAAGTGCCAGAACAACAGCGAAGTGAACAACGACCCGGAGTTCCTGGCCGAGCTCAAGGCCAAGAACATGTCCGTCGGCGAGGACGGCGGCCTGTACTATGCGCCGGTGGCCAGCGAGAAGGCCAGCCCTGCCGGGACCAAGATGGTCGCCAACAAGACCGTCATCGCCAGCTACGGGGCGATGACCTACGACGGCATCAAGACCTACCTTTATGCCGGGCTGAAGAAGGATTCTCCGGAGGTGAAGTCGGCGATGGACTGGGTCCGCAAGAACTACTCGTTGGACGCGCATCCGGGCTTCGTGTACGAGGAGGTGAAGCGCAACCACCTGCGCGGCATCTATTACTACTACCTGCTCATGGCTCGCGCCCTCGACGCGTACGGAGAGAATCCGCTGGAGTCCTTCGACGGGAAGAAGCACGACTGGCCCAGGGAGATGGCGGAGCAGTTCCTCAAAGTCGTCCGCGACAGCAAGATGTGGATGAACGATAATCCCGCCTGGTACGAGGACGATCCCGTCATCACGACCTCCTACGTCCTGTGGACCTGCGACCTGCTGCTCAAGTACGTCCGCTAGGGGGGGCGCGCCGCGGTCGCGGCGGCCGCCCGGCGGACCCGGAAGAGCCGGGACCCGCCGCCCGCTTCCCGTGCAAAGAACCTGTTAACCCCGTCGGCTCCCTCGCCCGTTCCGTGATACAATCCCAGGGATGGCAGTGTTCGTCGAATGAGCTCCCTCCCGGACGTCCCGGCCTCCCCGGAGGACGGCCAGGCCCCTCCTCCTCCGTGCGGCGTCGTCGCCCGGGTCTCCCGGATCCGCAAGATGTCGCTCCTCCGCTTCGGGGAGTATGCGGCGGTGCGCTCGCTCCTGTCGGTCGTCCGCACGCTGTCCTACCGCGCGTCCGTCCGTCTGGGAAGCCTGATCGGCTCCGCCGCCTGGTCGCTCTGCGGAAGCCTGCGCCGCCAGACGCTGGACAACCTCGAGCTCGCCTACGGAGGGCAGCTCAGTCCGGTCGAGGCGAACCGGATCGCCCGGGGGGCCTTCGACGTGCTGGGACGGAACATCACGGAGGTCGCCAACCTCGCGGCGCGCCCCTATCACAAGCTGGTGGTGGAGAATTCCGACGCGATGCGGGACGCCTACGGCCAGGGGAAGGGCGTCGTGCTGGTGAGCGCCCACATGGGCTGCTTCTCCCGGCTGAGCGCGGTGCCGCGCTTCCTGGGGATGAAGGGCGCCTCGATCATGAAGAAGCAGAAGAACCGCGTGCTCCTGGAGTGGGCCCGCGGCTTCATGAAACGGGCGCTCCACCTGGACGTCATCCTGAAGACGGACGCCCCCCTGGAAGTGGCCGAATACCTGCGGGAGGGCCGGCTGGTCGGATTCTTCGCGGACCAGCGTCCCCGTTCGGGCGGCTTTCCGGGCCGGCTTTTCGGGCAGCCCATCATGATCGCGCCCGGTCCGGCGATCTGCGCTCGGCGCTACAAGGCGCCGATGGTCGTCCTCACGCTCAACAGCCGGCCTGACGGCACCCACGTCGCGCGGGTGGATCCGGTCGGCACGAAAGGCACTCTGCAGGAGCTCAGCCAGCGGTGGATGAGCGTCCTCGAAGACCGCATCCGCGAGCATCCCGAGCAGTGGATGTGGATGCACCGCCGCTGGAAGGGCGGGGAGAGCGGGTCCGCGGCCGACCTGGACCCGGCGCCCGAGGCCGGCGCCGATTTGGGTCTCTGAGCCCGCCCCACTTCTGAAACTCACCTTCAAATCCTCTTGACAGCGGGATTCCCCTTGGCATGATTAGATTGAAACGTGATTTCAAATATGTCCCCGGGAGCGTCCGCGTCGCCGTCTGCGGCGCCGCGGACGAAGGGCGGGGCGCTCCTCCTGACGAAGGAGCCCCCGAGCCCGCCTCCGATCACCGGACGCCCGCCCGGGAAGCGGCCGTTGACGTCGAGGTCGGCATTCTTGGCTCGAGGAGGCTCCATGAGGGCGATCGGGAAGGCGGCGATCCTGGCGGCGCTCTTCACGGCCGCCGCCGCGACGGCGGCCCGCGCGGACGACCGGAAGTTCACCTACAGTTACGAGGCGAAGACGCTTCCCCAGGGCAGCTGGGAGTTCGAGCAGTGGGCGACCCTCGAAACCCGGAAAGAGGCCGGGACCTGGAACACGCTGCTCCTCCGCGAGGAGATCGAGTACGGCATCAGCGACCGCTTGAACGGGTCGATCTACCTGAACACCACCTACCAGGGAAACACCGGCGTCCCCGGCTTCGCCGACGACCGCTCCTACGGGTTCGACAGCATGTCGGCCGAAGTCAAGTATCGGCTCACGGACCCGGGCCTGGATCCGCTGGGAGTCCTCCTCTATTTCGAGCCGGCGTTCGCGACTGATGTCTACGAACTGGAGGGGAAGCTCGTCCTGTCCAAGGACCTCGGCCCGTGGACCTTCGCGTACAATTTCGTCTGCGAAGCCGAACTCCACCGCGCGGCGGATCCCGCCCAGAGCCCCCAATGGACCTGGGAGCCCGAGATCTTCCATACCGTCGGCGTCTCCTACGGCCTCTCGACGCGGGTCGCCCTGGGCGTCGAGGCCTACGATGTCGCCCGCTACGATCTCTTCAGCCGCCGCTCCACCCGCGCCGATTATGTCGGTCCCAACGTGCACGCGAGCGTCGGCGAGTGGTGGGCGACCTTGACCGTGCTCCACCAGGTGACGTTCGGTCGGGGCTACGAGGTCACCGACCCCGACAACACCAAGTGGCAGGCCCGTCTGGTCATCGGGGTGAGTTTCTAGCGTCCGGCCCTCCGGCGCCCTTGACGGGGGGGAGGGGGCGGGCTTGAATACGGCTGTGGGGATCGATATCGGGAAGGAGATGGACGCGTTCCGCCGCGCGCTGCGCGACGCGGGACTCTCCTGCACGAACCAGCGGCTCAAGATTGCCGAAATCGTCTTCGCCCACCACCAGCACTTCACCGCCGACGACTTGATCGGCTGGGCGCGCAAGGCGATCCGCGGCGTCGGGCGGGTCACGGTCTACCGGACCCTGAAGGTCCTGGTGGACGCGGGTCTGGTCGAGGAGCGTCCCTTCCGGAAGGACCGGGTCGTCTACGAACACGTCGTCGGCCACCGCCACCACGACCACATGGTCTGCCTGCGCTGCGGGGAGATCATCGAATTCGCCAATCCCCGCATCGAGGAGGAGCAGGAACGCTCCGCCCGGGATCATCAATTCACCATCGTCCACCACCACCACACGCTCTTCGGCTACTGCACGAAATGCGCGCAGGGCGCCGCCTTGCCGGGCAAGCGGGCGGCCCGGGGATCGGGCTCGACGACCTGATCCGCGATCCGGCGAGCGGCACGAGACCGTCGGCTCCCGGGACCACCGAGGTCGCCGGGACCGCCGCGTCAGGACGGTTTGATCTCGGGCGTGGGGGCGGGGGCGGGCGCCTGGCCTTTTTCCTCAGGGATCGGCGGCTCTTTCGGGTAGTCCCCGTTTCCGTTCGTGGGATGCGCGGCGGCCGCCGACGCCGGCTCGGCCGGGGCCGGCGAGGCGGGGGGGGCTGCCGGGGCTGCGGGCGCTGCGGCCGCCGCCGGCGCGGCGTCCGGGGCGGGCAGGGCGGCGACGGCGGTCGACGCGTCGCCTCCCGGAATCGTCGCGGTCACTTCGTCGGAGTTGCCGCTCTCCCCCGTCTCGTTCACGCCGGTGACGACATAGTGATAGCTCTTGCCCGGCTGGACGTCGGTGTCGGTCCAGGCCAGCTCGCTGATGTTCATCGCGATGATCAGCCACGGATCCTGGGGGTTCGTCGAGCGGCGGATGGTATAGCTGGTCGACCCGGTCGAGGAATTCCAGGTCAGCAGGACATTGCTCGCCGACGGCGAGGCCGCCAGCCCGTAGGGGGTCTGGGGCGGATCCCCCCCCGGCCCGGTGGGCAGGTCGATCTTGACCGCGTTCTCGATTTCGTCCATGGGGATCTGGCGCTTGATCTCGTCGCGGACGTCATTGAGCTGCCGCTTGAACTTGGAATAGATCGTCGCCATCTTCCTCGCCGCCTGCGGAAGGTCCTTGCCGTAAATGATGATGGCGACGATGATGATCAGGAACAGTTCGCTGAACGAGAATCCTTCCATGAGTGGCGTCTATTTTACGTCCGGTTTGCGCGGACCACAAGCAGTGAAGTAGATCCCGGCGCAAACGAGCCGCGATGGGGCGAAGGGGCGGGGATCCATAGGCGTCGATAATGGTACGCCCGGCGGCCCGGAGCGGCGGGCGAAGCGGTCGATTTCTCCTTTTCCTTTTACGAACCTCACCATGCAGCGTCCAATCGACGGAAGGATGAGCGAGGGCGACGCGATGGTGGACGCCGAACTGGTGTTGAAGTTCCAGGGGGGCGAGGAGTCGGCGTTCGAAACCTTGGTCCGGAAATATATGAACGACGCCTACCGATTCTGTCTCCGGCTGACGCACGACGCCCAGGAGGCCGAGGAGCTCTCCCAGTTGGGCTTCGTGAACGCCTACCGGGCGCTGCGCGGGTTCCGGGGAGAGTCGAGCTTCAAGTCGTGGCTCTATCGGATCTTCATCAATCAGTACCGCGACCGCCTGCGCCGGACCCGGCGCGCCGAGGCCCGCCTGGCCGTCGTCCGGGAGGCGGCGGTGCGCAAGCAGACCCTGCTGGAGGCGGACGTCGCGACCGACACGACCGAGCTGGAGGACGTCGTCAAGGGCAAGGTCGAGCTCCTGCCGGAGCGCCAGAGGGAGGTGCTGACGCTGCACCTCTACCAGGGCCTCGACTACCGGGAGATCGCCGCCACCCTGGGCTGCAGCTACGACGACGTGAAGATGAACCTGTCCCTGGCCCGAAAGCGGCTCAAAGAGGAATTGAAGGCCTACTTATGAACTGCGCGGACGTTCGTCTGGACGAATACCTGGACGGCGAGCTGGAAGAGGCCGATCGCGCCGGGGTCGACCTGCATCTGGGCTCCTGCGCGGGCTGTCGGGCCGAGCTGGAGCGCTCGCGGAAGCTGGAGACCGTGCTCCGCTCGGTCTCCCCGGCGGCGGCGCCGGACGCCGACCGCTTCGTGGCGTCGGTCCGACTCCGGTCGCGCCGCCCGGGGGCGCGCGCCGGGCTGCTCGCGGCGGCCGGCCTCCTGGCCGCCGCCGGCCTGTCCGTCCTGCTCCGCGGCGAGCCGCCGGTGGACGTGGCCGCCGAGCTCTCCCGCTACGCGGCGAAACCTTCGGCCGACATCGAAACCCGCCTCCGCTCGGCCGGTCCGGCCGGCCTGGCGGCCCTCGAGTCCGCCCTGGACCGGGGCGACGTCCGGGTCCAGTTCGCGGCGGCCTCCCTGCTCTTCAAGCTGGCGGACGGACCGACGCGCGACCGCGTCCTGGCCCGTTACCAGCAGAAGAAGGAGCCCGCCTCCGGCTGGACCCTGGGCGAACCGGGGACCGAGGACGAGGATTCCGAGCTGGTCCCCGTGGCGGTCTCCCTCGCAGTCCAGGGACAGGACAGCCGCGCCTTGGCCGTGCTGCAGAAGCTGAACCGGCTCAATCGCGCCGCCCAGCACACGATCGTCGACGCCGTCGTGACGCTGCTGCACTCGACCAACGTGGACGTCCAGCGTCACGCGCTCGAGATCGTGAAGAAACTCGACATCGAATTCCCGCTGCGCGCGCTGGTGGACCTGCTCGACTCGCCCGAGCTGGGCGAGGAGGCCCTGCGGTTCCTGAAGAAGGAGACCCACCAGGACTTCGGCCGCGACAAACAGGCTTGGCTCCGGGCGATCGGCGGGTAGAATCAGGAGGCGTGATGAAGACCTTCGCAATCCTGGCGGCGCTCCTCGTGGGCGGGTCCCTCGCGTCGGCGCAGGACGCGATGAAGTCCGAATACGAGGGAAAGCTCAACAACATCAAGGTGACCCTGGACTTCCAGAACGCGCCGATCGACCAGGTCGTCGACTACCTGCGCGAGATCTCGGGGTTGAACATCTTCGTGGACGCCAAGGTCCGCGACAAGAACCTCGTCATCTCGCTCAAGGTGACGGAGATCAGCCTCCGCAGCATCTTCAGCCTGATGCTGAAGCCCCATGCCTGCGGCGTCCTGTTCAAGGACGGGGTCCTGCAGGTGATGACGCTTCCCGACATCGACGACAAGACCATGAAGATGGAGATCTACGACTGCCGGGACATCCTCTACCCGATCACGAACTTCCCCGGCGTGGACCTGGATCTCAGCACGATCGGCGCCGGGGTGACCCCGATCCAGGATGCGGCGGACGCGCCCAGCGAAATCCCGATCGAGGAAATGGTCCGCGCCCACACCGGGGCCCGGAGCTGGGAGGAGAATCCCAAGGCCGTCATCAAGATGCAGAACGGACTGCTCGTGGTGAAGAACACCCCCGACGTGCACAAGCAGGTCCGCCGGCTGCTCGACCTGCTCCGGGCCAACAAGTAGGCCCGCGCTCAGTCCCCGAGCGCCCGGCGGAGCCAGTCCCGGAGCGCCCGGCGCTCCGGAAGATCCCGGAGGACCCACTGGTCCGAGTGATTCCGGAAGGGGATCGTCCGGAAGGTGAAATCGCCCGCGATCCCGGTCCCTTCCACGTAGGTCCGGATCGCGTCGACGCTGTTTTCCATGCAGATGAACTGGGGGCGGCCCTTCAGGCGCTGGAGGCGTGCGAGCGCCGAGGCCCGGTCGGCGCCGGGGTAGCCCCAGTGCGTCAGCTGCCCGTCGTAGTGGCTGTCCGCGATGAAGGCGCGCCACAGCGGGGCGATCTCGTCGTCGTGCAGGCCCAGGAAGTTGCAGGCGATCGACCCTCGCGAAAAGCCCGCGAGCACGAGCTTCTTCGGGTTGCCGCCGTACTTCTCGCAGAGGAAGGCGACCGTTCGGAGGCAATACCGCTTCGTCTCGTCGACGTCTCCCCACCAGGTGAGGGCATTCTCCTTCCGGGCTCCCGTGATCCGGACGAAGGGCATCGAGACCCAGAGGAAGCCCTTCCCGCCGGAAATCCCGTACCCCAGGCTGCTTCCGTCGACGGCCCCGCTACAGACGTCGCCGAAGGCGTTCTGGTACCCGCCGTTTCCCGCGTATTCGACCAGGACGGGGTACGTCTCTCCGGCCTTCCATTCCCGGGGGAGGTAAAGGGCATGATAGACGGCCGTGCCTTCCCAGCCGGGAGTGGTCTGCCGGACGCGCGTGCCCGGGGCCGGCTCGCCCTCCGTCATGGCCGGGACCTGCAGATCGGGAGGGACGCTCGAGAGGTCGGGGGCGCTCCCCTGGGCCAAGAGGGCCGCCCAGAGCAGGATCATGAGGCCATCCCGGCGATGATGGCGTCGGTCATCGCGGTGGTGGAGGCCGTGCCGCCCAGATCGGCGGTGACGGTCTGGCCGTCGGCGATGACGCGGCGGACGGCATTCTGGACTTTCTCGGCGGCGCGATGCTCGTTCAGATGTTCCAGCATGAGGACGGCCGAGAGGATGAGCGCCGTCGGATTCAGCTTGTCCAGCCCCTTGAACTGCGGCGCGCTCCCGTGGACCGCCTCGAAGATCGCCGCGTCCCGGCCCAGGTTCATGCCCGGGGCGACCCCCAGGCCGCCGACCAGCCCCGCGCAGAGGTCCGACAGGATGTCCCCGTACAGATTGGGGCACAGGAGGACGTCGTACTCCTCGGGCCGCTGGACGAGCTGCATCGCCATGTTGTCCACAATGCGGTCCTCGACCGGGATCTGGGGGTAGTCCCGGGCCACGTCCCGGGCGGTTTCGAGGAACATGCCGTCGGTGAGCTTCTGGATGTTCGCTTTGTGGACGATCGTCACCTTGCGCCGGGCGTTCCGGGCCGCGTACTCGAACGCGGCGTGCGCGATGCGGCGGCTGCCGTCCCGGGTGACGATCTTGATCGACTCGGCCGCGTCCTTGCCGACGTAGTGCTCGATCCCGGCGTAGAGATCCTCGGTGTTCTCCCGCACGATCACCAGGTTGACGTGCTCGAACGGCGAGGCCACGCCCTCCATCGACTGGCAGGGCCGGATCCCGGCGAAGAGGTCGAACTCCTTCCGGAGCGCGACGTTGACGCTGCGGTATCCCGACCCGAGGGGGGTGGAGATGGGGCCTTTGATGGCGACCTTGTTCCGGCGGATCGACTCTAGGGTCGCCGGGGGCAGCGGCGTGCCGTGCCGCGCGGCCGCCTCTTCGCCGGCGTCGGCGATCTCCCACTTCAGCTTCACGCCGGACGCGTCGATCACCCGCCGCATCGCGGCGGTGAGCTCCGGACCGGTGCCGTCCCCGGGGATCAGGGTGACGGTCCTCATTTCTTCTTGTCGTCCGGCTTCGACACGGTCCGCTCGACGATCTCGATGTGCACCCCGTCGCTGCCGCCGATCATTTCGGTGTAGCGCACGGGTTCCCCCGTCAGCGGGTGCGGCTGGTCGAAGACGCGGATCGCCTCCTGCGTCGACGTGCTGTGGCCCGAGTCCGCGATGGTCCGCGGATTCCCGTAGACCCGCAGGTCCTGGCTCGAGGTCGGGGTCGGGAAGCGGTAGAAGAGCCGGTCGCCGTGGAGGGTCGTGTGATCGGCATCGCGAAGGGCCCGCACGCGCCCCAGCGCGAGCAGGGATTCCAGGCCCTTGCCGTCCGGGGAGAGCACGGCATTGATCCGGTCGGAATTCAGCAGCATCTCCTGGGTGTGAAGCACGCAGTGGTCCCGCATCAGGAGGCGATGGTTCTCGGGGGAGTTGTCGATCACCATGTCCCCGTCGCAGGTCGCCCGGTACTCCTCCTTCTTGCCGTCCCGCTCCTGGACCAGGCGGACGTTCTTGGGCCCTTTCAGGACGATGATGTCCTGGGATTCCAGGAGGACCGTCGGGGCGACCAGGATGCTGGAGCCCTGGGTGATCCGGACGAAGGGATTGACCTTCGTCGATTCGAGACGGCCCCGGTGCACCCGGTTGTCCCAGTGAAAGAGGTCGGCCCGGGCTTCCCCGGGATCGGTCGGGGCGCCGGGGGAAGGGGGGGCGTCCGCCCGGGCCATGAGGCCGCCCAGGACCACGTGACCGGTCGCATCGAGGGTCTCCAGGTCGGTCTTCCCCTGGCTGTTCGGGGCGGCGAACGTGACGAGGTGGTCGCTGGCCAGATTGAAGTGCTGCGTGCCCGACACCAGGTCGGACCGGACGACGTCCTCGAAGTCCGACCGGCCGCTGCCCCCCTTGTCATCCTTGTCGGCCTTCTCGCCCTTGCGGGTGATCACCTTTCTCGAATCGATCCGGGTGAGGCCGCGGGTCAGGCTGACGACCCGGGGGGATTGGGCGGTCATGACGGAGATGTCCGGAGCCTCGTCGTCGGCCTTGGTCCGGAGCAGCGTGTCGGCCGTCGCATGGAAGGATTCGCCGTCGATGAAGGACACCCCATCCAGCACCACGTCGCCCTTGGCGTCGAGCTTGGGAAGGTCGACGGGCCCGCTCTCGGACTGGTCCCAGCGACGGATCGTGTCGAGCGTCAGCGTCTCGGACATGAGGGTCAGCGTTTCCGTGAGGTCGATGCGGTCCAGCCGGACGCCCCCCTCCCCATGCACCGTGCGCGAATCCACCGGGCCGGTGATGGCGAGCGGACCCCGGGAGAAGATCTGGGTGAAGATCGTCTGGGGGGCCGTCGGGGCGGGCTTGTCGGAGCTCGCGGGAAGCTCCCCGGAAAACTCGATGTACCCGTCCCGGGCGATGTGGTAGTCGCGGCGGATCGCGTCGTCCGTGACGAGGCCCCGGCCCGTGATGATCCCCTCCGGTCCGGTCAGCTCGAATTCGCGGTCGGTTTCCACGCTGGTGATCGTCGTGTCCCGGAGCGGCACGCCGTGCTCGGGGCAGTGCCCGGCGGCGCCGAAGATCTTCCGGCACGTCGGGCATTCGTACATCCGGTGGAAGCGGAGCATGGCGCTGGGCGTCAGCAGGACGGTGTCGCGCTCGCTCTGCTCGGGATGCTCCTTGTCCTCCTTCCCCTTGCGGATCACCGAGACGTTGTCGTCCAGTTTCATCGTGTTGGCGCCCTGGTCGAGCACCCCCCGGTCCGCCTTCACCTTGATCTCCCGCGACGGTTCCCGGGCCGACGGGGTGGTGAAGTAGCGCGCGTCGATGCCCTTCAGGTCGAAGATCTGCTTGTCCTTTTCCAGGCTGCGCGGGACGGCTTCCTTGCCGCTGAGGAGCAGGGTGACCTCCTCGACGTCGAGATTGGTCTGGGGATCGTGCCGGAGGTCCTTCAGCTGGTAGGTCCAGTCCCGGATCGGCTCCTTCGGCAGCGGCGTCCGGTCCTGGACCTGGAGCGCGACCAGCACGACCAGGCCGAGGACCTTCATCAGAGGATGCCCACGTCGAGCAGGTCCTGGACGTCGACCATGCCGACGGGTTCGCCCCGCTCGTTGATGACGGGGAGCTCGTCGATCTTCTTTTCGTGGAGGATCTTGAGCGCCTCGGTGGCCAGCCGGTCGGGGCCGATGGTCCGGGGCTTCCGGGTCATGACGTCGCCGATCCGGGAGGTGATGAGGCGCGGGTCCTTGCCCATCGTGCGACGCAGGTCGCCGTCGGTGAAGATGCCGGAGAGCCTGCCGGCCGGGTCGACGACGCTGACGGCGCCCGCCCGGGCCCGGGTGATGGCCGCGATGGCCTCCGCGAGCGGCGTCTCCTCGCGCACGCAGGGATGGCGGTCCCCGCTCCGCATCACGTCGGAGACCTTCAGCAGCTTCCGGCCCAGGTCGCCCCCGGGATGGAACTGGGCGAACTGCTCCTTGTCGAAGCCCCGGGCCTCCAGGACGCAGAGGGCCAGCGCGTCGCCCAGGGCGAGGATGGCCGTCGTGGTCGCCGACGGCGCCAGTTTCAGCGGGCAGGCCTCCTCGATCCGGCCCAGCTCGATCACGATGTCGGCGGTGCGGCCGAGGGTCGAGGTTTTCGAGGCCGTGATCGCCACGATCCGGGCGCCGATCTGCTTGATCGAGGGGAGCAGGCGGACGACCTCCTCGGTCTCGCCGCTGTTGGAGATCGCCAGCACGACATCGGCCGCCAGGACCCGGCCCAGGTCCCCGTGGTAGGCCTCCGCCGGATGGAGGAAGATCGACGGCGTTCCCGTCGAGGCGAAGGTCGCGGAGATCTTCTGGGCCACGAGCCCCGCCTTGCCCATGCCGGTCACGACGAGATGGCCCTTGCCGGCGATGACGGCGTCGACGGCGGCGTCGAATTCCGGTCCCAGCCGGTCGGCCAGGGACAGGACGGCGCCGGCTTCGATCTTGAGGATTTCCCGGCCCTTGTCCCGGTTCATGAAGAGGGCGAGTATACCAGGATTGACACCCCCCGCAAAGGCCCGGATAATCGGGCCTCGCAGCATGCGCAAACGTAAGGGCGGTTACGCTCCCCCCTATTCGAAGCACAGCTTCCTGGTCCACGGGAAGTTCATGACCTCGAAATGGGACTTCGAGCATCACGTCGTTCCGCCCATCTCCTCCTCGAGCACCTACCGTCTCGAGACGGCCGAGCGGGGGGCGGCGGGGTTTTGCGGCTACTCGGACCCCAAGGACCGGAGCCACCAGCGCAGCGAGATCTTCATCTACGACCGCCTGGACGAGCCCACCCGGGCCATGCTGGAGGAGCGCCTCGCCGTCGTGGAGGGCGGGGACATCGCCGTCGCCTTCTCGACCGGCATGGCGGCGATCGCGGCCGCCCTGGGGATCAGCGTCCGGGCCGGCGACGAAATCATCGCCCACCACGCGCTGTACGGCTGCACCTACAGCCTCCTGACGAACTGGATGCCCCGCATGGGGGTCTCGGTCCGCTACACCGACTTCACCAAGCCCGGCCTGCTCCGCTCGCTCCTGGGCCGGAAGACCCGCGCGGTGCTCTACGAGACGCCGGTCAACCCCACGCTGGAGCTCATCGACATCGCCGCGGTCAGCGAGATCTGCCGGAAGCGCCGGGTGGTCTCGATCGTCGACAACACCTTCGCGACGCCGTTCTGCCAGCGGCCGCTGGCCTTGGGCGCGGATCTCGTCTGCCACAGCCTGACGAAGAACATCTGCGGATTCGGGACGGACATGGGCGGGGCGGTCATCACCAGCCAGGCCCGGGAGAGCGACCTGCTCCTCTACCGGAAGGATTTCGGCGGCGTCCTGTCGTCCAAGAACGCCTGGCCCATCCTCGTCTACGGCCTGCCGTCGCTCGAACTGCGCCTCCGGAAGGAGGAGGAGAACGCCCTGGAGGTGGCCCGGTTCCTGGAAGGGCATCCCAAGGTCGAGCGCGTGTCGTATCCCGGCCTGGAGAAGTTCCCGCAGCGGGAGCTCGCCCGGCGGCAGATGATCGATTTCGACGGGACGTTCGCGCCGTCCAACATGGTGTACTTCGTCGTCCGGGGCGGGGGGAAGGCATCGTCCCGCCTGGTCAACCACTGCTCGAAGCATGCGTATACGATCACCCTGGCCGTGTCCCTGGGCCAGATCCGGACCCTGATCGAAAAGCCGACCGGCATGACGCATTCGGCCCTGCCGGGGGCGGTGCAGCGCGCCGGCCACCTCTCTCCCGGGGGGGTGCGGCTTTCCGTGGGGATCGAGGACGCGAAGGACATCCTCCACGATCTCCGGGAAGCGCTGAAGTCGTGCTGATCCTGAAGAACCTCCTCCGGCGCCGGACGCGGACGCTCCTGTCCACCCTGGGCATCGCGCTCGGTATCGCGGCCATCATCGCCTTCAACGCGGTCGGCCGCGGCTTCAAGGAAAGCCTGGACCGCTACATGCGGTCGACCGGGGCCGAGGTGCTCGTGGTGAACCGCTCCGCCATGGCTCCGGAATACAGCCGCATCTCGAAGGAGGAGGTGGATCAGGTCCGCGCCCTTCCGGGGGTGGAACATCTCTCTCCGGGCACGTTCACGATCATCTCCGGCCGCGTGCTCAAGAAGCCGAAAATCAAGTTCCTCACCGTCTTCGGCCGCGTTCCCGGCGATCGCCTGATCGAGAAGTACAAGCCCGGGATCCAGGGGCGCCTCCTCCAGGCCGAGGACGAGATGATCCTGGGATCCGACGCGGCGAGGGATCTCGAGCTGAGGCCCGGAGACACGCTGGAGCTCCTGCGCCACCCGCTCAAGGTGGTCGGCGTCTACACGACGGACGTGAAATTCGAATCCGCCGGCTGCGTGGTCCCCTCGAGCATGATCCAGCAGGAAATGAAGATGGGCGACGCGGTGGGCCTGTTCTGGCTCTACTTGAAGCCCGGCACGGACTGGAAGGCCCTCCGGACGACGATCGAAGAGACGTGTCCCAACCTGGCCGCGATCCAGACGAGCGAGTTCACGGCCTATTACAACCAGCTCGACTACATCGACTGGTTCGTCTGGATCGTGTCCCTCATCAGCGTCGTCGTGGGCGGCCTGGGCGTCCTCAACACGATGCTGATGAGCGTTTCCGAGCGCACCCGGGAGATCGGGACGCTGCGGGCGGTCGGCTGGAGCCGGGGCCAGATCCTCCGCCTCATCCTGAGTGAGGGCCTGGTGATCAGCATGATCGGCGGCGGCCTGGGGCTGCTGCTGGGCACGTTCGGGGCCGAAACGCTCATCCACTGGGCGCCGCGCGGCCTGGATACCCGCTACTCCGCGCTCCTCCTCACCCAGGGCTTCCTCATCGCCCTGGCCCTGGGATTCTTCGGCGCCCTTTACCCCGCCTGGCAGGCGAGCCGGCTCTCCCCGATCGAGGCGCTGAAGTATGAATGAGCCCGCGATTCGGACCCGGGATCTCGTCAAGCGCTACGCCGGCGCCGACATCACGGCCCTGGCCGGAGTCTCGATCGACGTCGACCATGGGCACTACCTGTGCATCATGGGTCCGAGCGGTTCCGGCAAGTCCACCCTCCTCAACCTGATGGGGGCCCTGGATGTTCCCACCAGCGGGGAGGTGATCCTGAACGGCCGCTCGCTCACGACCGAACCCAACCTGGACCGGGTCCGCGCCCGAGAGGTCGGCTTCATCTTCCAGCTGCACAACCTGATCCCGACGCTCACGTCCGTCGAGAACGTGGAGGTTCCGATGATGGCGGTCGGCGTCCCCCGCCGCGAGCGCCGCCAGCGGGCGATGGACCTCCTGTCGCAGGTGGGGCTGTCCCATCGCCTCGACTCCATCGCCACGAGGCTGTCGGGCGGCGAGCGCCAGCGCGTGTCGATCGCCCGGGCCCTCGCCAACCGGCCCTCCGTCATCCTCGCGGACGAGCCGACCGGGGACGTCGATTCGAAGACCGGCGACCAGATCATGGCGTGCATCCAGAACGCCCGGAAACAGTCGGGGGCGACGCTGGTCGTCGTCACCCATAACCCCGAGATCGCCCGCGGCTCGGACCGGACCCTGCACATGAAGGACGGCCTCCTCCTGTGAGCCTCTTCGAGAAGAAAGGGTGGTACCGGCTGGAAGTGCCTCCGGGCTGGGAGGTCGACGCGGACGAGAATCCGGTCGCGATCTACCATCCGGAGGGGGCGGGGGCCGTGCAGGTGACCGCCGAGGCTCCGCGGCCGCTGCCGCCCGGGGGGAAGATCGACGTCTTCCTGATGCTCCGCGCCTTCCTCAAACAGACGGGGGTCGAGTTCGAGGAGACGCAGGCGACGAGATCCTTCGGCGGCGGCCTGGAGCGGGCCGCGTACGACTACGTCGCCGATGCTCCGGAGGAGGGCCGGGTTCTCTGGCGCTCCTGGATGGTCACGAACCACGATCTGGTGGTGTTCCTGACCTACGCGTGCCGGGAGGAGGACGGGGACAGGGAGCGCGCGGCGGTGGACGGGATCGTCGCGTCGCTCACCTTGAGCTGAGCCTTACTTCTTCTCGTCCACCACGCAGCGGAAGCCGACCGTGTTGTTGTTCACGTCGGGCCGCTCGTACCAGCGCGAGGTCGTGGTCACCCATTCCTTGTCGCGGAAACTTCCGCCGCGGATGACCTTCGAGGGCGACTTGCCCGGGTAATCCTCGGAGCACCATTCACTGACGTTGCCGACCATGTCGAAGCAGCCGAACACGCTCTGGCCGGGGCAGGCGCCGACCGGGGCCGTGAACTCATAGCCGTCCGCCTTGCCCGAGGAATTGCAGCGCTTCTCGTTGACCTCCCAGTCGTTGCCCCACGGATAGGTCCATCCCGTCTTTCCGCGCGCGGCCTTCTCCCACTCGCGCTCGGTCGGCAGGCGCTTGCCGGCCCAGGCCGCATAGGCGTACGAGTCGAACCAGGTGACGCCGACCACCGGATGCTTGGGGCCGTTGTAGATGGGGTCCGTCCAGAAGGCCGGCCGGTGGTTCCGCTGCCTGGTTCCCGCATCTTCGTCCGGGTGACAGCGGCTGTGGTCGCCGGTGGA
>Ga0209579_10001274_pt1 | contig 21248 bp, 16 predicted proteins | sample Coa_R1_2_FD_187152 | JGI IMG/M metagenome (GOLD analysis project Ga0209579, IMG submission 187152) | Surface soil microbial communities from Centralia Pennsylvania, which are recovering from an underground coalmine fire - Coalmine... | ecosystem: Environmental > Terrestrial > Soil >... | reverse complement strand
TTGAGCGTGCGCGTGGCCTCTTCCTCAATGTCAGCCCACGCCGCTTCGGAGATCGGGGCAAGCTCGCGGTGCAGGTTATTCATGGGACGGGTCTCCTTTGAGCGAGCCGATGCCGAGCGAACCATCGCCCGCCGGTGCCGCGGGCTCCGGCGGCGCGGCGGTGGAAGCGTCGGCTACTTCCGTTTCCGCCGGTGCCGCATCGTCGCCGACGTTGTCGAGAAAGGTCGCTGACGGAACGAAGAACAGATTGCCGGTTATGGCGCGGCTGAAATCGAGGATGCGGTCATAGTTGCCTGGCGGGCGGCCGACAAACATATTGTCCAGCATCTGCTCAATAATCCTCGGGGTGCGGCAGTAGCCGATGAAATAGGTACCGAATTCACCGCGCGCTGGACTGCCAAATGGCATGTTGTCGCGCAGTATTTTCATCTCTTTTCCGTTTTCCACGATCGTGGTCAGCGCGTTATGAGCCGACGTCGGCTTCACCGCATCGTCGAGTTCGATGTCGGAGAGCTTGGTGCGGCCGATAATGCGTTCCTGGGCTTCGGTCGACAGCGTGTTCCAACCGGCCAGATCGTGCAGATATTTTTGCACGATCACGTAGCTGCCGCCAGCGAACCCCGCGTCCTCGGCGCCGATATAGGCGGCGTCGATCGCCGTTTTCTCCGTCGGGTTCTCGGTCCCGTCGACAAAGCCGATGAGATCGCGGTCGTCGAAATAGCGAAAACCCTGGACTTCATCGACGGGGGAGATGGCGTCGGCAAGCCGCGTCATGATTTGCGTTGCCAACTCAAAGCACAGATCCATGCGTGCGGCGCGGATGTGAAACAACAGGTCCCCGGGGGTCGATATAGCGTGGCGAGAGCCGGACCTGATCTCGCGGAACGGGTGCAACTCCTTGGGCCGCGGCTCGCCGAATAGCCGGTCCCATGCCTCCGAGCCAACTCCCATTACGCACGAAAGGTCGCCTTCGATATCGCGGAAGCCAACGGCGCGGAGTAGGGCAGGCAGATCCGCGCAGAACGACCGGACCGCTCCGCGACTTTCAGTCCCGGGATTGACCGTCACCACCAGGAAGATGGCGGCGCGGGTGAGCGAACGCACCACCGCCTGTGGGTCGGGAGGTAAGCCCTCTGTTCCAGATGTCGCCAACAAAGCCCCCGTCGGGTCGAATCCCTCTCGCCCACAATGACGATTACGCGGCCTCTAGCGGCTTGCCCTCGCGCTCGCGCAACGCGCGGAACACGGCCTCGGGCGTCAGCGGCAACTCGGTGAGCCGCACGCCGATCGCGTCGTCGATGGCGTTGGCGATTGCCGGCGACAACGGCATGGTCGCCGACTCGCCGACGCCCTTGGCGCCGAACGGCGCATTGCTCTGATAGGCGTCAATCGCGTCATTGACCATCACTGGTGGCAGATCGCTGATGCCCGGGATCTTGTAGTCCGCAAGCGACGCGTTGGTGATCTGGCCGTTGTCGAGGTTGATCTTCTCGAACATGCTGAATCCGAGCTGCATGATCGAGGCGCCGGAAATTTGGGTCTCGACGATGCGTGGGTTCACTGGCGTACCGCAATCGACAGCGTTGACGAGCTTGGCGACGTGGACGCGCCCCGTTTCGGTATCGACCTCGACCTCGACGCCAGCGGCCGCCACCATCCAGAACGGCGTGATCGCGGGCGATGCGCCGGTGTCGTGATCGGGCATGATGTGTTCGGGCTTATAGCTGCCGCTGCCGACGATGTTGCCGGCCTTCATGCCGTATTTCTTCACGAACAAGCCGGAGATCGGGGTGTTGCTGCCTTCCGGCTCGCCGACTTCGCGGCGCAGCTCTTCGATCTTTTGCCGTGCGTCCTCGGAGGCCAGCCGCACCGCGTGCCCCATGTGAAACATGGAGCGGGAGCCAAGCGTGCCCATGTCGTAGGGTGTGATGTCGGTATCGCGGGCAATGACGCGCACCGATTCCGCGGGCACGTTGAGCACTTCGCCGACGATCTGCGCCATGGCAGTGTCGGAGCCTTGCCCCATGTCGACGGTCGAAATGTAAAGGGTGGGACTGCCGTCGGCGCCCACATTGACGATGGCGACCGACGTGGTCGGCGAAACACACGCCTTGAGTGCGAAAGCGATGCCGCGGCCGCGTTTGATCGTTCCCCCGCCGCGATCGAATTTCTCCGACCAGCGCATGCGGTCGGCGACATGTTCGAGGACCGCTTCCAGCGCTGCGTCTTTCAGGATCGTGCCGGTCGCCTGCGGCCGGCCGTTGCGCAGCACGTTCTTGCGGCGGAACTCGACCGGATCGATTTTCAGAGCCCGCGCCACCATGTCGGTGTGACTCTCGTACGCAAAGGTGAGCTGCGGCATGCCGAAGCCGCGCAGCGCACCCGCCGGTGTCATGTTGGTGTACATGGCGTAGGAATCGATCGAGATGTTCTCGATGTCGTAGGGACCGCCGGCTGTGAAGCCAGATTTGTGAGTGACGCGCGGGCCAATGTCGGCATAGGCGCCGCCGTTCCAGAACACCTCGCATTTGCGCGCCGTGATCCGGCCGGTTTTGTCGACGCCGGATTTGATGCGCACCGTCGCCGGGTGTTTCGTGATTTGATAAAATTGCTCCTCCATGGTCAGCGCGATCTTGACTGGCCGGCGCGCGATCATCGAGCACGCCGTCACCAGCGCTTCGAGTTTGATGTAGAGCTTGCCGCCGTAGCCGCCGCCGAGATACGGCACCTTGATGCGGACTTTGTTCTCGGGCCAGCCGAGCAGGCGCGCGATTTCGGAGCGTACGAAGGACGGTCCCTGGGCGCCGCTGTAGATCGTCAGACCGGACTCTTTATAGTCGGCGATGGAGGCGAACGGCTCGAACGGCACGTGCAGGCATTTCTGCGTGCGGAATTCGTGCTCGAAGACTTGCTCCGCTTCCGCGAACGCTTTGTCGATGTCGCCGCGCCGCGTTTTGGCTTGGAGCGCCAGGTTGGTATCCTTGATTCCTTTCAAGTCCTTGAGATCGGCGAAGCTGCCGGCGGGTTTGAGTTGGTCGTGGACGTGCGCCGCTGAAGTCATCGCTTCGACTTCGTCATAGATCGGCTCAAGTTCCTCGTATTCCGCAATGATGGCATGCGTTGCGGCTTCGGCTACGTGCGGGTCGGCGGCGAGCACCACGGCCACCGGCTCGCCGACAAAGCGCACCTTGTCGTCCGCCAGAATTGGTTGGTCGTGAAAGGCTGGGCCGTAATAGGGCTGCGGAATCACCTTGCGCACGTCGTCAATGGTGATCACGCGAAAGACGCCCGGCATCTTCCGTGCTTCGCTTACGTCGACCGATTTGATGCGGCCGTGCGCCACGGTGCTGCGGAATACTTTTCCGTGCAGCATGCCGGGCAGGCGCATCAAATGCGTGTATTCGGCGCGGCCGGTGACTTTTTCGCGGGCCTCGAGGCGTGGTATTGAGCGGCCAATCTGGCCGCCGCCCATCGGATTGGTCGGCATCAGTGTCATTCTCCGTTTGCCCAATGCTGGCACGGCTTTGCCCTAGCGCCAATGGGGAAGCGCCCTCGATAAGTCATACGTGCCAAACTATGATGATGAGCAACCCCAATAGATAGCGGTGGTAGGAAAAAGTCCATGGATATGAGCGTGTCGGTCAAGCCGGAAAAGCAGGCGGCGCCCAGCGAGGACAAGGCCCAGCCGAACAGGAGCCCAAACTCCAGCGACCTCGACGAATGGCTCGCCAAGGTCGACGGCATGGGCGAACTCAAACGCATTACCGCGGAGGTCGATCCCGACCTCGAAGCCGCGACCATCACCTATTTGGTCGGGAGCGAGAAAAGTCCCGCGCTCCTGTTCGAGAACATCAAGGGCCATCCCGGCCATCGCGCGCTTTACAACATGATCGGCTGTAATTTGTCGCGCTTCTGCCTGATGATCGGTGAGGAGCCGGTGGATCACCCGCTCAAGGCGGTTCAGGCGCTGCAGCGCAAGATGGGCCGCACCATGAAGCCGCGCGAGGTGCCGGCCGAAACCGCGATCTGCAATCAGAACGTGGTCACGGGCGAGGCGATCGACATCCGGCAATTTCCGGCGCAGCGCATGTGGCCGCTCGACGGCGGCCTTTATCTCGGCACGGGCGACGCGGTGGTCACACAGTGTCCGGAGACCGGCCGCATCAATGTCGGCACTTACCGCATGATGATCAAAGGGCCGCGTGAGATCGGCGTCTATACCTCGCCGGGCAAGGACGCCACGCTCGACCGCGAGAAGTGGTGGAAGATGGGTAAGCCGATGCCGATCGCTGCCGCTTACGGCATCGATCCATTGCTGTTTTTGGTCGGCGCCACGACCTTTCCAAAGACGCAGAGCGAGTACGAATACTACGGCGGCATCAACGGCGCGCCGATCGAGCTGTTCAAGAGCGATCTCACCGGCCTGCCGCTGCCGGCCCGCGCCGAAATCATCATCGAGGGTTTCGTCTATCCGGACGAAACATTCGCCGAAGGGCCGTTCGGCGAATTCACCGGCTATTACGGAAGGCCGAGCGGCGCGACGCCGTACATGCGTGTCGAGAAAGTCCGCTTCCGCAATAATCCGACGCTGACCTGCGCGCTGATGGCGGACGGCCCCGCCAACGAGGCCGGTTTGTTCTGGGCGGCGTTGCGCTCAGCAGCGATCTGGTCCGATCTGCAGAAACTCGGCGTACCCGGCATCCAGGGAGTATGGTCGATTCCCGAAGCTGCCGGCTGGGGCATCACCGTCGTTTCCATCAAGCAAATGTATCCCGGTCATGCGCCTCAGGTGATGGCACTGGCGGCGCAATGCGTGGGCGGCGCCTATTTCGGCAAGTACGTCATCGTGGTGGATGACGACGTCGACCCGACCAACGTACATCAGGTGCTGTGGGCAATGGCGACGCGCTCGCGTCCGGCGCAGTCCATCGACATTTTGCGCGAGACGTGGAGCACGTTCCTCGATCCGAGCCTCAACCCGCCAGAGATCCGCCCCTGGGGTTCAAAAGCGCTGATCAACGCCTGCATGGACTATCGTCACATCAAAAACTTTTCCAAGCGCACCAAGTTGTCGAAGGAGACTTACGAGCAGGTGGTGGCGCGCTGGAACGAGCTCGGATTTTCCGGAACGCCACCGGCAGTGTCGGTGTTTGAGGACAGCGCGCCGGGAACGAGCGTCGAATAGTTTTCAGCTGGCCGCACGCTTCGGACGGGCGCTCCCTGCCGCGGCGGGGCGCGCTTTCATGTTGTTATACATCCGCCGCAAGCAGCGCTTGAGAGTCATAAGTTCCGCCGGTGAGAGTTCGGCAATTGCGGCGGACTCGAATTCAAGACCGATGGGAATCAGCCGAGCGACCAGTGCGCTGCCCTTCGGTGAAAGCTTGACGGCGACTTCGCGGTTGCTGCTCGTCGAGCGGGTGCGGGTTACAAGGCCAAGGCGCACGAGCCGGGTGACCAGCCGCGACAATGTCGAAGAATCGGTGCTGGTCAGATCGGCGAGATCGATCTGACGCTGGCCGCCGGTCGAGGCCAGGACCGCCATGACACGCCACATCGCAATGCTAAGCCCATGGGGCGCAAGGGCTTCTTCGCCGAATTGGTCGGCGATGATGGTACCGACGCGGTTTACCAGATACGGCAGGTAATCGCCGAGATCGAGCTTTCCGGAAATCTTGGGAAGCACCATGGCGCCGGCATAATAGCCGAGATTAATGCATTTACAACAGATGCATTTTCAATTATTGTTCCCAAAACGCTGCCCGATCGGGAGGGTTCCATGGACTTCGGCTACTTTACGCTGAGCGACAATCACTACGAGAACAACACACGCTCATCAAACCAGTTCGTCGCCGACATCACCGACGAGGCGCTCTATGCCGACAAACTCGGCATGCACTCGGCCTGGATCGGTGAGCACCACTTCAATTCGCTCGGCGTATTGTCCTGTCCCGACCTGGTGCTGTCATACGTCGCCGCGCAAACCAAGCGCATCAGGCTGGCGCCAGCCGTCACGGTGACGCCGCTGCATCATCCGATCCGCGTCGCCGAGCAGTGGGCGACGCTTGATCTTTTGTCCGGCGGACGTGTCGATTTCGCCTGCGGTCGCGGCTATGACCGGCGCGAATACGAACCTTTCCACGTGTCGTTCGACGACAATCAGGGAATTTTTGAAGAGGGTCTCGAAGTGATACGGCGATTGTGGGCCGCGGACGACCGCATGTCCCATCGCGGCAAGCACTATTCCTTCGACGACGTGCGCATCACACCGAAGCCGGTGCAGAAACCGATACCGACCTATGTGGGATCGTTCTCGAAACCGTCTATCGAGCTCGCCGCGCGATTGGAGTGCGGACTGATCGTGGCGCCGTTTGCGGCGGCGATCAGCTTCGGCGGTCTTAAGCAAGTATCGGACCTCTACAACGAAACCTGCGCCAAGCACGGCAAGAAGAGCGGCAGGTTGATGTGCAGCTATTTCATCCATTTCGCCGACAACAAGACCGAGGAGGACGCGGCGCGCGCCCGGCAGATCCGCTACTATCGGGAATGTGTCATTCAGGCGCTGCCGGGCGATCCGAAGACGGCGCCACCGAGCTATCGCTATTTCGTCGACATGGTCGCCAAGCTCGCCAAGGTTCAGCCGGAAGACTTAACCGAAAATGCGGTGCTTCTTGGCTCACCCGCCCGCATAGCCGATACCTTGAAAAAGGTCGAGGCGGCGGGCTTCGACGAAGTGATTCTGTATTTTAACGTCGGCTTGAAACCCCACAATCAGGTCAAGGATGAGATGGCGCGCTTCATGGCCGAAGTAACGCCGGCGTTCGCCAGCGGGCGGAAAGAGGCGGCAGCTTAATTCACACGGCGCGGATGCTCTTTAGCTCAATCCGGTCAATGCCTGCACGTGCTTACGGATCGAGTTCGGTGTCCCAGTAGAGATAATCGAGCCAACTCTCGTGCAAATAATTGGGTGGAAACAGCCGGCCGTTGCGGTGCAGGTGTTGCACCGTGGGCTGAAACGGCTTTTGCGCCGGCCACATGTTGGACTCGGCCGAGGTCATATTGCCCTTGCGTAGATTGCATGGCGAACAGGCCGCGACGACGTTAATCCAGGTCGTGTGGCCACCGCGCGAGCGCGGTACCAAGTGGTCGAACGTCAGATCGTCGCGTGTCCCGCAATACTGGCAGCAGAAACGGTCGCGCAGAAATACGTTAAACCGGGTGAAGGCCGGATTGGTCGACGGCTTCACGTAGGTCTTGAGCGACACCACGCTCGGCAGCTTCATTTCCAAACTTGGGCTGCGCACGGCACGGTCGTAATTGGCGACGATATTCACCCGCTCAAGGAAGACTGCCTTGATGGCGTCCTGCCACGACCACAGCGACAGCGGGTAGTAGCTCAACGGACGAAAGTCGGCGTTGAGGACCAGCGCCGGAAAGCCCGATGGCGAGACGTGCGCGTTCAAAACAGCGCTCCTGGTGCGACTCATCATGCCGCAGTGCGGCGTCGAACCATAGTTTATAGGCAGGCGTGACAGGATTGTGAAGCCCGTTCCAAGGCTTAGCGGTGGCCTTCCGCGATTTCGGGACAACCCGTTGTCAGCGCACTTACTTCCGTCCGGCAACGCGCGGCGGACGAAGAACCAATGGCGGTTCCGCCGCCGCGGCGGGAGCCAACGGCGCCGGGACGCTGGTCGTCGGCAGTCGATCGGCTTCGAGGTCGAACGCTTCAGCTTGCCGGAGCCGTGGCAAAGACAGCGAAAGCTTGCAGCGCAGTCCGGTCGGCACAAACCTTACTTCCACACTCCCGTCGAATTGATGTAGCCCCTTGCGCAGAAGTACGCTGCCGAAGCCTTCGCGTTGCGGTGTCGTCGGTTGCGGTCCGCCGCTCTCGACCCACTCGAATTCGACGCGATCGTCATGGTTCACCCAGCTCAGCGCGATCTGCCCGTGCGGCGTCGAGAGCGCGCCGTACTTCGTTGCGTTGGTTGTCAGCTCGTGGAATATCAGTGCCAGCGCCGTTGCGGCCTCGGTTGGACATTCAAAATCGTCGCCGTCCAACTGAAAGCGCGCAGGGTCGTAGGGGGCGAACTCTCCGGCGAGAATGCTTTTCAGGAACGCGCCGCGCCACTCGGATTTGACTAAGAGATCGTTGGTCCCCGCCAATGCAGCAATGCGGCTGTTTAATTTGCCGATGGCGGCGGGCTGGCCGCGCAGCGTCTGCCCGACAATGGACTGCACGATGGTCAGCACGTTCCTTATTCGATGCGCTAGCTCATGGTTGAGCAACTGACGCCGATCCTGCTCCTCGCGCAGCCGCCGCAGCAGATCGCGGTAGCTGTGTGCGGCCCAGACAATCACCACCGACGAAATGGCAAACAGGAAGTAGCTGACGAACCACTCGCGGTCGAAGGCCTTGGATTGCCAGTCGGGTGGAACGAATAACCATAAGGCGGCAAAGGCGCCCGAGATGGCAGCGACCGTACCAGCACCCCAGCCGCCGACCAGTGCCGCCACGAGCGTCGCCGAGTAGTAGGGTGCGAACACCGCGCTGGCGGAACTGATCTCGCCGAGACCGATACGAACTAAGGTTGCGATGGCAACGCAGGCAAGCGCGAAGCTAATGACACCGGCGACTGCGGCGGGAGCCCGTCATGCCAAAGCCCACACCACCAGCGCAAAACCAACCTTATCATCGGGGGTTTCCTAAGCCGCTGCCATGGCGGTAATCGCCGCTCGATTGATAACGAGAGTGCCGGAATTCCCGTCCCTTGAAGACTCATGTGACGTGATCCGAGCATCGCGGCGAATTGTGGGGAGCCGATCCCTGCTCGGCTTCACATTCGCGCGACCAAAGGAGCCCCTGCACCAGAAATGGCGGTTCCAGGACGATCGGGAACCATGCGCAACCAAAATGCCGCAGCGGCATTAATGCATGAGGCATTCTCGCGGCTAGGCGGCCGCGGAAACTTCCGTCTATCGCCCCGCGCTTGGCCGCTTCCTGCGTAACATTCGTTTCAAGCCATGTTTTATGTGAATTTCGCCAGCATCATCGATTTTTGCGTCCGCCGCGCGTGGATAATCATTCTGGCGAGCGTGCTGATCGCGGCCGGCTCGTCGGCTTATGTGGCGCGCCACTTCGCCGTCGACAGCTCTGTTAGCCATTTGCTCTCTCCCAATCTGCCATGGCGCCAGCGCGAATTAGCCTATCAGGCGGCGTTTCCCCAACAGGCAACATCGATCATCGCCGTGGTCAGCGCGCCGACGCCCGAATTTGCTGGCGCGGCTGCAGCGGCCTTGGTCGAACGTCTCTCACCGCAATCGAACCGTTTCCGTTCGGTCGTGGCAGCCCAGGGCGGTGAGTTTTTCGCCCGCAATGGGCTTTTGTATTTGTCGCGGGACGTCCTCGCCGAACGCATGAACAAGCTCAGTCAGGCCGCGCCGCTGATCAGGACGCTGGCCACCGATCAATCATTGCGTGGCCTTGCCAACGCGTTATCCATGAGCCTTCAAGGCGTGGCCCAGGGCCGTCTGCGCCTCGACGATATGGCCCGGCCTCTCAATACGATCTCCGATACGATCGAGAACGTCCTGGCCAAGCGCCCGGCGACGTTTTCCTGGCAGGTTCTCGTCAATGGGACGCCGGCCAAGCCCGAGGACTTGAGTCAGCTCATCGATATCTTGCCCGTCCTTGACTACGCAGCGCTTGAGCCTGGCAAAGCGGCTGCTGATGCCGTCCGCAAGGCGGCTGACGACGCCTGGCTGAATTTGGACTACGACGCTTCGGTGCGCTTGACCGGGACGATTCCGCTGGCCGACGCACAGTTCGCCACGTTGCAGCAGGGCGTGTGGCTCAATGCTCTCGTCACCGCTGCCATCGTGGTCATCGTGCTGTGGCTAGCCCTGCGTTCGGTGCGCATCGTGCTGGCCGTCTTGGTGACCATATCCGTCGGCCTTGTCGCCACCGCCGCACTCGGTCTGCTGCTTGTCGGGGCGTTCAATCCGATTTCGGTGGCGTTCGCCATGCTATTCGTCGGACTGGGCGCCGACTTCGCTATTCAGTTCAGCGTCCGCTATCGGGCTCAGCGCCATGATCTGCATGATCTCAATACCGCGCTGGTCGACGGGGCCCGGTACGTCGGCCCACCATTGACGCTTGCGGCCCTGGCGGCTGCCGCAGGCTTTCTTTCATTCGTTCCGACCGACTATCGCGGCGTGGCGGAACTGGGATTGATCGCGGGAGTGGGCATGCTTGTGGCCTACCTCGCCAGCATGACGCTGCTGCCGGCGCTGTTGTCGCAGTTGCGCCCGCCGCGCGAGCCGCAACCGCTTGGCTACAGCGCCATGGTCGGCGCCGATCGCTTCATGCAGCGCCATCGCGTGGTGATTGTGGTCGTCACCTCGCTCGTTGCTGTTGCGGCGTTGCCGTCGCTGTTCTGGCTGCGGTTCAACTTCGACCCCAACAGCCTGCAGGTTCAGAGTGCCGAAGCCGTCACCACCCTGCGGCAGCTAAGCTCCGACCCGCGTGTCGTATTCGAGGGAGCCGACGTGCTCACGCCGGCGGCCGACGCCGATGCGGTCGCCAAGCGCCTCTCAGTGCTGCCCGAGGTCGCGCGCACGAGGACGCTCGACAGCTTCATTCCCGCCGATCAGTCCCAGAAGATCGCCCTGATCGACAAAGCCGCCCGAGCGCTCGACCCGTCCCTGCACGCGCCGCCGCAAGCAAAGCCGTCCGATGCCGATAACGTTGCAGCCCTCAAAAACGCGGAGAAGGCCCTGCACGACGCGGTCGGCGAAGGCACCGGTCCCGGCGCGACCGCAGCTGAAAGGCTTGCCAAGGACCTCGCGGCGCTCGCGGCGGCAGACATGCAAACGCGGGGCCGGGCGGAGGCAGCGTTCACCGCGCCGCTGCAGATCGACCTTCGCCAAATCTCGCTATCGCTGCATCCGCAGACGATAACCGCCGCAAATCTTCCGAGTGACCTGGCGCAGCAATGGAAGGCACCAGACGGCAGGGTGCGCATCGAAGCCGTACCGAGGGGTGATGCGAACGATACCACGACCGTCGAGCACTTCGCGCGCGCCGTGCTCTCGGTTGAGCCCACTGCGACAGGTGAGGCGATCGAGATCTACGAATGGGGGCGGACTGTCACATCGGCTTTCATCAAGGCCGGCGTGCTGGCAATCGTTTCGATTGCCTTTCTACTATGGCTCGTGCTGCGGCGGATCGGCGATGTTCTGTTGACCTTGATTCCGCTCTTGGTGGCAGCTGCGGCGACCCTCGAAATTTGCGCGCTGAGCGGGTTCGCGCTCAACTACGCCAACATTATCGCGCTTCCGGCGCTGCTCGGAGTCGGCGTTGCCTTCAAAATTTATTACGTCGTGGCGTGGCGCCGCGGCGAATACAACTTTCTGCAGTCGAGCCTGACGCGAGCGGTGTTCTTCAGCGCTCTGATGACCGCAACCGCGTTCGGCAGTCTTTGGTTCTCTGCACATCCCGGGATTTCCAGCATGGGTAAGCTGCTGGCGCTTTCGCTCGCTTGCACGCTGGCGTCCGCGGCGTTGTTCCAGCCCGCGCTCATGGGCCCGCCACGCGCAAGCGGAGCTAAGGATGCCACTCGCGATAAGCGCAACGATGGCAAAGCGGCGGCACTGGAACCTTAGCAACCGGCACCGATTTTGCCGCGGTGATTTTTGAGCAAGTGGTGGCGCAAGTGCGATTTTTGATATGGATTGTTTGTTTGCTCTAGCGCTGGCGGCGGGAGCCCAAAGAGTCGGCGCGGTCAGCAGCCGGACGTTAGTGTCACTGAGTTCGACAGGCGCGGGTAAAAATAGATGCTCTGGTAGAGGTTGATCGTGCCGGCGACCGCATACCCCATGGCTGGCGTATAGGGGTAGGTGACCTCACCCCAAATGATGGAAACGCCACTCTCCGTCTGCAAGCTGGTTGGCAGCGTGACCGTCGATCCCACCGTGCGGGCGGTCCCGTTGAGCGAGCAACTCCAGGAGATCGTACCTTGGCCGCTCGCGTTGGTAGGATTGATTTGCGATAAGGTCACGATCATGCCCGACGAGGAAAACGGCGCAACGATCTGGGCGGAGGCGCCCAGGATGTTTCCCATGGTCGTAGGATCGATCGTAACGTATTGGGAGGTTAGGTCGGTTACAGTGCGCGCGGTCTCCGTCGTCTTATAGTAGATCGCCATGCCGTCTCCCAGTTCGGCGCTGCCCACATACGTGAACACCATGAACGGAAGAATGAGTGCGAACTCGACCGACGAAATGGCTTTGCGATCGACCGCGAACCGGTGCAGGTACGAGTGAAGGTGCGCAATGGTCCCGGCCGGCGTCATCAATACGGCTCGTTCTTGAAGACTGCGGTTGACATCAACAACCGCTTGCCGTTCGAAAGATTCGAAAGATTGAAGCCGAGCGGGCCGCCGACGACCGGCCATTGATACATCACCTGGACAACCACAATGTCGTTCGGTCCGCCCGGTGAATAGACCCAGGTGTTGGTTACCTGACCATTTTTATTGAACGTTATAGACGGAGCGGTCGTGCTGGCATTCGCAAAGCTGCTGTAGGTCTGTACATTGATCATCAAATTGTTGCAGTTGAAAAGCGCGAAGGTGTTGTTGCACACGTAGGTCGCAAAATTGGCTTGCGTGTAGTTCGCGTTTTGCGCCTGGCCGGTCAGAATGTAGCGGCTTGCCTGCAGAGTGGTTACGTCTAGAACCCGCTCGGCGAAAAATACCAGGGCCGTCTGGAACAACGCCATGAGCAGTGCAAAGAACGGGGCCGCGATGAGGCCGAGTTCAACCGCGGCCGTAGCCTTTTTACAGATCGCAAATTGTCTGCTGAACCGAAGCAAATTTGCGCTCCGGCCCAGCCTTTGACGAAAAGCCGCGAACATCGCGCATGCGCTCCAATAGAGCACTTTTCTAGGACTGATGTGCTAGGAAAGGGTTACTCGAATGCGCGACAGGCCGTTAACGCGCGGTAGCAAATCGGCGCGCGAGAAATTCGCCGCCATGCCGCAGTCCCTCCGCGTCGATGTTGTGGCCGACGCCAGGTGACAGGTGCCATTCCGCCGAGATGCCGAGCGCCGCCAACCCTTGCGTCGCCTGGAAAAGCGCCTGCGCCGGTATCAGTGGATCTTGGTCGCCGTGGACCAAAAGCACAGGCGGGCTTGATTTGATCTCGCCGGCGAACGCCTCGAGGTCGCCGTCCGGTGGAATTACCAGCAACCCGGAGTAGCCGACGATCGCCGCCGGAGCCGTGGTGCGGCGCAACCCGACATGCAACGCCATCATTGTGCCTTGGCTGAAGCCAACGAGCGCGAGAGCCGACGGCGGCAGCTTGTGGCGGCCAAGCTCAGCATCGAGAAAGCGCTGCAAGCCGGGCGCCGCTTTGTTGACACCACGCCAGCGCTCGTCGGGATCGCGAGAGCTGAGCGGAAACCACTGCCGTCCCGGAGGCGCCTCTACGCAAGGCTCCGGCGCATGCGGCGAGGCGAAAGCGGCATGCGGCAAGTACGGTTGCCATTCTCGGCCGATGTTGATGAGATCGTTGCCGTCGGCGCCGAAGCCGTGGAGGAAAACGACGAGCTGCCGCGCTGTTCCCGAGCGCGGTGCGAGCCGCGGACCATCAAGTTCGCCGGCCATTGGCGCCTCGCTTCGTTTTTGTCTTCGCTTTTTCTCTCGCGCGGGCCGGCGAAGGCAAGTTTGCCCCAGTGGGCGCTCCTTCGCGCCCTTTGACAGCCCGATAATAGGTCCAGAGCAGCCGCGCCGCCACCCCGCGCCAGGGCCGCCACTTCTCCGCAAGCTTGACCATCTGCTTCGCGTCCGGCCGCGCACGCAGCCCGAACGCAAGACGGGCAGCTTCCTGCAGCGCGAGATCGCCGGCGGGCCAGGCATCGGCGTGACCGAGACAGGTGAGCAGATAAATGTCCGCGGTCCACGGCCCGATGCCGTGCAATTTGGTGAGCGCCGCGTGTGCGTCGTCGGCGGAAAGTTCGCCAAGCGCGGAAAACACGATGTTGCCGCGCGCTGCTGCCCGCGCGATCTCTTTCAGCGCACGGATTTTCGCACCCGATAGACCGAGCCGCGCAAGCCGCGCCGGCCGCGCCTTCACGAGCGCTGCGGGCTCGAACGGATCGAACGCGGCGGCGAGCCGGCCCCAGATCGCGTTCGCGCTCGCGGTGGAAAGCTGCTGCGCGCAGATGATCGCGGCCAAGCCGGCATAGCCGTCCGGACGACGCCGAAGCGGCGGTCGGCCGGTGATTTTCATCAGCTCGGCAAAGCGGGGATCCGCCGCCAGTAGCAGCGCGAGCGCGGCATCGAGATCGGCCTCGGTATGAATGCGATGATCCATGGCGGAGACGGATGATAGAGGACAGCGGTCAATGGCGGAGCTTACACTCCCTATCGGTCCTCCGTCCTCCGTCGTCTGGCATGAGCCCCACCTTTCGCTTTGCGCCTAGCCCCAACGGTTATCTGCATCTCGGCCACGCTTATTCGGCCTTGCTCAACTTCGACAAGGCGCGTGCGGCGGGCGGGCAGCTCCTGCTCCGCATCGAGGACATAGACCCGCAGCGCTGCCGGCCCGAATACGAGGCGGGGATCTACGAGGATCTTCGCTGGCTCGGCATCTCGTGGCACGAGCCGGTGAGGCGGCAGAGCGAAAACTTCTCCGATTATCGGGCCGCCGTCGCCAAGCTGGAAGCGGCCGGGCTGATCTACCCGAGCTTTGAGAGCCGCAGCGAAATCAGCGCGCTCGTCGGCGAACGCGAGAGGAGCGGAAGCTGGCCGCGCGATCCAGACGGCGCGCCGCTTTACCCCGGCACCGCGCACAAGTTGCCGGCGGCCGAACGCGAGCGCCGCCGCCGCGTGGGAGAACCGTTTGCGCTGCGCATCGCCATGGATGCTGCGATCGCGCGAGCCGGTGCACTCACCTGGTCCGAGACCGGAGCTGGGCCGGAGGGCCAAAGCGGTCGCATCGCCGCTGCGCCCGAGATGTGGGGTGACGTCATTCTCGCGCGCAAGGAGTTGCCGACGAGCTATCATCTCGCCGTGATCGTCGACGACGCGTTGCAAGGTGTGACTGACGTGGTGCGCGGACAGGATCTGTTCTGGGCGACCAGTGTCCACCGCCTGTTGCAAGCGCTGCTCGGCTTGCCCGAGCCGACCTACCATCACCACCAGCTCGTTCTGGATGCGGACGGCCGCAAGCTGTCGAAAGCCACGCGGTCGACGAGCTTGCGGGAATTGCGCGCCGGCGGCGCAAGCCCGGCGGATATCAGGCAAACGGTGGGGCTCTGAACTCGTGCAGATTTATGCGCGTGTGTTGCACAATGATCACACACCGTGAGATGCAATGCGGTACAGTTGGAAATATTACGACATGCCGCGGCGCGGACATTGCGTAATTGAATTCCACATCAGGCAGCGGGAAGAAAACCACGGGGTCTGCCGCAATGTTTGTGGTCGCGGCGCAAGCGGACGCAACACCCGCCGAACTGCAAATGCCGCTGTCGCCCTGCGCGGTGGCGGGTTTGCGCGTGTTTGCCATTGCGTGTCTGGTTGTTGCCGCTGGAATCTGGCTGCCAGCTCCCGCCATCGCGCTAACGCAGCAGCAAATCGATCAGTGCGTAAACAGAGACAACGCCTACCCGCCGGCGCTGGTGATCGGTGCGTGTACGGCAGCGTTGGGGTCGGGCAAGTGGCGCGGCAAGGAATCCGTTTGGGCCCTTCAACACCGTGGGCTCGCGTACACCGCCAAGGGTGATTACGACTTGGCTGTCGCAGACTACAGCGAGGCGATCGGTTTCGATCCAAAAACTCCCGTTTCTTACAACGACCGCGGCGCTGCCTACTACGCCAAGGCGGACTATGACCGCGCCATAGCCGACTACGATCAAGCGATCCGGCTCGATGCGAAATATGCCTATGCCTATAACAACCGCGGCCTCGCATACGAATCCGGGGGCGACTCCGATCGTGCCATCGCCGACTATGATCGCGCGATCCAGCTCGATCAGAAATTCGCACTGGCCTACGACAACCGCGGTGACGCGTACAAGGCAAAGGGCGATCTTGACCGCGCCATCGCCGACTACAGCGAGGCGTTGAGGCTTAACCCTGACAGCGCCGTCTATCGCAACGATCGCGGGAACGCGTACTACGAAAATGCGGATTACGACCGCGCCATCGCGGATCACAGCGAGTCGATCCGGCGCGACCAGAAATTTGCGCTGGCCTACTATTACCGGGGTGACGCGTACGCGGCCAAGAAGGACTACGTCCACGCCATCGCCGATTACACGGAGACGATCCGGCTCGATCCGAATAATGCCGGTGCTTTCAACTCGCGTTGCTGGTACCGCGCGCTCGCCAACGGCGATCTTCAGGAGGCGCTCGCCGACTGTAACGAATCGTTGCGGCTGCGGCCCAACGACTCCAATACACTCGCTAGCCGTGGCCTGGTGCAATTGAGGCTCGGTGCATTTCAGCAGGCAATCGCTGACTACAGCGCAGCTATCGCTAAGAACAAGGAGGACGCCTACTCGTTGTACGGCCGCGGTGTTGCCAGACTAAAAAACGGCGACACGGACGGCGGCAACGCCGATATGACCGCCGCCAAGGCGATCCAGCCCGATATTGCGAGCGCGTATGTCCGCTACGGAGTGACCTGAGCGCGCATGTTCCACCGCTTCCCTAGCCTGGGCAGCTGCCGCAGCCGGCCGGAAAATTAGGCGATATACGGGGCCCGCGCCAAGCTCCATCCTTCGACGAGTGCTTTCATCGCGCCGCAGAGGTTAGCGACGTGCCAAGCGCCTTTAGTTCGGCGTTAGCGGCGGAATATTGGCCGAAGTCTTTAGGACAGTCCGCAGCAGCGAGCTGAAATAGGTGTGCTGCCTCGTCCTTCTTGCCCGACTGCAGCATGAATTCGCCAGTGAAGAAATTGGCCTCGCAGACTTGGCCTCTCTTGGTGTTGGCAGGGGAATCGTCCGCAGCAGTCAGTACGGCCTCAGCAGTCAACTGTCCGAGATAGAGGCGAACGATGGGCGCGGGCCATTTGGTCATGTCGATTTGCTTGGTGGCCGCGGCGAGACGGCTCGGCAAATTGCCGCGCTTTCCGACTATGTTCATCCAAAGTGCCGCATACGCACTCTTGGGATCGAGTTGGCTCCATTGATTAAAGTCAGCCAGAGCCATGGGCAACGAGCTTTCATAAAGACTGACTATTCCACGATTGACATAGGCGCTGGTGAATTTCGGATCGAGCCTGATCGCCTCGTTGCAATCAGCTAATGCAAGATCGCTTTCACCTTTGTTGTTACGCGCCAGGCAACGGTTATTGTAGGCCAGAGCATACTTCGGATCGAGCCTGATCGCTTCGCTGAAGTCGGCGATGGCGCTGTCGAAGTCGCCCTTGGTGTTGTTGGCGAGGCCACGGGCGTTGTAGGCAAACTTATCTTTCGGATCGATTTGGGTGGTCGTCTTTTGTTTGGGTTGCGGCGCTTGGACGGGCGACACAGGCGGGGCGGTCGCCTGTTGTTCGGGTTGCGGCGCTTGGACAGGCAGCACAGACGGGGCGGTCGTCTTTTGTTCGGGTTGCGGCTGCCGGCTGGGCGGTGATGCAGCCTGTTGTTCGGGCTGAGGCTGCTGGATTTGCTTCTCGGTTTGCGAATACGCGACGCCACGACGTGCGAGATCTATAAACCTCTCAAACTTGCTTAGATTGTCCGCGAAAACAGATGGACCGAATACCAGACCAAAAAACAGCGATAACTTGAGAGGAAATTCTCGAAATTTATGGTCCATTCGGGCCCAGTACCAACTGAAGATAATGGCTCCGATCACAACGATCGCCGCCAGCCAGAACAATTCAGCGTCAGGTAACGCCTCTATCTTGCTCATTCTCAGCGAGTGTATCACGCTGTCAAAGAGCACATATAGAAGCCCGAGAAACGTAGCCAGGCGTAACGCTTGAAGAGTGAATTCATGACGACGCCACATTCCCCAATTTTCTGGGGGACGGTCGCTATCGAACGATGTTTTGGACTTTCCGTAAAAATAATACAGGAACCCAATTACAACCGCCAAATTTGCACAAGCCGCGATCAGATCGAGATATTGGATGAGGAATGATTTGCTGACATTCCATAGGGAGGGCAGCATTGCTGGTCATCCCTCGATACCACGTTGGCCTTGGTTCTCTAAAATCATCTGGTAGCTCTCGCCACTCTCGGCATCGACCAGGAATGTCCCACGCTTGTTAGTTGCATCATAATCCAACGGCGGCTGGGCGCGCTGGGTTGGGTCGGTGTGCCTGTGGATTTGTGGACAATATCGGTCGTGCACTGCCTTTAGCTGAGCATTAGCCGGGCCAGTTTGTTTCCTTTATAAAATCTTATATTGGCCAATAGCTTGGCAAGAAACTCTCGCTTAAGCCGATATTAAAGCGGGCCCTTCACTATGCGCTGAGCAGTCAGCCCGGCACGCATGTCGACGAGTGACCCCACCTTACGTGTCGATGACGCGATCTCGCCGCCCAGGGCGGTGCGGCGGGGCAATCAATCGCGACTCGCCCATCCATTGCTCCGCGCCGGCGCTGTTCTGGCGGTGATCGTGTTCGGAAGCTTCAGCGTATTGTGGGTGCAGTGGCAGATGGATGCGCCGCGAATCTCTTTGGTGTCGGGCGACTTCATCGGGTTCTGGACCGCCGGAGAACTCGCACTCGAGGGACGCGCGGCCGACGCCTACGACGCGGTGCCGCATTTTTTCAAGGAAGTGGAGCTGCATCGCGATCCTGACACATGGGCCTATGTGTCATTCTTCTACCCGCCATACTTTTTGTTGCTCTGCGCCGGTTTGGCGTTGCTGCCTTACGTTGCGGCGGTCGGTTTGTGGCTGGCTTCGACCTGCGCCGCTTATGCGGCCGCGATGCGCGCATTGGTGTCCAAGGATTTGCGCGACCGCGAAGCCATCTGGGTTTTGTTCCTGGGCTACCCTGCCGTACTGGTGAACGCAGGCTTCGGTCAAAACGGATTCCTCAGCACGGCACTGTTGGGCGGCGCTGCGGTCTGGCTCGATCGGCGTCCGGTGCTGGCGGGTCTCTGTTTCGGTTGCCTGTCGTACAAGCCGCAGCTCGGCATCGTTGTGCCGCTGGCGCTGGCGGTGGCCGGGCGTTGGCGGTGCTTCGCCGCGGCAGCGGTTACGGTTGTGGTCCTGGCGGCGGCAGCGACGTTCGCGTTCGGCGTGGATATTTGGCCGGCGTTCTTCGCTGACATGTCGGACGCACGGCGCAACTGGATGGAGGCGTACAACCCGCTGTATCTGCGCTTCTGGATTACGGTCTTCGGATTCGTGCGGTTGCATGACGGGCCGTTGCTCTTGGCTTACGGAGCGCAGCTGGTGGTGAGTATAATCGCCATTTCTTTGCTGGTGCGCGCGTTCTTGTTACGTCCGCCCGGCGCCCGATCGGGAACGGCAGAAGTCGCAGCCATCGCGGCCTGTATTCCCTTCTGCTCGCCCTTTATGCTCGAGTACGACCTGATGGTCCTGGCGGTGCCGATGATCTGGCTGCTGTGTGAGGGTCTGCGTCATGGCTTCCAGCGTGGCGAAGGCATTGCGCTGGCAGCTGCATTCGCGGCGCCCATTCTGTTCAAGTTCACGGTGCTCGACAATGCGATGAAGCTTTCAGCCATGGCCGCTGCGACACTGCTGTTTGCCATGGTGCTGCGGCGGATGACGCAAAGCCCGCGCGACTATCAGGATGTTACGTTGGTGCCCGCGGCTGCGGTTGATCGGGCTTGACGCATCGATCCGCTAGGAACGAAAATCGAAGAAAATTAGGAAGGCATTTTCTTATTCGGCGGCGTCCGCCGTGTCTTCCACGATGCGCACCAGATCGGCCATGATGCGGTTCAGCTCAAAATCTTTCGGCGTATAAACCGCGGCGACCCCTGCGGCTGCGAGTTGTTCGGCGTCCTCTGGCGGGATGATGCCGCCCACCACCACCGGGATATCGGCATTCGTGGATTGGCGCAGCCGGGTTACCACGTCCCTGACCAGCGGCAGATGGCTGCCCGAGAGGATCGACAGCCCGACCACGTGTGCCTGTTTGGACACCGCCGCCTCGACGATCTCTTCCGGCGTAAGCCGAATGCCTTCGTAGATCACCTGCATGCCGGCGTCGCGGGCGCGCACGGCGATCTGCTCGGCGCCGTTTGAGTGACCGTCGAGGCCCGGCTTGCCGATCAGGAACGTCAGCCGCCGTCCGAGCTTCCGCGACACGCGGTCGACCTCGCTGCGGATATCGTCGAGGCCTTCGACGTCATTGCGCATCGCCTGGCCGACCCCGGTCGGCGCGCGATACTCGCCGAGCGCCTCGCGCAGCATCCAGCCCCATTCGCCAGTGGTGACGCCGGCTTTGGCGCAGGCGATCGAGGCCGGCATGATGTTGCCCTGGCCGGCCGCAGCGCGCTTTAGGTCTTGCAGCGCCGCGGCGACCTTGGCCGCGTCGCGCTGACTGCGCCAGGCCTTAAGCCGCCCGATCTGATCGCGCTCGGCCTCCTGCGATACCGTCATGATGGCGTCGATGCCGCCGGTCAGCGGCGAGGGCTCGGTCTCGACGTATTTGTTGACACCGACGACGATCTGCTCGGCGCGCTCGATCGCCTCGAAGCGCGCGCTTGCCGACGCGACGAGCTGCTGTTTCATATAGCCGGTTTCGACCGCCTTGATGGCGCCGCCCATGTCCGCGATGCGCTTGAGCTCTTCCTTCGCCTCGCGCTTGAGCTCCTCTACTTTAGCGTCCATCACCTTCGAGCCGTCGAACAGATCGTCGTATTCCAAAAGATCCGTCTCGTAGGCGAGAATCTGCTGCATGCGCAGCGACCATTGCTGGTCCCACGGCCGCGGCAGGCCGAGCGCTTCGTTCCAGGTCGGCAATTGTACCGCGCGGGCGCGCGCTTTTTTCGACAGCGTGACTGCCAACATCTCGATCAGGATGCGCGCGACATTGTTCTCAGGCTGCGGCTCGGTCAGGCCGAGCGAATTGACCTGTACGCCGTAGCGAAACAGCCGCTGCTTGGGATCCTTGACGCCGTAGCGGTCGCGCGTGATCTCTTCCCACAGATCGACGAAGGCGCGCATCTTGCAGATTTCGGTGACGAAGCGCATGCCGGCGTTGACGAAAAACGAGATACGGCCGACCACGTCGCTGAATTTCTCGTCGCTCACCTC
>Ga0209579_10001273_pt1 | contig 21251 bp, 23 predicted proteins | sample Coa_R1_2_FD_187152 | JGI IMG/M metagenome (GOLD analysis project Ga0209579, IMG submission 187152) | Surface soil microbial communities from Centralia Pennsylvania, which are recovering from an underground coalmine fire - Coalmine... | ecosystem: Environmental > Terrestrial > Soil >... | reverse complement strand
CCGCAGCCGCGACCCCAGCCAGGATGTCCTGCTCAAGTTGCGCAATATCGCTCATCGCCCTCAATCCGGCATGAACGTCAGGTCGGTGTCGCTCGGGCGGCCGCCGGCCTGCGTCAGCATCGAATGTACTTGGCCGCGATGATGGGTCTGGTGATTGAACATGTGGGTGACCAGAACCCAGCGCGGCCGCGTCCACTCGCGGTTGGTCGCGTTGGAATAGAAAGTCTGATCGACAGCAAGCCAAGCGTCATCGACGCCGTCGGCCCAATCGAGCATCTTCTTGTCGAATGCGACCCGCTCGGACTTCAGGTCTTCCCAGTCCGGAACCAGCTCCACCGAATCTCGAATGCCGATTGTCGGCCGCGGCAGGTCGGTGAAACGGCCCATCCAGCTCCTGTCGCCCCATAGAATGTGATTGAGAGTTTTGTGGATCGAGCCGAACCAGGCGCCGCGTTCCTTCCGGCGTTCGGCGTCGGACAACGCGTCGGCGACGCCGTACAGATTTTGATTCTGCCAGCGATTGTAACTGGCCATACGCTGCACATAAGCGCGATCGATCATGTTCGTTTGCCTATCGCTTTATCGGAGTCATGCGCGGGCTTGACCCGCGCATCCCGATCCGATGGGCAATGCCTGTTGATCGGGATGACCGGCTCAAGCCCGGCCATGACCAAAAACTCTACGCTAAGGCCGACTTCGCCTGTCCGACAATCGCCTCGAAAGCTGCGGGCTGGGTAATGGCGAGGTCGGAGAGCACCTTGCGGTCTACCACGATGCCCGCCTTGCTCAGGCCGGCGATAAAGCGGCTGTAGTTAAGTCCGAACGGGCGAACCGCCGCGTTGAGGCGTTGGATCCACAAGGCCCGGAACGTACGTTTGCGGCGCTTGCGGTCCCGATAAGCATATTGCTGTGCTTTCTCGACCGCCTGTTTGGCGACACGGATCGTGTTCTTGCGCCGGCCGTAATAGCCCTTGGCGGCCTTCAGCACTTTCTTGTGCTTGGCATGGGCGGTGACGCCGCGTTTGACGCGTGCCATGAGTTATCTCCTTTAAGCGAAGAAAAATGATTATGGCTGAGCCGCGCGACCAGGCGCTCAGCCGTTCGGTAAAAAGTATTTCTTGATGTTGTCGCCGTCGGTCTTGAACAGCACGTTGGTGCCGCGCAACTGGCGAATCTGCTTCTTGCTGCGCTTGATCATGCCGTGGCGCTTGCGCGACTGCTGATAAAGGACCTTTCCGGTCCCTGTCACCTTGAAGCGCTTCTTGGCGCCCGACTTGGTCTTCAACTTGGGCATTTGGCTCTCCTTTGGCGCAAGCCATGGAGTCGCCATGGCCTCGCCGGTAAGCTCGCAAACGAGCTGATTGTGCGTGAGCACGTCGCCGCCGCCACGGCAGCCCTAATCAGCCGGGCAGCGGGAGGGCGCGGTTATGACAGAGGCCGCGGTTTATGGCAATCGGCCGCTCAGCGAGGGGCCAGAACCATAGCCCTTGGCGCCGCTTAACGCGGCGCCAAAACCATAACGACTTGGCGGCCTTCGAAACGCGGCTCCTGTTCGATCTTGGCGATCTTCAACGTATCGCCCTTGACCCGGTCGAGCAGCTTGTAGCCGAGTTCCTGGTGGGCCATTTCGCGGCCGCGGAAGCGCAACGTCACCTTGACCTTGTCGCCTTCCTCGAAGAAGCGCTGCATGGACCGCATCTTCACGTCATAGTCGTGATCGTCGATCATCGGCCGCAGTTTGATTTCTTTGATCTCGACGACTTTTTGCTTTTTGCGCGCCTCGGCGGCTTTTTTCTGCGCCTGGTATTTGTATTTGCCGAAGTCGAGGATCTTGCACACCGGCGGGCTGGAGTTCGGAGCGATCTCCACCAAATCGAGCCCGGCCTCTTGGGCCATGGCTATCGCGGCGCCGATTTCGGTGACGCCCTTGTTGGCGCCGTCTTTGTCTATGAGCTGGACCTCGCGAACGCGGATCTCCTCGTTGATGCGCGGCCCCTCCTTGGGAGCGGGCTGCGCGCTTCTGATCGGGCGACGAATGGGTTTTATCTCCTTGTGTCTGTTGCAACGTGCCGTTCACAGTCCGTTTTGCGGACCACAAAACAGAGGCATCCGCGGATTGCTGCTCGGCAAGCCCGGAAGATCGGGAGTTTCCATCAATAAGTCAACGACATTGCGTGTCGCGTGCATCGCGAAATGGCCTGATCTATCTTTGTCGCCGCGCGAAATGCGATCCCGAGTGGATGGGCCGAAAACCCGCCTTCGAGGCCCAATTCGCGCCTGCCGCATGGTGCCGGAACAAAAGTAAATGAATGATAAGGGGCTGAAATTCCTGCAAATTGGCGATGATGGCGAGCGCCGCGCCATTGCGGTACGCCAGCAGGACGGAGCCCAGCCCGGCCTGTTTTGGCTCTCCGGCTACAAGTCCGACATGAAAGGCACCAAAGCCGAGGCGCTGGCGCACTGGGCGGAGCGTAACGGCCGCGCCTGCATGCGCTTCGATTATTCGGGCCATGGAGAATCAGAAGGCAAATTCACCGAGGGCACGATCGGCCGCTGGCTTGCCGAAAGCCTTGCGGTGTTCGACACCTGCTGCCGTGGCCCGCAGATTTTGATCGGGTCCTCCATGGGCGGCTGGCTCGCTCTCTTGCTGGTGCGCGCCTTGAGGCAGCGCGGGAATGGCGGGCCGGCGTCAGTCGCAGGCCTGGTGCTGATTGCGCCGGCAGTCGATTTCACCGAGGAATTGATGTGGAAGCGGTTCACGCCGGAGATCAAACTTGCACTTGCGGAGAAGGGCGTCTGGGAGCGGCCGTCCGCCTATTCGCCCGAGCCGTATCTGGTGACCAGGCGCCTGATCGAGGAGGGACGCAATCACCTTCTGCTAGGCGGCATGATTGAGACCGGCTGCCCGGTGCGCATTCTGCAGGGCGTCGAGGATCCCGATGTGCCCTGGCAGCACGCCAAGGCGCTGGTAGCCCGGCTTGCCTGCGACGACGTCGTGCTCACGCTGATCAAAGACGGGGACCACCGCCTCTCGCGGCCAGAAGACATTGAGCGCATGCTCAGCGCGGTCAGCGAGTTCTAGGCTCGGCGCCTTTCGCCAGGCCGTTGACAAAAAAGCGGGAGACCAAGGCCTCCCGCGTTCTCCCTCGAAACTTCCGTTGAAAGATTTTTCTCAGGCAACCCTACCCTTGGTCCTGCCGACGACCGTGAGCGTGACGCGTGCGAGGCCGTCGCAGCCGATCGCGCGCGCTGCCGCCGGCATCAAGTCGATCACCCGACCGCGGATGAACGGCCCGCGATCATTGATCCGCACGATAACCGAGCGGCCGGTGTGCTGATTGGTGACCCGCACCAGAGTACCGAACGGTAGCGAGCGATGTGCCGCAGTCATCCTGTGCGGATTCGCCCGTTCGCCATTGGCAGTGCGCCCGCCGGAATAAACCGAAGCTATTCCGGTCTGAGCTGAAGCAGCAACTGGTATTGAGAGGAAAGACGCAACTATAGCCGAAATGAATGCAAGCTTTATCAGGCCATGCCGAGCCATGTTCTACCTATACCGTTGTTGATGGGATGGGTGACAGAGGCGCTATGACGGGCCAAATGTGTTCATTATGCGGCGTGGGGCCGCTGAAAAATCTTTTGGCTATCTGAAGTGAACTATAAGTACAGTAGGAAAATACCGTAAGATACTGATCCGCATAAATTATTATATTAATTACAAGCTCATTGCGGTGATGGCATGAAGACATGCTGTTCGCGCATTCCGCAGCACGCCCTGTGGACGGAGTTAGTTTGACGGTTGGCGTTAGCGCCCAGCGAACGGAACTACCCGGCGGCCACGCCCATCGGCAGCACGTAGTTCTTGAATTTTTCGCGCAGCGCCGTCTTCTGAATTTTGCCGGTGGCAGTGTGCGGAATTTCGTCGACGAAGGCCACGTCGTCAGGCAGCCACCACTTGGCGATCTTGCCTTCCATGAAGTTGAGCAATTCGGCCTTGGTGGCCGATTGGCCGGCTTTCAGAACGACGACCAGCAACGGCCGCTCATCCCATTTGGGATGGCGTATGCCGATCACCGCCGCCTCGGCGACTTTCGGATGGCCGACCGCCAGGTTCTCCAGATCGATAGAGGAAATCCATTCGCCGCCGGATTTGATCACATCCTTGGAGCGGTCCGTAATCTGCATGTAGCCGTGGCGATCGAGGGTGGCGACATCGCCCGTATCGAAGAACCCCTCGTCATCGAGCACGCTCGGGCCTTCCTTGAAATAAGCGCGGGCGACCCACGGCCCGCGGACCTTGAGCCGGCCGAAAGCCTTGCCGTCGTGAGGCAGTTCGCGGTTGCTGTCGTCGGCGATCCTCATTTCGACGCCGAACGGCGCATGGCCTTGCTTCATCTGTACGTCAAGCTTGGCATCACCGGTGAGCGAAGCGTATTCGGGTTTGAGGGAGCCCAACGTACCGAGCGGGCTCATCTCGGTCATACCCCAGGCGTGGCAGACCTCAACGCCGTAAACATCCTGGAATTTCTGGGTTATGGCGCGCGGGCAGGCCGAGCCGCCGATCACGACTTTCTTCAGGTACGGCAGTTTCAGTTTGTTGGTTTCGAGATGCTGCAACAGCATCAGCCAAACGGTGGGCACGGCGGCGGTGAAAGTAACCCGGTATTGGTCGAGCAACTCATAGATCGAAGCACCGTCAAGCTTGGCGCCCGGCATGACCATGGCGGCACCGACCATGGGCGACGTCAGGGCGAGACCCCAGCAATTGGCGTGGAACATGGGTACGACGGGCATGATCACGTCGCGCGAGCCGACGGCCATGGCGTCGAGGTGCGCCGCCATCATCGAGTGCAGCACATTGGAGCGGTGCGAATAGAGCACGCCCTTGGGATGGCCGGTCGTGCCGGAGGTGTAACACATGCCGGCGGCGGTATTCTCGTCGAAGGTTTTCCAGGCAAAGTCGCCGTCAACGTCCGCGATCCACTCCTCGTACGGCACGGCGTTCTTGAGGGTGGTCGCCGGCATGTGGGCGGCGTCCGTCAATATCACGTAGCGTTCGATCGATTTGAGCTGCGGGGCAAGTTTCTCGATGATAGGCACGAAGGTGAGATCGACCAGCATCACGCGGTCTTCGGCGTGATTGACGATCCAGGCGATCTGATCGGGAAAGAGGCGCGGATTGACCGTGTGATAGATCGCTCCGATGCCCATGATGCCGTACCACACTTCCAGGTGCCGCCATGTATTCCAGGCCAGTGTCGCAATCCGGTCGCCGCTCTTGATGCCGTCGCGGTCGAGCCGCTGCGACACGCGCAGGGCGCGCGTGCGAACGGCGGCGTAATTTGTGGTGTGCATCGGCCCTTCGATCGAGCGCGAGATCACGGGCCGCTCGGCGTGGTTGACTGCGGCGTGATCGAGGATGCGGTGGCATAGCAGCGGCCAGTCCTGCATCAACCCGAACATGATGGTCCTCCCGGAACATTTGTTTTGGTTCTGCCGCTGCCCGACGATGGATGGCGGCCCCCAACTGGGGCCAAGGTTACCCGCCTCCGCAGCCGGCTGGCAACGTGCCGCGAATAATCGCCGCAATTGCCTTACAGATTGGTCGCGTGGCTTGCCGGGTGAAAATTGCTCCCATTTTCGTTGCGCTCATTTGCACGAGCCAGATCTGCATAAGCCAGATTGCTGCGGCGCAGCAGAATTCGCCATACGATAAACGGCCCAATGCCGCACGCCGCTACGGGCGGAGTACGCAGCCGACTGCTATCCCGCAACAAACCGCTCCGCCGCAGGAGGCCTTTGCGTCGCAGCCGGAGAAGCGGAACGAAACCCCGGCCTCGCCGTCGGACTGTGATCAACGATTGGGCAAGATCGCGGCGTTCCAGCAACTGCCCGCGCTTATCGCGCCCGGCGAGTGTGGCGCGCCGGATGCGGTGTTGCTGGAGAGCGTGATCCTGCCGGACCAGGGCCGGGTCGCGATCGCGCCGCCGGCGACGCTACGCTGCACGATGGCCGAGGCGGTAGCCCGGTGGATTCGCGAGGATGTGGCGCCAGCGGCGGCGGGGCTAGGCTCGCCGCCGCGCGAACTGGAAAATATGGGATCGTACGAATGCCGTGGCCGCAACCGAGTGAGCGGCGCTACGTTGAGCGAGCATGGTCGCGCCAACGCGCTGGACGTGCGCGGCTTCAAGCTCGCCAACAAACAACTCGTCGTGCTCGCCGATCCGAAAGTGCCGAGGGATTTTCGCGACGCTATTCGCACCAGCGCTTGCGCGCGCTTTTCGACGGTGCTCGGTCCCGGCTCCGATGCCGAACATGCGGAGCACGTCCACCTCGACCTTATCGAGCGGCGCAATAACTTTAAGATGTGCCAGTGGGATGTGCACGAGCCGCCTGCGCCGGCAGAAGAGGCGAAAGCGCAAAGCGCACCGATCCCGATCGACGCAGTGCCGCTGCCAGTCCCGCGGCCGCTCGCGGCAGACGCGCCCGGCGACGAACGCCACAAAGCCCGGCGGCGGCGACAGCTCTAGCCGCCACGTCTAGCCGCCACGTCTAGCCGCCACGTCTAGCCACCATGGGTTTTCGTCAGGCCGGTGGGCGCACCGTCGATGGCGGTCCAGCCTCCGTCCACCAACAACGCCGTGCCGGTCACGTAGCTCGCGGCATCGCTGGCGAGGAACGCGATTGCTGCCGCCACCTCGTCCGGCCGCGCCCAGCGGTTGAACACGGTGTGCGAGGCCAGAGCATTCCAGATTTCCGGCCGCGCCTTGAGCGGTGTGACCAGCGCGGTATCGACGATGCTCGGCACCACGGCATTGACGCGAACCCCGTGGGGTCCGACTTCCGAAGCAAGCCCACGCACCATCTGGATGATGCCGGCCTTGGTCGCCCCGTAGATTGCCAGCCCAGGTTCGAGCGTCGTTGCGCGCACGGACGAGCTAGCGATCAGGCTGCCTCCCTTTTGCCGCACCATCATGCGGCCAAAGGCGCGCAGGAAGAAAAACGTCCCGCGCAAATTGAGATCAGCGACCCGGTCGTATTCCTCGTCGGTGTAATCCAGCATCAGCTTGCGAACATGAATCGCTGGCGTTGTCACCGCGATATCGAGCCGCTCGTGGGCGCTGGCAATCGCTGTCGCCATGGCATTGACGGCCTCGCCGTCGCCGGCATCGATGACGTGCGCTTGCGCGGCGCCGATCTCCGCCGCGGTCGTCTCGACCCCGTCTTTGTTCTTGTCGGCGCAGATGACGGTTGCGCCGAGCGCGGCGAGCGCTTCGGCACACGCTTTGCCGATACCGGAGGCGGCGCCGAGCACCAGTGCGGTCTTGCCGTCGAGCCGAAACAGATTCCTGTAGGCTTCGAGCCGTTGCGCGATGGCGACCATGCCGGACTTCAAGCCTTGCGGCCGGCGTCGGCCATTTCGCGGAACTTCTTCACGTTGTCGGCTCCGGCATAGGCCGCGATCCGGTCATACGCCGGGCCCATCAGGGCGCGGAACGGCGCCAGATCGGGTCGCGTCACCGCCACGCCGCCGGCAGCGATCTTGTTGATCTGGTCGGCTTCCTGGTCGGCGATCATCTTGCGCATCAGATCGCCCGCCGCGGTGCTTTCCTCGCGGAAGATCGCCTGCTGGGCGGCACTGAGCTTGGCCCAGGTCGCTGCGCTCACGGCATGGATCATGTTGTTGTAGATGTGGCGCGTGAGTGCGAGGTGCTTTTGCACCTCGTAAAATTTGCTGAAATAGACCACCGCGATCGGATTTTCCTCGCCGTCGACGACCTTCTGCGACAGTGCCAGATAAAGTTCCGGAAAGGCGATCGCCTGCACTGTGGCGCCGAGCGCCTCCATCGAGGCCTGGATCTGCAATTCGGGCGGTGTGCGCAGCTTCAATCCCTTTACGTCATCGGGCGTGTTGATCGGCCGCACGATGTTGGTGACGTTGCGAAAGCCGTATTCCCAATTTCGCAGGAGGATAAAGCCCTGCTTTTCGGCAAGCGGCGCCAGCCATTCCATGGCCGGGCCGTCGAGCACACGGAAGACATGTTGCGAGTTATCCCAGATGAACGGCAGCATAACCGCGGCGAAGGCCTTGTCGTATTTGTCGAGCTGCCCCTGGGTCGGCAGGCCCATGTCGATGGTGCCGAGCTTGATCTGCTGCGCCTGCTCCGGCGGCCCGCCAAGCACGTTGTTGGGAAAGATGTTGATCTTGATCTCGCCGTTGGTGCGTTGCGCAACACGCTCTGCGAATTGCTTGGCCGCAATATTGGAGGGATGATCTTCGGCGCCGAAATGCGCAAAGCGCAAAGTCAGCGGCGCGGCATGAAGCGACACGTAGGGCGCGGCTATCGACAACGCCGCGCCACCGGCGCCGATTTTCAGTAGTCTTCTGCGGTCCATGACGTTTCTCCCCAATCGTATTTTATACCCGGAAGCCGAAATAACGCGGCAGGGCGGTTGCGAACCACGGCACGAACGCGACGGCCAGGAGGCCGATCAGCACGACGAGCAGATACGGCAGCATCGCGCGCGACGCACGTTCGATATCGCAGCGCATGATAGCACAGCAGACATAGAAGCCCACGCCGGCAAGTGGCATGAAGCCGCCGATGCCCATGGCGACGATGAGGACGAGCGCATAGTGCATCTCGCTGAGACCAAGCTTGCCAGCGATCGGTATCAGCAGGGGCGCTACGACATTGAGTGAAGGCAGCCCTTCAAGCAGCACGCCCACGAGGATGAGGAGCACGATCGAGCCGATCATGAAAATGGCGGTGCTGTTGCCGACCGTATGCAGCAGTTCCACCAGGCGCTGCGGCAGGTACGCGATGGTCAAGGTCCAGGAGAAGCCCGACGCGGCGGCGAAGATGAATAAAAGCACTCCAGTGAGTGCGGCGGTGTCGAGTACGGTACGGATGAGCGCCGGAAAGCTCATTTCCCGATAGAGCAGCATGGCGAGCGCGAGCCCGTAGATGACGGCGAATGCGGCGACTTCGGTCGGGGTCGCGATGCCGAAGAGAATGCCGCCGAGCAGCATAGCCGGCATAAGCAATGGCAAGGCCGCATTGAGTCCGGCCCGCGCCATGGTCCCCCAGGACGCACGCGGTCCGCGCGGCGCGCCGGCGCGGCGGGCGCGTATGTTGATCAGGCTCATCAGACAGAGCGCCATTACGGCTGCGGGTATAACGCCACCGATAAACATGGCGCCGACCGACACGCTGGTGATCGAACCGACAATGAGCATGGCGATGCTTGGCGGCACGGTCTCGCCCATGATCGCCGAGGCGGCGAGGACCGCCGCGCCCTCGGCGGCGCCATGACGCTCGCGCAATTGGTCGCGCATGACCGTGCCGACAGCGGCGACATCCGCCGGCTTGGAGCCGGAAAGCCCGGACACCAGGTACATGCTGGCGACCGTCACTTGCAGGAGTCCGCCGCGCCAATGGCCGACCAAAGTATGGATGAAGCGAACCAGGCGCACGCTGATGCCGCCGCGCTCCATGATCAGTCCGGCGAGGATAAAGAACGGTATGGCGAGCAGAATGTAGTTGCCGGTGCCGTTCACCATGGTTTGCGGGAGAATCACGAAGGGCCCGGCGTCCGCCACCCACAGATAGGTCGCGGTCGCAAGGAGCAGCACGAAGCCGACGGGCACGCCGGCGAAAATCGCCGCGAAGAACATCGCCAGCGCCACGACGATCGCGCGATCGCCGCCGAGAAAAGGCATCCATACATTCCGGCTTGCCGCAGCAATAGCCAGCGTCGCGACGAATGCGGCGGCGACGGCAAGGACGGTGCGCCTGTCGTGGCCGTAGAGATTCTCGACGGCATGCAGCGCGAACAGGGCCATGCCTATCGGCAACGGCAAGGCGATCAGCGCCGCTGGCAGTTGCAGGATGGGAGTGAGTTCACCCCAACTCGACGCGATGAATTGCGCCGACGCGAAGCCTGCGAGGCCGACGACGAACAGCACGATAACGTCTGCCAGGACAAGACAGGCCCGCTCGGCTTGATCCGGGATGAGGTTGAGAAAGATGCGGACGAAAGCATGGTCGCGGCGGCGATAAGCGACCGCGCCGCCGATGAATGCTAAAATCGACAAGGACAGGCGCGCCGCTTCGTCCGACCAGAGAAAAGAATGATGAAGGAAAGTTCGGGCGAACATGTTGGCGAGGACGAGACCGAGTTCGCCGAGCAATGCCACGGCCACCAAAGTTTCGGCACCGGTATCGATAGCGCGTAAGACCGGATGCCGCGCAGCGGGCGCCGCGCCACCGGTAGGCGGCTCAAGCGTTGCTACGTCCTCATTCGACTTGAGCACAACGGCGAATCCCCCAGCAAATCCGCCTTTTGTTATTCCGCCGCCGCTTTCTTGAGGATTTCGTCGGGCGTCGAGGAGACAACCTCCACATACTTCGGCACGAACTTATGGCCCTCGATGTATTTGATGAATTCCGGCTTGATGTCGTTGGCGAGAATTTTGCGGATGCGCGCGTGCTGTTCGATGTCCGACCATTCGGCGATCAGGAAGAAGCGCTGCGGGTCCTCAGTGTCACGGCAGAGTACGCCGTCCTTCACCTGCGCCGACGACTTGTGCATGGGGTTGCCGTCCGAATAGTCGAAGGTCTCGAACAGGCGAATGAATTCGTCTTCTTTGCCCTTCATCACGCGGAAATCGTAGATGTGCAGATAATTGCCCTTAGTGGCGAGAGGTTCTTGCGCCATGAGGTGTCTCCTTCTCGTTTATCCGCGACTTTGCCACGAACCCATCGCAAAATCGGACCCAATTGCAAGCCTAACCCAATCGGCTATGCTGAAAAAGCTCTCCCGCAGGTTTTGAACGGACGGTCTCTATGGCGTGGCAGAAGGTGGCGTCCCTGGACGACTTCGGCGATCGCGATGCGATCGGCGTTGAGGTTGCGGACACACCGGTTGCGCTGTTCCGGCTCGGCGATGAGGTGCATGCCACGAGCGGTGTCTGCACCCACCAGTTTGCGCTGCTGTCTGACGGTTTTGTCGAGGCGGCCGACGGCAGTATCGAGTGCCCGCTGCATCAGGCGTTATTCGACATCCGGAGCGGGAAGGCGCTGTGCGCTCCCGCCAGCGAAGATCTCAAGGTCTATCCGGTCAGAATCGATGGATCTGACGTACTGATCGATATGGAGGGTGGCGCACGCGAAGCAGCAGCGGTCGCCGGTGCGGCTTCGCGAGCCGCCAGCGGCGAAACGCCTGCCCCGAGCACAATCCATAACAGCCGCAATGGCAGTACTGCCAAGGCGTCAAATGGCGGCGGAGGCTTCGGCGATCGCTTTATCTGGCCTGACGACGATCCAACGATCATTCCGGACTGGGTTTACACGGACCAATCAATTTACGAGCGCGAGATCGAGCGCATCTTCCACGGCCGCACCTGGAATTATGTGGCACTCGAAGCCGAGGTGGAGAAGCCCGGCGATTTCATCCGTTCGAACATAGGCCCGACGCCCGTCGTGGTGGCGCGCGCCGACGACGGCTCGATCAACGTGTTCGAGAATCGCTGCTCACACCGCGCCTCGGAATTTTGCCGCGAGCTTTCTGGATCGGCCAAGGAATTTGTCTGCCCGTATCATCAGTGGACCTACGATCTGAAAGGCAACCTTATCGGCATTCCGTTCCGCCGCGGCGTCGGCGGCAAAGGCGGCATGCCGGCGGATTTCAAGGCGGAGGATCATGGCCCGCGCAGGCTCAATGTGACGACCCACCGCGGCGTCGTTTTCGCATCTTACGCGGACGGCATGGAATCCATTGCCGATTATCTCGGGCCGGAAGTCTTGCGCGAATTCGAGGCTACGTTCGACGGACGCAAGCTCAAGGTGCTCGGTCATTACCGCCATTCGCTGCTCGGCAATTGGAAGCTTTACCACGAGAACCTCAAGGACCCCTATCACGCGACGCTGCTGCACACATTCCTGGTGACCTTCGGCCTCCTGGTCGTGGGCAACCGCTCGCTTATGCTCGCCGACAAAAGCGGCCGCCACGGCGTGATGGCCTCGGCGAAATCCGATGCGAAGGCGATCAGTGGCGACGCCAAGAAAGAAATGCGCGCCTACAAAGAAGGGATGACGCTGCGCGAGGCGCGCTTGATGAACTTCGTCGAGGAATTCGACAGCCCCTGGTCGGTCACCATGTCGACCATCTGGCCCAACCTGATCGTGCAACGTGAAATGAACACACTCGGCGTCCGCCAGATCGTGCCCGACGGACCGCATGAGTTCGTCATGAAGTGGACCATGTTCGGCTTCGAGGGCGACGACGAGGAAATGACACGGCACCGGCTGCGCCAGGGCAATCTGATGGGGCCGGCTGGTTATCTGGGCCTTGAGGACAACGAAGCCATCAAATTCGTGCAGGATGGGATGCGCGGCATCTCCAACGGACGGCACATCGTAAAGCTCGATCCCGACAACGCGGCGGGGACCAGCGACTCTCTGATTTCCGAGGCCGCCATTCGCGCCATGTACAAGCACTGGCGCGAGGCCATGGACCTGTAGGGTCACCGCCGATGCAGCATCCCTCGCCAATCGCGATCAACGACCGGCGCCTCGAAGCGCTGCTGCTGCACCGGGAAATCGACGAATTCAACAGTGCCTATGCGGCCGCTCTCGACGAGGGAAGGCTCATCGACTGGGCCGAGATGTTCACCGAGGACGCCTTCTATGTCATAATTTCGCGCGAGAACTTCGATCGCGGCATGCCGGTGGGCCTGATCTACTGCGAGAACAAAGGCATGATCCAGGATCGCGCCTTTGCGCATGAGAAAACCGAGATGTTTGCGCCGCGCTATCTGCGCCACATCGTCGGCAGCCTTCAGATCCTGGGCGAAGAAGATAACGGCGATATCCGTGCCCGCGCCAATTACGTTGTCGTGCAGGTGCTGTTTGATCGGCCAGAGGCGAAGCTGCACCAGGTCGGCGTTTATCACGACAAATTCCGCCGCGTTGGCGATCAGCTCAAGCTCGCCGAGCGGCGCTGCGTGTACGATAATCTGCTGGTCGAGAATGCGCTGTGCCTGCCGGTCTGACGCCGGGGAGGGCGAATGCGATGAGATTGCCGCGCCGCCGTTTTCTCCAATTCGCGGGGGTTGCCGCCACGACGGCCGCGCCGTTGTTTCCACAACTCGCGTCGGCACTCGACTATCCGAACCACTCGGTGCGCATCATCGTCGGATTTCCGCCTGGCGGCCCTACCGATATTTTTGCGCGCGTCATAGGGCAATGGCTCTCAGACACGCTTGGACAACCCTTCGTGGTCGAGAACCGTCCGGGCGCCGGGAGCACGATCGGAGTCCAGGCCGTCGTCTCGGCGCCGCCTGATGGCTACACGCTGCTTCTCGTCAGCACCTCGGCAGTGATCAGCGCCCTGTATTACAAGAATCTGAATTTCAACATGATCCGCGACATCGCGCCGGTGTGCGGCATTTCCAACGAGCCGCTGGTCATGGTGGTCAATCCGGCCGTTCCCGCCAAGACGGTTCCCGAGTTTATCGCCTACGCCAGAGCCAATCCCGGCAAAATCGTCATGGCGTCGGTCGGCAACGGGACTACGCCGCACCTGGCCGGCGAGCTGTTCAAGCTGATGGCCGGTGTCGATCTTCTTCACGTCCCCTATCAGGGCTCCGCTCCCGCGCTGACCGATCTCCTGGGTGGGCGTGCCGACGTCCTATTCGAGGCGATGCCGACCGTGATTGGCTATATCAACGGCGGCAAATTGCGGCCGCTGGGCGTCGGGACTGCGACGCGTTCGGAAGTCTTCCCCAATCTCCCTGCCATAGCCGAATTCCTGCCCGGCTATCAGGCGACGGTCTGGTTCGGTGTCTGCGCGCCGGCAAAAACCCCTGCCGAAATCGTTCAGCGCCTCAACAAGGCAATCAACGCCGGTCTCAACGATCCGAAACTCCACGCGCGGATCTTGGAGGTTGGCGGCACGCCGCTCGTCGGCAGCACCGCCGATTTCGAAAAGCTCTTCGTCGATGACTCCGAGAAGTGGGCCAAGGTCATGCGCGAGGCCAACGTTAAGGCGGAGTGACGTCCGGTCGTGCCTTGGCCAAAGGCGCAGTAATCGCTTTCGAGACCGCACCTCCGCTTTACCATGACGACGTGACGGCAATTGCAGTTTGATGTGCGCCGGGCTTTAAGTGCCGGGACGCCGCGCGGCCGTGATAACATCCGCGCGAATCTAAACTTAAAAGGCAACCAATGGCTCCGCTCAGCAATCTGGCGACTCGCGACGTCGAAACGCTGGTGCACCCCTACATCAACCTCGCAGCGTTTCGCGACAGCGGTCCGCTGATCCTCGAGCGCGGGCAGGGCGTCTACGTCTACGACACGGAAGGCAAGCCATACATCGAGGGCATGGCCGGCTTGTGGTGCACGGCGCTCGGCTACGGCAACGAAGAGCTGGTCGAGGCTGCGGCGGCGCAGATGCGCAAGCTTTCCTTCGCTCATCTGTTTACCGGCAAGAGTCACGACCCAGCGATTGAACTTGGCGAAAAGCTCAAGGAGATCGCGCCGGTGCCGATCTCGAAGGTCTTCTTCTGCAATTCCGGGTCGGAAGCGAACGACACCCAGGTCAAGCTTGTCTGGTATTTGAACAACGCGCTCGGCCGGCCGAAGAAGAAAAAGATCATCAGCCGGATGAAGGCCTATCACGGGGTCACCATCGTCTCGGCCTCACTCACGGGACTTCCCGGCAACCACCGTGATTTTGACCTTCCGCTCCCGGGCTTTCTACACGCGGGCTGTCCGCACCATTACCGTTTCGCGCAGGACGGCGAGAGCGAGGAGCAGTTCGCAACGCGCCTTGCCGAGGAGCTCGATGCGCTGATCGTCAAGGAAGGCCCTGATACGGTAGCGGCCTTCATCGCCGAGCCGGTGATGGGTGCCGGCGGCGTAATCGTGCCGCCCGCGACCTATTTTGAGAAGATCATGCCGGTGTGCGCCAAGCACGACGTGTTCATGATCACCGATGAAGTCATCTGCGGGTTCGGACGGCTTGGCACCATGTTCGGTTGTCAGAAACTCGGCTACCGCCCACATTCGATCTCGGTCGCCAAGATGATGTCGTCCGCCTATCTGCCGATTGCCGGCGTGATGATTCCGGAGTCGATGTACCAGGCACTACTCATCGAGAGCAAAAAGATCGGCGTCTTCGGCCACGGCTTCACCTATGGCGGTCACCCGGTCTCCGCCGCGGTGGCGATCAAGGCGATCGAGATCTACGCGCGCGATCGCATCATTGAAAAGGCCGCCGAGCGTGGTTTGCAATTTCAGGCACGGCTCAAAGCGCTCAACGGTCATCCGCTGGTTGGGGAGGCGCGCGGGCTCGGTCTGATCGGCGGTGTGGAGTTGGTCGCCGACAAGCGCACCAAGCGTTCGTTTGCCGCGCAACACGCGGTTGGCGCCAAGACAGTGGCGTTCGCGGAAGCCGAAGGTCTGATCGTGCGCTCCGTATTGGGCGACGTGCTGACGCTGTCGCCGCCGCTGGTCATCAGCGCGGCGGAGGTCGACGATTTGTTTGACCGGCTGATGCGGGCGCTCGACAAGGCTCTCGATTGGGTCACGCGCGAGCGTCTCGCGCAGTCGTGAAAGCCAATAAAGCCATTCGCGCAGGAACGGAAATGCAAACGGCGCCGGTGAGCCGGCGCCGCAGCGGTAATTTCAATTTCGTCCGCAGCTTGCGCTAGAAGGATCTTCCAGTTTCGGACCCGGACGCGATGTGCTGGGCAAATGGCGCGCTCTCATTGTGCGGCGCCAGGACCACCACGATCGTCCCGAGCTTCACGCGGCTGTAAAGGTCGATTGCATCTTCGTTGGTCATACGGATGCAGCCAGACGAGATGGCTTGGCCGATGTATTCCGGCTGATTGGTGCCGTGGATGCGGTAGAGCGTGTCCGCGCCCCCTGAATAAAGATACATGCCGCGCGCGCCCAATGGGTTATGGGGGCCGCCGGTGACAAAGGCCGGCAACGGGCCGAGGCGCTTTTGCTCGCTGGCAGTGGGGACCCAGGACGGCCATTCTTCCATGCGGCCGATCTTGGCAATGCCGCTCCAGACCTGCGCTTCTTCGCCAACCGTAATGCCGTACCGGATCGCCTTGCCATTCGGCAGCACGTAATAGAGGAACTTGTTGTCGGGATCGATGACGATAGAGCCGGCCGCTTCCTTGCGGTTGAATTCGACGATATGCCGGCGATAGTCCTCGGGGATCTGAGCCTGCGCATACGGCAGGTTGTGCATCAGCTGCTTGTCGCGCGGTGTCCAGCTGGTTTCGCTTGCAGGCTCGATGGTCTCCTGCATGCAGCCGCCCAACATTAACCCAATGATAACGAAAGCAATCGCGCGCATAGACATACTACCCAGTCCCTGTCGTTCCAGCGTTATTCGGCCTCGGCTACACCTCGACTCCGCCCAATTTTATTATCGAACTCGACGGCTACACGCCAGTCACGGGCGCGGCATCCCGCTACTTGCGGCGACATGTGTTGCAGGAATGCCGCAGTCCCTTTGGATAAGTCGTGAAACTTGGCCAGCCGGCCCACCGTTGCAGCCTACCCAAGCCGCGATGATTAAGTCCGGGTTTACTACGGCCGATAAGCGTTCGTTTACCAGACGGACGATTGCTGCTTGCCTAAGGCGTTAATGTCACGCTGGCGGCGGTTTTGCCGCCCATTTCCGCCGCACTGGTCGCCTAGCGCTACAATATTGCTAACCTTAACGGGAATGGGGGATGTAATGAAGGACTATACGGGGGAAACACTCGGACAGACTGCTCAAAAGGCCGATGACGCCAAGTTCTCCGGTGAACGGCCTATGGCTTGCCGGTGGTACGGTCGCTTCCGCGTTTATGATGGCTTTGGCAAGAAGCCGACCTACGTTCCGCCTCCAAACAACTGGGACGGCTATGGCGGCGAGGCCGCGTAGCATTCGAGGCCGGTAGAGACTGCGGACATCGGTAGTCGGGGCTTGGAAGGGGGGCTACAACGAACGCCCACCGTCCAAGTTCCGATTTTGCCTTCTAGGCCTTGAGCGTTCGGCCTCCCTCATAGAGGTACGAGTACCAAGCCTCGAACGCTGCCAGCGCTGCTACGCTCACGCCGATGGCCACGTCGATGGTCATGGCCTGGCTGTCCTGGAAGCCGAGCAGCCAAGGCGATACGATAAGCGCCAGTCCGGCGACCAGATTGAGCCATTCCTCCCACACCGCGAACGCGGCAAGCGCGGCGATCGACAGCACCGCAATGATCACGCCGGCGGTGGATGCGGTCTGCCACTGTGCGCCGGTCGACAAGTCGAACAGCCAGGGTGAGAAGAACAGGACCGCGCTCAATAGCAAATTCGCGACGTCACACAGACGCACGCTCGACCAATCGTCCATGAAGTCCTCCCAGGCAGACGCGCTTGGCGCTTATGATCGCGGGCCTCGAACGCCGACTTGGCCGCAGCGCCGACACGTCTCGGCGCTGTGAGAACCGCGGGTAATTCGATTCGTTCCGCGCTCGAAGAGCTTGGAGACATGACCACACTGACTCATGTTCGCGGCAATTTTTCGGACGCCGAGCTGGAGGCTGGACGGCGGCTCTTTGCCGGCGAGTGGTATTTCATGTCGGCGGCCGGCTCTTTTGCGTCATTGCCGCCAATGGGTGCGCCTGAGATTGCGTTCGCGGGCCGCTCCAATGTCGGCAAATCAAGCCTCATTAACGCGCTTACCAATCGCCGAGCGCTGGCACGCACCTCGAACACGCCCGGCCGCACGCAGGAGCTCATCTTTTTCGGCGGCAACGGCGCGGCCGCCGGCCGGCTCGTGCTCGTGGACATGCCGGGTTATGGCTATGCGGCAGCGGCTAAGAGCAAGATCACCGCGTGGACGCGGCTCATTCACGACTATTTGCGTGGCCGCGCCACTTTGGCGCGCGTGTATGTGCTCGTGGATGCTCGCCACGGCCTCATGGCCGCGGATGATGAAATCCTGCGTACCCTCGACCAGGCAGCAGTCAGCTACCAGATCGTACTCACAAAAACCGATCGCCTCGCGGCGGCTGACTTGAGCGCTCGGCTGACGTCGGTGGAGAAGTCGCTCGCCCGGCATCCGGCGGCCTATCCAGCCGTCCTCGCAACGGCGGCGGAGGGCGGCGCGGGCATTGCCGAATTGCGCGCCGCCATCAGCCGCCTGCTGCACGAACGCGCCTAATCCTCTTTCCTGCGGCTTCGGCGGCGGCTAAATAGCCTCGCCGGTCCAAGGAGTTCCTAATGGAGGTGACGCCGTTTCAGCAGGCCCGCATCCTGGCGGAGGCCCTGCCCTACATGCAGCGCTACGACGAGGCGATCGTGGTCGTGAAGTACGGCGGCCACGCCATGGGCGAGGAGAGCCTCGCTCGCGAATTCGCCCGCGACATCGTCCTTTTGGAGCAGACCGCGATCAATCCGGTGGTCGTTCACGGCGGCGGCCCACAGATCGAAGCCATGCTCAAGAAAGTCGGCGTGCAGTCGCAGTATGCGGGGGGACTGCGCATCACTGACGAGAAGACGCTTGAAATCGTCGAGATGGTGCTGGCCGGTTCCATTAACAAACAGATGGTCGGCTATATCAATGAGGCCGGCGGCAAGGCGGTCGGGCTGTGTGGCAAGGACGGCAATATGGTGGTGGCGCGCAAGCTGACCCGCACCATCGTCGATCCGGACTCCCACATCGAGAGAGTCGTCGACCTCGGCTTCGTCGGCGAGCCCGATAAAGTTGACACCACCGTGTTGACCCAAATTCTCGGCCGTGAACTGATCCCGGTCCTGGCGCCGGTTGCCGCTGCCCCGAACGGCGGCACCTTCAACGTCAACGCCGACACGTTCGCGGGCGCGATCGCCGGTGCGCTCAAGGCCAAGCGCCTGTTGCTGCTCACCGACGTGCCGGGCGTGCTCGATAAGTCGAAGACTCTCATCAAGGAACTGTCGGTCGACGATGCGCGCCGGCTGATTGCCGACGGCACCATTTCGGGTGGCATGATCCCGAAGGTCGAAACCTGCATCGATGCTCTCGATGGCGGCGTCGAAGGCGTAGTCATCCTCGACGGCAAGGTCCCCCACGCGGTGCTGCTCGAATTGTTCACCGAGCTTGGCGCCGGCACACTGATCCACAGCTGACCCGATGAAATCGGTCAACGCGCGCGAGCGGCTTCACGCCCTTGGCCCGGGAATCATTGCCGCGACGTCGTTCGGTGTCGGCGACGCCTTCGCCAAAGTGGCGCTCGCCGCCGGCTCCGACGTGCTTTCGCTGGCGTTGTGCCGCGGAGTTGTTGGTGTCGCCATTCTGTTTTGCTACCTGCGCATCGGTGCACGGCCGGTGCCGGCGACACCGCGCGAGCGCCTCATCGCACTCGGGCTCGGCGTGCTGTTCGCCGCGATCGTCTTCGGCCTGTTCAAGGCGATCCAGCTGATCACCGTGCAGATCGCCGTGCTCACCTATTTTATCTATCCGCTGTTGACCGGTATCGCGGGCGCCATCTTCGGCGTGGAGCGGTTGACGTGGCGGGGGTTACTTGCGGCGCTTGCTGCCTTTGCCGGTCTCGCGCTGATGATCGGAGCCTATCCGCGCGCAATATCGCTCGCCGGATTGGCGTTCGCCATCGAAGCCGCGCTGTGCCGCACCGCGTTTTTGCTGGTCGCGCGCACTGCGTTGCAAAAGCTCGATCCTCGCCTGACGACCTGGTATTCGCTGCTCTCGTCAACCGCGGTCTTTGCCGTCGCGGCTGCAGCGACCTTGAATTGGCAAGTGCCGCAGACGGCCTACGGGTGGATCGCGGTTCTCATCGTCAGCGTCTGCACGGCGGTGGCGGTGCTGACGCTCTACATGTCGACGGTCCGCATCGGCCCGTTCCGCAGCGCGCTGATCATGAATCTCGAACCGCTGCTGGCGGCATTGCTCAGCATCCCGCTGCTCGGCGAAGTGATGACGCCAGTTCAGGCGGCGGGCGGCGCCATCATGCTAGGCGCGCTGGTGGCGTTTCAGCTCAGGCGCTGAGTTTTGTAAACGGCTTGAGATTCAGCGGCGCTTAAAATTCCGAGCCGCGCAGCATCTTCTGCAACATCGATGCCAGCGACCACTTCTCCTCGCCGCTGGACCCGGGACGATAGGCCACGCCGAGCTGACGTCCGTTGTTCCACGTCACGACGGCGCGACGCCGCTCGTTGGTCTTTCTGATGAAGAGATCGAATTGGTTGGGCAAAAGGTCTTTGGACTGAACGAAGAGATTGGCGCCCGCATTGGAGACATTTTTGATGTGACATTCGACCGGAGGCAGCTCCGAGTCGATCAGAATCTCGCCGCCGAAAAATACGCGGGAGCGCGGCGTCGACCGCCTTTCGTGAAAATCCTGAATCATGTGGCCTCCGAAAGTAATGGCGACCGTGTACGTCATTCCTCCGTGAAAACAACGCACAATTGGATTTAACCTAAATTTAACCGCGTCAACCGGCGATTAACTACGGCAAATGGGCCAACGGTCATGGGAAAGCTGAATCCGGTGTTGCGAGTGCCTCGCGCCGGTGGTGCGCGGGATCTGCACAAACAAAGTACGTGCGTAAATTTCTCTGGAGCGGGTTTCCGCCGCCGGCCGATTGATCATTAACGGCTCGCGAGGCATTGTGCCACTGCGATGCACGAGACTGATTTCCTGCACGAACATGCAATGACCGAGGCCGAGCGGGCCGCGATCGCGCGTACGATCTGGACTCAGGAAAACATCGAATTCAAAACGGTCGGCATCGACATCGGCAGCTCGACCTCGCACCTTCTCTTCGCCAAAGTCGCCTTGCAGCGGCAGTCGCAAGGGCTTTCCAGCCGCTTCGTCGTCATCGGTCGCGAGATCGTCTGGCGTTCGCCGATCCTGCTCACGCCATTTTTGCCCGACGAAACCATCGATGCGTTCGCGCTGGGCGAATTCATCCGCCGTTGCTATGCCGACGCCGGCTTCGCCCAGAACGAAATCGACAGCGGCGCCGTCATCCTCACCGGCGAGGCGATCAAGCGCAAGAACGCCCGCGCCATTGACGAACTCTTTGCCGGTGAAGCCGGCAAATTCGTCTGCGCCACGGCCGGCCACAAACTCGAATGCCGCCTCGCCGCCCATGGATCCGGCGCGGTGGCGCTGTCCAAAGCGCGCGACGCCTGCATCCTGCATGCCGACGTCGGCGGCGGCACCACCAAGCTGGCTCTGATCGATCGCGGC
>Ga0209579_10001272_pt1 | contig 21258 bp, 18 predicted proteins | sample Coa_R1_2_FD_187152 | JGI IMG/M metagenome (GOLD analysis project Ga0209579, IMG submission 187152) | Surface soil microbial communities from Centralia Pennsylvania, which are recovering from an underground coalmine fire - Coalmine... | ecosystem: Environmental > Terrestrial > Soil >... | reverse complement strand
ACCGTCGCGGTGGCGCCGAGCGATTTTGCGGCGTTCAATTTTGATTCGTGGACATCGACGGCGATAACCTCGCGCGCGCCGGCGGCGAGCGCTCCAAGCAGCGCGCACAAGCCTACGCCGCCGAGGCCCACGACCGCGACGGTGCTGCCCGCTTGCACGCGCGCGGTGTTGATCACGGCGCCCACGCCGGTGAGCACCGCGCAGCCGAAAAGCGCGGCTTCGACGGGGTCAGTGGAGAATGAACGAGCCGCGACCGCAAGGGAGCGGGAATCTTTCTGGCCGCCGCTTGCTCCGATCTTGACGCAGGAATTCTGCGACACCACCGCATGATCGGCGAAGGCGGCGACGCCGAGCAAATGATGCAGTGCGCCGTTGGAGGGGCGGCACTCTTGCCGCCCTGAATCGGCTTGCGCGAACCGCAGCCGGCGCTCGCCTGAAATTAGCGTCCCGCGCACGTTCGACGCAAGCGCCGGTTCGCACAACGCCGGCCGGCCTTCGGCGCAAGGAATGCAATGGCCGCAGCTCGGCACGAAGACGAGCACGACCAAATCGCCGGCTTCGAATTCGCTGACGCCCGCACCGACTTCCACGACTTCCGCGGAAGCTTCATGCCCGAGCACCATCGGCACGGGGCGCGGGCGGTCGCCGTTGATGACGGAGAGATCGGAGTGGCACAAGCCGGCGGCGATGAGTTTGACCAGCACTTCGCCGGGGCCGGGCGGGTCGAGCTCGACGCGTTCGATGCGCAGCGGGCGGGATTGCGCGTAGGGGGCGGGGTGGCCGATGGAGTGGAGGATGGCGGCGCGGATGTTCAGAGGACTGGCTCCTTCTTTCGGTGCACGGGAATACACCGTTCGCACACGAACCCAATCACAATCAACAACAGCAGCGCGACACCGGCGTCGATTCCGGCGTTGGCGTAATTCACGATGGCGCGGCCGTCGCCGTTGAAATAATTCGCGAGCACGCCGTCGGCGTAAATGCTGTCTTCTTCGACGATGTAGATGCGGCAGATTTTTGTCGCGCAGAACGGCCAGCCGAAGCAGCGGTAGTACGAGGTGGTGACGTTATTCAAGGATTTGTCGTCGATGCATTCGGTGCTTTCAGTCTGCCTGAAATTCGCCCACATCAATCCGCCCGCGGCGAACATCAGCGCGACGGCAGTGGAGAGGTGGAACTGGAAGCGCGCGCGGCGGCAAGCGGCGTGAGGGTGGGCGATGGCGGGCAGATTATTTTTCGTGGTCGCTGACATAAGAAGACAAACACTGAATTTCCGATCACGGCACCAAAAAAATGCTGCGGGAAGTTGTCTTCTTTTCGCAAGTGCGATTGAACCTTGTCATGGATGCGAAAAATTTGGGCGGAGAGCGCGCGCTGGACGGCGTTGGTTCATTTCGCAATGAGGCGCGGCTGCTGGGAATATGAGGCGATCAACGCGGCGGGATGTGAGCGCCACAGCGCTGGCGTGGCGCTTGCTTCGCTCTCATTCAGGCTATTTCGAGGAGGTGTTTTTATGCCAAATCAAAGCGCAACGCTGTCCGCGCCGGATACATGCTTGGCTTTACACGCCGGAACCGCGCGCGAATTGATGACGCCGAACCCGCTTTCCATTCACGATACCGCGACCGCTCAGGACGCGGCGGATTTTTTGTATACGCACCACATCAGCGGCGCGCCGGTGATCGACGTCGCGGGGCGGCCGGTGGGCGTGATCACGATGACCGATCTGGTCTGGTTTCAGCGCGCGAAGGACGGCCACTTTCCCACGCAGCATGAGATTTATTACCGCGACGCTCCGGCGAAAACGCGGCCGGTGTCGGCGAGCGCGCGGTTGGCGCGGGAGCTGATGACGCCCGCCGTTTTTTCGGTGAGGCCGGAGACGCCGGTTCGTCAGGTGCTTGAAGAAATGTATCGAAGCAAAGTGCACCGGCTGTTTGTGGTGGATGGCGATGGCACGCTAATCGGCGTCGTGGCGGCGTTTGATGTGATACGGGATTTGTGCGAGTGAACGGCGGGTTCAAGATTCAAGATTCAAGATTCAAGGGTTCAATCTTGAATCCTTGAATCTTGAATCTGGAATAAACGTTGGGCCGGTGATCAGCCTGGCCGAGCGTTGGAATGTGATGTACGCCCAGGCCCAATCGAAGAGCACGATCAGGCGGTTGCGGAAGCCGATCAAAAATAAGATGTGGATGAAGAGCCACGCCAGCCAGGCCAGAAAACCAGAGAGATGAATGCGGCCGAAGGCGGCGATGGCGGCGCCGCGGCCGATGGTGGCCAGGATGCCTTTGTCGCGATAATGGAACGGCGCGAGCGCTTCATTTTTCTGTGCGCGCAAAATGTTCGCGGCGGCGTGGCGGCCTTGCTGCATCGCGACGGGCGCGAGGCCAGGCAAAGGCTTTCCGCCTTGCTGATGCGTGAACGCGGCGAGGTCACCGATCACGAAAACTTCGGGATGGCCGGCGATCGACAGATCGAGCCCGACGATCACGCGGCCGGATTTGTCGAGCCGAACGTTGAGCGATTTGGCGAGCGGCGAGGCGCCCACGCCCGCGGCCCAGAGGATCGTTTCTGCGGCGACGCGCTGATCTTTGATCGTGACCATGCCGGATTCGATATTTGTGACCGGCGAGTTTTTGCGGATTTCGACGCCGATTTTCGCTAGCGCGGTTTCCGCTTGCGCGGAGAGGTCTTCGGGGAAGGCGGGCAAAATGCGCGGGCCGGCCTCGACGAGGATGGTTCTGGTTTCGCGCGTGTCGATGCTGCGAAAATCCTGGGCCATGACTTTGTACGCGATTTCGCTGATCGCACCCGCCAGCTCAACGCCCGTCGGGCCGCCGCCAACGACGACGAACGTGAGAAGCGCTTTGCGTTTGGTGGGGTCGGTTTCGCTTTCGGCGCGTTCGAAGGCCAGCAGAATGCGGCGGCGAATCGCGAGCGCGTCGTCGATGGTTTTCAAGCCGGGCGCGAACGCTTCCCATTCGGGATGGCCGAAGTAGGAGTGGCTTGCGCCGGTGGCGAGGATCAAATAATCGTAGGCAAGTTCGCGGTCTGCGAGAAAGACTTTGCGCGCGGCGGTGTCGATGCGTTTGACCTCGGCCAGCAGCACGTGCGTGTTGGCTTGCTTGCGCACGACAGCGCGGATCGGATAAGCGATGTCGCCGGGCGAGAGGCCGGCGGTGGCGACCTGGTAAAGCAGCGGTTGGAAGAGATGGTAGTTGTGCTGGTCGATGATGGTGATTTTCACGGCCGCGCGGCCAAGCACGAACGCGGCGTTGAGGCCGCCGAAACCGGCGCCGACGATGACGACGTGAGGAGTGGTTTGCGATTCGGGCATGGGTGGTTTTTATAAATGAAAACGTGCGGGGATAAAGCGCGTTCTGGTCGCACGCGCGCCAACCCTCACCCCCGGCCCCTCTCCCCCAAGGGGAGAGGGGAGAACGGCGGCGCTTCGCGAAGTTTTAGAACAGTTTCGGCTAAATCCTCCTCCGTGTTCCTCTGTGCTCTCCGTGGCAAAAAGAAAACGTCCCATCCACTCGATTGGCACGGTACTGGACAACCACGGGCTAAAAGCCCGTGTTACTGGGCGCAGTCGCGGTAGAAGGCGGCGAGGGCTTCGCCGCGGATTTTCAGGGCGTGGACGGATTCGGCGCGGGCGCGGGCGGCTTGTTGCATGGCGTTCAAGCGCGGCGGGTCGGCGAGCAGTTCTTCGAGTGTGCGCGCCCAGGCGGCGGCGTCGTTGCCGGGGCCGATCAACGCGCAGGCGGGATCGTCGGCCAGTTCGCGCAGGCCCGCCACGTCGGCGACGAGCAGCGGGACGCCGCTGGCGAGCAGCTCCAGCGCGGGGCGCGAAGTGCCGTCGCTGCCGATGGCGAAGACCAGGCCGATGTCGAACGCGTTCAGCAGCGCGGCGAAATCGGCGGGCGATTTGCCTTGGGTGCTCAGCAAGGACACGCGCTCGCGGGGCAGGCGCAGTTCGTCGAAGGCGCGGCGGGTGAGTTCGTTTTCCAATTCGCCGCGGCCGACGAGCTGGCCGCGCCAGTTGTAGACGGGCGAAAGTTTGGAGAAGATTTCGAGCGTGAAACGCTGGCCGCGGTCGCGGCCTTTGTCGCGCTTCCAGCGCGCGGCTTGGCCGATGACGGGCGCGCCGCCCTCGCAGCGATTGGCTCGCGGGCGGAAAAAATCGGTATCGACCGCGCCTTGGATGAAGCGCGCGCGCGGGGCGCCGGCGCCGAGCAGCGCGCGTTCGTGATCGCGCGAGACGCAGACGCAGCCGGCGGTGTGGCGGGCGAGCGTGTGCAGCACGGGATAGGATTCGCCGCGCGGGTCGCGGTGCCAGGTGCGGATCAGCGGCATGGAAACGGTGCCTTGCGACGCGACGTAGGCCAGCCATTGTTCGCCTGCACGATGGACGTGGACAGTTTCGACGGCTTCGTCGCGCACGATCCGCGCGAGCACGGCGGCGTCGCGCAGGGCTGTGAGCATGCCCAGCGCTCCCCTGGCGAATTTGAAGCGCGCGAAAATATCGGCGTCCGGCACGCTGGCGTTGCGCAGGGCATCGGCGATGTGCGGCGCGTCTTTGCGGCAGCCGGCGCACGCGCGGATGCCGGCGGCGCGCAGCGCGACGATGTCGTTGATGGCCGCGGCGGCCGCACCCGTCGGCCCGCGTCCGGAGATGAGATGGAGCACGCTCATGCGCGCAGGGACTCACGCGTGAAAGATCCGCCCCGTTCGCAGAGAAGGGCGCCGCCTCAATTATCGGCGTAATGTGGGAAATCGTTTAACGATAGGAACGGAGCATTTCTCGTTCGAAGGTGCTCAGCGTTTCAGACTGCGTCGATAAATGCGGCTATACAATTGACGATGATAGCCAGTGTTTGCGCTTCCAAATCGCCGACCTTTCGCCGGAAGCGTGCGGTCGATACCGAGCGAATTTGTAAAAGATCCGCTGCGCTTGTTTTCGATAGCCCGTTTTGCGGCGAGGGAACGACTTGGACTTTTGTAATTCGGCCCGCGAACGAAGGCTGCCATTCAGTGAAGGGCGCGACGAGTCGTAATTGAAAAACCTGCTCGACGGGCAGGTTGAGCACCACGGCAGGCCGCTCTTTCCTGATTTTGTCCCCGATTTGGGGATCGAAATTTACCATCCAGATTTCACCGCGCTTTGCGTTGTTCATCGGATTCGCCGCGGGGTTCGTCGATAAAATCCGGAATCAATTCGTCCGGATGGGCAGCGTAAAATTCCGCCATCGCTTTGGATTCTTCAAGGAATGCAGTTGCGCGTTCGGTGCGGCTCAGCTTTAAAAAACGCTCTTGAGGGCTGCACGCCGACCTTACGGGCGTCAATTCGCGCGCCAAATCCATTTTCAAAGCGCGCGCAACGATCTCCTTTAGTGTCACGCCTTCTTGTGCGGCCTTTAGCTTGGCCTGCTGCAGCACGTCGTCGGGTATGTCCAAAGTCGTCACCATACTCGTAATCGCAGCAGCACTAGTCGCCCCGTTTCATCTTGTGTGCTTATACCATACAATTGTATGCTTTTGCCAAACAAAATTGGGTTCCCGCCTAATCTGTCGCCGCACGCGCCGCTTTAACTCCCTTGCAAAGAATCAACGCCTGTGCTATGCGATGCTCACTTATCAACTCTTTTGGAGGGGCGCGCAATGTTCAAGGATTTCAAGGAATTCGCGTTAAAGGGCAATGTTGTCGATCTGGCCGTGGGCGTGATCATCGGTGCGGCGTTTGGCAAGATCGTGTCGTCGCTGGTGAATGACGTGCTGATGCCGCCGCTGGGGAAGCTCATCGGGAATGTGGATTTCTCCAGCTTGTTTTATCCGCTGGATGAGAAGGCGAAGTCCGCGCATTCGCTGAAGGAACTCACCGACAGCGGCGGCGCGGCACTCAAATACGGCATGTTCCTCAACAACGTGATCGATTTCCTGCTGGTCGCGTTTGCGATCTTCGTCATGGTCAAGATCATCAACAAGATGCGACCGGCTCCGCCGCCGCCGCCGCCCGCGACAAAGGATTGTCCGCAGTGCGCGATGGCGGTGCCGGTGAAGGCGATGAAGTGCGGGCATTGCCAGTCGCCGCTGCAATAACGATTTTGCAATAAATTTGTCGAAATTGAGGCCCTTGCCGCGTCCTTAGTATGGTATTCTCCAATTGTCTATGAGCGAGAGGGTGATGGCGAGATTCGTTGCGAGGGTGTGCCTGGGTCTGCTGCTTTGTCCGGCCGCGTTTGTCATTGCTGCCGATGTGGAAGCGCCGCCGCCCGCGGATGTCGTCGAGCTGAGCGCGGCGCCAATACGTTCGCCCGATCTCTCGCTCAAACGCATCGGGACCGTCTCGTTTCCCGTCGAGATCTCGATCGACGAAGTGCAGTCGCTGCTTAACGACAAGGCGCCTGAGTCGATCGACAAAGACCACGAAAAGCAGAAGATGGGGTCGTTGATCAAAGACGGCTGGATCGACTACCATCTCGAACGCGGGACCGCGCGGCTTGTGCCGATTTCGACCGCGGACGGCGACGTGCTGGGTTTCGATTTGCCAGTCAGCGGCAAAGTCGTTGCGGGCGGAAAGCTTTTCAAGTTCATGCCGGCGTCGGTCGGTTTGGATTTTCGCGGCACAATCACGGGTTCCACGCGCATAGCGCTCAATCCGGATTGGACGCCGGACGTGCAGGTCGCGTTCACGGTCGATTTCGACAAGGCCAGTTTGAAACTGCTGCACGCATTCAGTTTTCAAGTCAAGGATCATCTTGAAAGCGAGTTACGCAAACACGGGCCGGATTTGCAGAAGAAACTGCTCAAGCAAGTCGATCTGCTCGACATTCCCAAAAAGATGGGGCCACTGTGGGCGCAGATGCACAACACCATCCGCCTGTCGCGCAATCCGCCGGCGTGGATTCAGATCAAGCCGACGTCGATTGCGCTGGCGCCGCTGCACTACACGCCGGACCGGCGCGTGGTGATGGATGTGGAAGTCGAGACGGAAGCGGTGACGTTTTTCGGCGAGAAGCCGCCGAATCAGGAAGTGGGGCCACTGCCGCGGCTGGGGAAAACGAAGGGCGCGGTGAACGCGTTTAAAGTGGCCGCGCCATCGTATATTACGCTGAGCGCCGTGGGCGATTTTCTGAGCAAGCAGTTCCTGCCGCTGCGTGTGGACGTGAACAAGGACGTGAACGTGACGCTGAAGAAACTGGCGCTCGACAGCGACGGCACATGCGTGACGTGCGCCGTGGAGGCCGAAGCGCACGGCGGACTTTTCGGCTCTGGATTGCCGCTGACACTGCATGCGACGACGGTCCCGACGCTGGACGCACAAAAGGGCGAGTTGCGCTTCGAAAAACTGAGGTACACGGTCGATACGGAAGCCTATCTGGCCAAGACTGCCAGCGCGCTGCTTGAACCGGTCGTGCTGGCAAAGCTGCAGGAAAAAGCGCGCTTCGCGTTCGGCGAATTGCTCGAAAAATCGCGCGAGAAAGTCAACACCATCATGGTGAGCAAGAAGGCCAGCAAGAATCTGGAGGTGAACGTGCATTTCGACTCCATGCATGTGGACGATTTGATCGTATTGGACGGCCAAGTGGTGATTATTTCCGACGCCGAAGGACAGTTGGCGCTTAAGCTGCATCCGTGAATATCAATTCAAAATTCAAAATTCAAAATTCAAAATGAACTGCGCTTGCGGGAAAAGTGCGCAGTGGCAGGTGCCGGAGATTGTTCATCATGGGCAAAGTTGATTGGGCGCGCGGCGCTTTTGTTGTGCTGATGGTCTCGATGCTCGCGGCGAGCGGTGCGGATACGACTGTTACCAACAAGGAACTTGGTTTTGAGATTACTTTTCCAAAGGCGTGGGGGGTTGACGGAGAAGATATCGAGAAACGTAACGAAGAACATTTAAAATCGTTTGGTAGGATTTACGGAACCGCGGCACGAGGAAAATCTCCACGCATTGATGGCACTGAAGATTGCGCAGAAATAATGGTGCGAGTTTTGGATTTGACGAAAAGTGCGACGCTTAAAGACTTCGTCATCAGCCATTCCGGTGCGGACTTTAAGTACGATGATAAGAACGAAACGAAGCTTGGGAAGTTGAGCATTTACAAAACGACGGAGGACGCCCTTGGTTTACGAATGCGTTTCGTACACTATCTTCTCATCGGTGATAAGTATGGTTATGATGTTGTTATTCACTCATATTCCAAGGATTACGACAAATATGCCAAAGACATCGACGCCATCGTCAAATCATTCAAACTAATCGACACGAAGTAACCTCACCGAACGCGCGTATTTTCCAATTCCGCCGAGATTCGGCGTAGATAACCAACGACAATGAATGCATGCAACGCGGGCGTCGCAGCCTTGCGCCGTTCGCGGCGCGAATGGCGCGGTGCGCATTGAATGCGGGGCAAAATCATGAAGCCGTCAAACGCCGTTGCGATGTTCAATTCAATTCTGCTGTGTTTCGCGGCGCTCGCGCCGGCGGCGGAAAAGCTCAAACCGTATCGGTTGCCCGCGCTTCCGGACCGCATGGCGCCGGTGATTTGGGGCGCTGAGTGCCGCGCTCCGGATGGAACGGCGCTGGCGTTTGGCGGCGAAGCGCTCAAAAGCGACGACGGGCAATTTCACACGCATTTCACGGCGGCGGGTGGCGAATCGACTTCGCTGGTTGAGAAACTGCGCGCGGAAAATCCGCTGCAGAAACTGCACGACCGCGTGTGGACTTTGCGCACGACGACGAAGAACGCGCTGGCCAAAGCGCGCTTTTATTTTTTTGAGGGGCGTGCGGCGGAAGTGGATGCGTTCAACAAGGAGGTGGAGACGCCCTTGAGAGCCACGATGGAGGAACTCATTTTTATTGCCAACGATTTTAAGAATCCTCCCATCGACGTCCCGACGCCGTACGCAAAGAATCAGCTTTCGCTTGCGCTTATGCATCTGACTACCGCCGCCGGCACTTTGAACGTTACGGTGGGCAAAATAATGAACGGCAGCGTGAGCGCTGAAGATATCAAAGCCGTGCACGAGGCTCAGATCAAATTGGAGCAAGCCGCGGAGTTGCTCGATGCGGAGCCGGGCGCGCGGGCGCTGTCGCCGTTGGTTTACGACGCGAAGAACAAAGTGTTCGTTTTGTTTGGCGGCGATCACCTCGATTATTTGACCAACGACACATGGGTGTTCGACCCGGCGAAAAAAAGCTGGCAGCAGCGTCATCCGAAAGGCGCGCCGGCGCCGCGCGCGAATTCTCAACTGACGGCCACGGACGGCGCAATCAAGCTCAGCGGCGGATACACGTATTCGAACAACACCGATTACATGGGCGGACCGTACATCGACATCAGCGACGGCGATTGGGTTTACGACGCGGCGGCGGACACGTGGAAATCCGAGCGCGGCGTGCAAGCGGTGCCGGACGGCACGCGCACGTATCGGCAAGGCGCGTTTCATCCCGATTTTTTTCTGCAAGGCGAGAAGCCCGACGCGGCGGCGTTCGCGGCGACGCTGCACGAGATGCCAGCGAACACGTGGGTGCAAACGCGGCCGCCGCATTTGCCGCAGATGCAGCGCGACTGGGGGACGGCGGTACTTGACGCCGATCACGACGTGCTGCTGCGCTGGAGCGGCGGGCATTGCGCGCATGGCGGGTCGGACGTGGCGATGTACCATTTCAGCACGAATCGGTGGGAACTGCCGTTCCCCGTTGAACTGCCGCTGGGACAGTGCTACACGAACACCTCGTATCCGAGCGGATACAATTTCAACCTGCGGCCGTGGGTGACGGGGCACACGTACAAATCGTACGCGTACGACGCGGTAAGCAAGCGCATGATTTTCGCGGGCGAGCAGAACGATTTTTATGTCTACAATCCGGCGGTCGGCGATTGGGAAACGCGCGGACACAAACCCAACGGCATGACTTACGGCGGGTGCTTCTACGATCTGCTTTGCAAGCAAACGCCGCGAGCGATTGTTTGCTGGACCAAGGAAGGCCGCGTTTTCTCTTACGACGGCAAACCCGATGGCGGCGCGGGCGGCTGGAGCGAATTAAAAATCGCCGGCGATAGAATTCCCGGCTCAAACGTCGATAGCGCCGGGATCGATTACGATTTGAAGCGCGAGCGCGTGTTGATTTTTCCGGGCAATTACGGCAAGCCCTATTCAGGCCAAATTTTCAGCATCGATTTGAAAACGGCGACCGCTGCGCAATTGAATCCGGCGGGCATGGCGGGCGCGGCGCGGATGCCGGGATTGTTGCGCGAAACGTGTTACGTGGTGTCGCAGGATTGTGTGTTGTCCGGCGTGACATTGCCGGCCGACGACGGCGGCGTGCGCTGGACGCCGGCCTACGACTGCGCGGCGAACAAATGGATTGCGTGCAAGATCGACGGCCCCAATCCCGCCGGAAAAGAGGGGCGCAATGTGTCGATGGGATTGGTGTACGACGCGAAGCGCGATTTGATTTGGGCGGTGGATACGCGCGGGGGGATTTTTGTGCTGCGGTTGAATGCGAAAACGGTGGCTAAAAAGGATCTATAACAGGCGGCTTGATTACGCTGGCGAGTTCCGCACACGGCGATTGAAAGGAATAAATGCGCACGACTGCTCTCCTCATCCTGCTCGCATTCCTCGCATCCGCTCGCGCGGCCGAGGATATTCTTTTCGCCGATTTCGAAGGCGCCGATTACGGCGCGTGGAAAACCACCGGCGACGCCTTCGGCTCCGGCCCGGCGCACGGCGATCTGCCAGGGCAGATGCATGTGGACGGCTACCTCGGCAAGGGCTACGTGAATTCGTTTCACGGCGGCGACAAATCCACCGGCACGCTGGTTTCGCCTGAATTCAAAATCGAGCGCAAGTACATCACGTTTCTCATCGGCGGCGGCGGATTTGCCGGGAAGACGTGCATGAATCTCGTCATCGGCGGCAAAACCGAGCGCACCGCCACCGGCCCGAACACGCAGCCCGGCGGCAGCGAAACGCTGGAGCGGCAGACGTGGGACGTGAGCGAGTTGGCGGGGAAGAGCGCGCGCATCGAGATTATCGACGACGCGACTGGTGGTTGGGGGCATATCAATGTCGATCACATCGTCTTCACCGACACGAAACCGCTCGCGATCGTGTCGAATTTGAAACGCGAGATCGTCGCACAGAATGCGTATCTGCATCTGCCCGTGAAAACCGGCGCGCCGAAGCGCAAAATGTCCGTCAAAACTGATGCGGGCGAGGAACGCCGCTTCGAGATCGAACTTGTGGACGGCGCGGATGCCGAGTGGTGGGCGTCGATGGACATCGCCGCGTGGCGCGGCAAGACGCTGACCGTCGGCGTTGACAAACTGCCGGAGAATTCGAACGCGCTCGCCGCGATTGAGCAGAGCGACACGCTTAAGTCGCCGCCCGGCGCGGCGGAACTTTATCGCGAGCCGCTGCGAGGGCAGCTTCATTTCTCGGCGCGGCGCGGCTGGAACAACGATCCGAACGGGATGGTATTTTTCGAAGGCGAGTACCACCTTTTTTTTCAGCACAACCCGTACGGCTGGGCGTGGGGCAACATGCACTGGGGCCACGCGGTCAGCCGCGACATGCTGCATTGGGAGGAGCGGCCCGAAGTGCTCTATCCGGATAATTTCGGCGCGATGTATTCGGGCAGCGCGGTGGTGGATTGGAAAAACACCAGCGGCTTCGGCAAAGACGGCGTGCCGCCGATCGTGCTGATTTACACCGCCGCCGGCGCGGACGTGCAGTGCCTCGCGTACAGTTCGGACAAAGGCAAAACGTTTACGAAATTCAACGGCAATCCCATGGTGAAGAAAATCTCCGGCGGCAACCGCGATCCGAAAGTGATGTGGCACGAACCTACGCAGAAATGGGTGATGACGCTGTACGTCGATATTGTTGACGAAAATCAAAAAGACGCGAAAGACAACGCGAAGAAAATTCAAACGATTCATTTTTTAAGCTCGCCGAATTTGAAAGACTGGACCGTGATGAGCCATGTGGACAGCTTCTTCGAATGCCCGGACTTTTTCGAACTGCCCGTCGATGGCAATCTCGCGCAAAAGAAATGGGTGCTCACCGCCGCCAGCAGCGATTACATGCTCGGCTCGTTCGACGGCACGACGTTCACGCCGGAGACGCCGAAGCTCAAAGGCCATCGCGGCCGCGGCTTCTACGCCGCGCAAACATTCAGCGACATTCCCGCCGCGGACGGCCGGCGCATCCAAATCGGCTGGCTCCAAACCGCCACGCCGAAAATGCCGTTCAACCAGTCGATGAGCCTGCCGAATGTGCTGACGCTGCTCTCGACGCCCGAAGGTCCGCGCCTCGCGTGGAATCCCGCAAAGGAATTGGAAACGCTGCGCGTGAAATCCGTCGCACCGGGTGCGGTCACCGTCAAGCCCGGAGAGAACCCGCTAAAAGGAGTAAGCGGCGAGTTGCTCGAGCTGCGCGCGACGTTCGAACCGGGCGAAGCCAGCGAGATCGGCTTCACCGTGCGCGGCGTGCCGGTCGACTACGATTTGAAGAAGCAGGAACTTTCTGTCAACGGCGTCAAGGCTTCCGCGCCGCTGCGGAATGGACGGCAGACGATCATCGTCTACGCCGACCGCACGGCGCTCGAAGTGTACGCCAGCGACGGATTGACGTACGTGCCGCTGCCGATGAATCTGAAGTCCGAAGAAAAATCGGTCGAGGTTGTGGTGAAGGGCGGCGAAGTGAAGTTTCAAGCGCTGGAGGCGCATGAGTTGAGGTCGATTTGGGAGAAGCGGTGATTACGAGTTGTTGGCGTTGCAGCACAGGAGAGGAAGTGATAGATTCCAGCTATGAAACCAAGCACAAGTCTTTTTGTGGATTCTGCGCCCCGAATCGATGGAATCCTTGAAAAAGGAGTCGATTTTCATCGGGAAAGTGCGGCGATTCATTTTGATTATGCGGAGAATCTCTACTCAGATTGGCCGAGTCCCACCTGCATCATCTCGGACGGGCCGTATGGCGTGAATGGATTTCCAGGCGATGAAGTGAAATGCGATACGCTTTCGGATTGGTATGAGCCACATGTCAAAGCTTGGTCGGAGCGCTCCACGCCTGAAACCACGCTTTGGTTCTGGAATACTGAAATTGGATGGGCGACGGTGCATCCCTTGCTTGTCGCGAACGGATGGGAGTATCGATGTTGCAATATCTGGGATAAAGGCATGAGCCACGTCGCCGGAAACGCTAACACGCAAACTCTGCGAAAATACCCAGTCGTGACTGAGGTGTGCGTGCACTATGTGAAGGCCGCGTTCTTTAAAGTTGGTGAAGCAAAAATGGCCATGCAAGAGTGGCTTAGGCATGAATGGCAAAGAAGCGGGTTGCCGTTTTGCCTCGCGAACGAAGCATGTGGCGTGACAAATGCCGCTACGCGAAAATACCTAACGGCGGACCACCTCTGGTATTATCCGCCCGCGGAGGCTTTTGTGAAGTTGGCGGCATACGCCAATCGCCATGGCAGACCGGAAGGCAAGCCGTACTTCACTTTAAACGGACTGCATTCGATCACGGCGGAGCACTGGTCCAAGATGCGCGCCAAATTTCAGTGCGAACTGGGCGTCACAAATGTCTGGAATGAACCGCAGGTCGGAGGAGGAGAACGCATCCAAGGCGAGCGGAACGGAATGAAATATAAATTCCGGAGCCTGCATGGCAGCCAGAAGCCTTTGCGGTTGATAGAGAGGATTATTCGCGCATCCACCGATGAACACGATGTGGTTTGGGAGCCATTTGGCGGATTGTGCCCGGGAGCGGTCGTGTCGTACAGCCTTCGCCGCAAATATTTTGCGGCGGAGATCATTCCTGAATTTTACCTGGCTGCGGTCGAAAGGCTGGCCTCTTTATGAATCCAACTAACCCACCGCCCGCCCCCGTGCGAACCTTGCCTGATCGCACATGGGAACATTTTGCGCTCTATAAAAGCCTGCGTGAAGCGATTTCAACTCTGCCCATCTACTTTCGAACGGAGACGACAATTTCCGGCGTGATGGCAACCGATCTGCATACTCTGAACACAGTTTTGGGCGCAACCATCGAAGAACAGGTTGTTCGCACGTTAAATTTGATCCGCAACACATGGGATCCAGACGGCCGCTACGCGCTATACAGTTTCGCAAGACAAGCTCAGACCTTCCCTGACGTTCGCCTGAGAAAAGCGTCCAGCAACGAGACGTTGGTGGGTGTTGAATTGAAAGGATGGTATCTGCTTGCGAAAGAGACCGAGCCGAGCCTTCGATTTCAAACGACTGCCGCGGCATGCGCGCCCCAGGACCTCATCGTGGTAGTCCCTTGGGTTTTGAGCAATGTTGTGAGCGGCTCGCCAATATTGTTTCGGCCTTTTATTGAAAGCGCGCGCTATGCGGCAGAGTATCGTAATTATCATTGGCGCAACCTTCGAAGGACGGAATCGAATGCCGAAATAGATGTGGCGACTGGCGTCGGCCCGTACCCTTCCAAAGCCGATCAAATCAGCGACAAGCCGCGTTCGGATCGCGGAGGCAACTTTGGGCGTTTGGCCAGAACGGGTCTGATGGACGCCTATATGGCTGAGTTGAACGACGTGACTCTATGTGGAATTAAGGCAATCTATTGGCGCGATTTCCTAAAGGCATTTCAGGACAGCACGACGGATCACGAGGCGCGTTTGGCTCTCGAAAGACTGAGAGCTCGAATTTCCGAGACAGCGACACTACCGGCACCGAAGGCACAGGCAGCGCTTGCAATAGTCTCAGAACTTGAGCGACTTCTGGAACTCTAATTGATTATCACTGCTCAATCCCCTCCACCCTCACCGCGCACGCCTTGTACGACGGCTGCTTCGAGTACGGATCGAACGAGGGGAACGTGAGCTGGTTTGCGCTTTCGTAGTGCATCGGCAGAAAAATCTGGCCGGGTTTCACCGAATTCGATATCACGGCGTTGGCCGTCACTTCGCCGCGGCGCGAGGCGATCTTCACGCGCTGGCCGGCTTTGACGCCGAGCTTCTTCGCGTCGGCGGCGCTGAGTTCCACGTACATGTTCTGCGGATAGAGCTTGCGCAGCACCGCGGATTTTTTCGTGCGCGTCTGCGTGTGCCATTGCGACGCCGTGCCGCGGCCGGTCAGCAGCAGCAGCGGGAATTTTTCGTCGGGCGGCTCCGGCATCGGCTTGGGCGCTTCGAATAAAAATCGCGCGCGTTTGTCGGGCGTGAAGAATGCGCCGTCTTCGAAGAGCCGCCGCTCTTGCCGCGTTTCGAGGAAATGTTCCGGGTACGGCCATTGTATTCCGCCCTGCTCGTCGAGCGCCCTGTAATCGGCGATGCCGCTGATGTCGCAGGGCTGGCCCTTCGAGAGCGTCTTCATGATCTGAAAAACCGCTTCGGGATTGGCCCACGCGTCGAACATCTTTCCGCAGCCCCAATAGTGCGCGATTAATTTAAAAATCGCGAAATCGCTCAACGCCTGCCCCGGCGCTTTGGCGACTTTTTTCGCAAGGCCGAAACGCCGCTCGGAGTTGATAAACGTGCCCTCTTTTTCGCCCCAGCCTGCCGCTGGCAGGACCAGATGCGCAAGCGCGGCGGTTTCGGTCGTGAAGTACATGTCTTGCACGACGAAGAAATCGAGCTTCTTGACGAGTTCCTTGAAATCGTTCTGGTTGATCCATGAATGCGCGGCGTTCGTCGCGACCATCCACAGGCCCTTGATTTTGTCGTTGCGGATGCCTTCGATGATTTCGTGATACGCCCAACTGTTTTTCGCGGGGATGCGCGTCACGTCGAGATTCAGCAGCGCCGCCACATTTTCGCGGTCGTGCGCGTTGGTGAAATCGCGCCCGCCGAGCAGGCCCGTGGTGTTGCTGAAGAGGCGCGAGCCCATCGCGTTGCATTGGCCTGTGATCGAATTGGCGCCGGTGCCGGGGCGGCCGATGTGGCCGGCCATCAGCGCAAGGTTGATCAGGCTCTGCGCCGCGCGCACGCCTTCGTAACTTTGATTAACGCCCATCGTCCACCAGAACGAGACGCGCTCGCTTTGATGAATTACGCGCGCAAGTTCCAGCAATTTTTCCTGCGCGATTCCCGTGCGCTCCGAAACGGCCGTCGGCGTGTACTCGCTCACAAACGCGGCGAAATCGGCGAAGCCGGTCGTGTGCGCGTCGATGAATTCCTTCTTGATCCAGCCTTCGCGAATCAGAATGTGCGCCAGACCGTAAAAGAGATGCAGATCGGATTTTGGATTGAGCTGTACGTGATCGGTCGCGGCCAGCGCGGTCTCCGTCGTGCGCGGATCGACGACGACGATGCGCGGCTTGCGTTTGTTCTTCAGCACGCGCTCCCACATGATCGGATGCGCGATGCAAAGGTTGCTGCCGACGAGGAAAATCGCGTCGGATTCCTCGAAATCCTTGTACGTGAACGGCGGCGCGTCGAAGCCGAAGGATTGTTTGTACGCGACGGCGGCGGTGGCCATGCATTGGCGCGTGTTGCCGTCGCCGTGCAGCACGCCCATGCCGAATTTGGCGAGCGCGCCGAGCAGCGCGAGTTCTTCGGTGACGATCTGACCGGTGCCCAGCCAGGCCAGCGATTCCGGGCCGTGCCGCGCCTGCACGCCTTTGAAGCGCGCGCAGAATGCGTTGAGCGCCAGATCCCAGCCGACGGGTTCGAGCGTGCCGCGATCGTTGCGCAGCAGCGGCGTGGTGGCGCGGTCGCTGGCTTTCAAAACTTCGAGCGCTTCCCAACCTTTCGGACAGGCCACGCCGAGATTCACGGGATAATCCGCGGAGGGCGTGAGACCGATGGCCACGCCGTCTTTGAGGTGAATGTTGAGGCCGCAGCCGGTCGAACAATAGCCGCAGACCATGTTGGTCGTGGCGTCGGGTTTGAGGCGTTCGGGGAGATGTCCGAGTCCGAAGCCGGCGGGGCGCAGGACGAGATCGCGCGTGAGTGCGCCGTCCCATTGGCGGATGAGGCGCGTGACCTTGCCTGCGAGGGTTGCTTTTTTGCGCCCCGATTTGCGCGATTTAAACTTTCCGGAAGCGCGGCCCGATTTGGATTTCGCGCTCATTCCGCCGAGCCTCCGGGCATCTTCAGCGCGACGACGGCGCGGAAGAAGAGCGAGCGCTCCAGCAATTCGGTGAGCAGCGTGAAGGCGCAGACGGCTGCCGCGAAACTCAGCGCCACGCCCGGACGATTGCCGGGGCCGAGCAACATCAGCGGCAGGATCACGCCGCCGATGGCTCCGAGCGTGAAGCGCAGGTTCATGGGCAAGACCAATTCGCGAACCATGAGAAGGGCTGACTTTTTGAGCGGGTGATAGGGCGCGCGTTTGCGCAAATGGCGGAAGATCAGGCCTTCGTGAAGCATTTTGAAGAGCGCGAGCGCGGCGATTGCGGCGCAGACTGGCTTGATTCCGGTCGCGATGGGCGCATCGGCGCGATAGGCCTTCAGCGCAGCGAAGAAGAGCATGGCGGCAAGTCCCAAGACGAGCGTCGTGAGCGTAAATTTCACGGCCGTCAGCGGCGCTTTCCAGAATTCGCGGCGCGTGTCGATGTAGATCATCATCGAACAGATCACGCCGGCAACACCCGTGAGAATGGTCGTGGCTTGCAGCGCCGATGCGACGCCGCTCGAGACGTGGATGCCGATCTTCGGCGCAAAGAACGACGCTGCGTACGCGCCGGACGCGAGCAAATAGGCGCTGAACGCGACGATCTCGCGGCTCATCCAGGATGTTTTGAAACCAAGCACGGCGCGGAAGGCGTAAAGCGGGCGGCCCAAATGGAAGATGGCGCTGTTGAGACCGATGAAACCGGCGAGGAACGCGGCGGCGGCAAATGCCGGGCGCGTCGCGCCAAGGTCCGGCAGGAACGACGCAAATTTGGAGAGCAATTCGAGCGCGAACGCGCCGACGGAGAGTTGTGTCAGCACCAGCATGACGACCAGCGGAAAGTGACCGGGTTCGGGCGCGGCGCGGTGCAAATCGGCGGCAACCGTATTGTACGGCAGCGCGTGCTTTTTTTTGTAGATCGTCGCTGGCTGTGTATAGTCGGGCGCGGGCGCGCCGGGAAGAAATTCGTTGTTTGCGGAACGTTCAGCAATATCGTCCTTGTTGACGAGCGTGATCTTGATCGCGGTGTTTGGACACGCCTGCACGCAGGCGGGCGCTTCCTTCTCGGCGAGGCGGCTGGAACACATGTCGCATTTGCGCACGATGCCGCGTTTGGAATTGTACTTGGGCACGTCGTATGGACATTTCAGCACGCAGTACTGGCAACCGATGCACTGGTCGTCGAGGTGTTTGACGATGCCGGTAAAATCGTCTTTTGCGTAAGCTTTGGCGGGACAGCCCAACATGCAGGCGGGATGCGCACAGTGGTGGCAGGCGGCGGTGACGGTTTGGAAAATGGGCGCACGTTCGCTGCCGCCTTGAAGCAGACCGACCGTGCGCCAGACTTCGTCGTCATCCAAGCCGTTCATCGAATGGCACGCGGTGACGCAGGCCTTGCAACCAGTGCAGGCATCGAGGTCCACTTCGAATGCGTATTGTTCATTTTTTTGCGGCGTGCTGAGCGGAATCAGATCGCGGTATAGCGGCTCGTGGAGCGGCGGAGTGTGAACGTCATGCAGGCGCGAAAATCTTTCGACGGCGGTAAGCTGCTGCTGATCTTGCAGGAAGAATTCGATCAAAGTGCGCCCGTCGCCGTCCACGAGTGGGGCGCTTTGTTCATTAATCAGCAAGCTTGTCAGGTTTGACGCAGACATGGCGCCCATGAGCGGCAGTTCTCCGATGAGATCGGAGGGGAGGGAGCAAGAGCGGGGCCAGAGATTAGGCAACCACGACGCGCCGCCTCTTTTGTGCTGCATTCACAGCGGTGACGATTTTTGGCGCCATCTGCAGATAACTTTCGATACGATTGTCTTTCGCTTTAATGACCACGACGGCAATGTCGTAATTAGCGATGACGTTTTGGTATTCGATGTTCTGGTCCGCGGTGATAAATACGTCGAAGGATTTTTGGGCGAGCGTCATGAGTGCGCCGTTTTTTGCGGCACTCAAATCTCCAGCTTCTCAAACGCGTCCGCCAATTGCTCGACCTTGTCCGCGCCGACGGGCCTGCGTCCCGCTTTGACCAGCTCGCGGTCGCGTTCGAGCGCGGCTTGATGGCGGCCTTTGGGTTTGCCGAAAATCTTCGACAGGTCGAGCTTAATTTCGCCGCGTTCGCCGCCGATGGCGCCGGCGATGGCCTGATTGGTCTGGTACTTCGGAAACATGATCGCGCCGACGGGGCAGACGCGCGAGCAGGCGGGGCAATCGGTGCGGCATTGATCCTGCTGGACCACGCGCAGCGTCGCTTCCGCGTCCACGCCGTAGACGCCAAAGAGGCAAAAATCCATGCAGTCCATGCAATTGGTACAGGTGTCGTAGTCGATCACCGGATACCAGCGCGGCGAGAGATCGGCGTTGAGCGGCGGAGCGAGTTCTTTTTCCGCAATCGCGCCGCGTTCTTTCGGCGAAAGCGTGGGCTTGGGCGGCGGGTCTTTGCGAACGGGCGGCTCGACGACGGCGCTGGCCGCGCCCGCGAGAATATCGGCGGTTTGTTGCGCGAGTGATGCGGCCGAGCCTTCGCGCAGATCGACGCAGTGCAGTTTGCGTGCAACGCCGTTCACTTCGAGATTCTGGCGCGCGAGAATCCATTTGAGCGCGCGCGGGTAATGCCAGCCGAGGCAGATCAGATCGCCGCGAATCGAGCGCAAAAAACTGGCGCCGTCGTCGTCGGCTTGCAGATCGTAGATCGAATCGAGCGTTTGAAAAACGACGCCGCGCGCAGTCAACTCACCGATAAGCTCGTCGAATTTTGGCTGCAACTTCGGCCCCTCATCCGGCGGCACGCGCGAGAGCACGACCGTGGGCGGGCGGCGGGGAGTGAAAGTAGGAAGGTCGGTCAACATGCCGTAAGTATACACTGCGAATATGGAATGTGGAATTTGGAATGTGGAATGCGGGATGTGGAATTTGGAATGCCTTCTTCGATATTCCACATTCCATATTCCCAATTCCGATTTCATAATCGCCGGACGTAAATCCACCACGTTTCGTCGTCCGGCACATCGCTTTCGATGATGCGCACGACTTCGAGGTGCGCTTTGCCGGTGACGGCGAAGGGGACTTCGAATTTGGAGCCGGGCCAATCGCCGACGACTTCGAGCACCTGGCCGGAGGCAAGCTGCTGGCTGCGCTCGAGGCTTTTGAGCGCGGGCATGGGACAGGTCAGGCCGCGCACATCCAGATGAAACTCAACGGCAAAGGGCTTGCCATCGTCGTCGAGCTGGCGCAGATGAAAGGGTTCGCCGTCGGATTTCTTGAGCGGAGTGGCTTCGTCCATGCGGGCATTCTAAACGATGAGCGGCGAAATGGGAAGCGTGGTCCGTAGCCAAGCAGGGTGGGACCACGCGCGGAACATTGCGTAGCTACTTATCGGGCTTATGGGGCTTATAGGACCTTTAGGCCCTATAATAGGGCGCATAGATCCTATTTATTTGCGCGCGTCAATGGGTCTATTGGCGCGACGTGCCGCCGCTGCTATAATCCAGCGACGTTTCTGGAACTCGAGTTACGATGGCCTCATTGGGACAATACCTCCGCGGCATGCGGCGCCTCGCATTTTCGGCGCTGCGCGGCGACAAAGACGGCGCGGCAAAGGAACGCCGTTTGATGGCCTTTCGCCTGCTTCAAGGCGAAGCCGACCAAATCACTTTTACGCGCGCCGGTATAAAATGGACCGTGGATATCGACGGCGGCGTGGTGCCCAAAAAGCTGTTCATGCGCGCCAATGCTTTCGAACCGCTGCGCAAAGGCCTGATCGCATGGCTGCGCGGAAACGGCCACATCACGGAAAAGCGCCGCACGCTCATCGACATCGGCGCCAACATCGGGACACCGAGCGTCCAGCTTGCGCGCGAAACCGGCCTCGACGTGCTGGCCATCGAACCGGTCCCCGCCAATTTCGAATTGCTCCAAAAAAATGTCGCGCAAAATGGACTTGAAGGCCAGGTGCGCTGTGTCCGCGCCGCGGTTTCGTTGCGCGCGGCCAGCGTGAAAATGGCCGTGCCGAAGGAACGCGCGACCTGCGAAGTGCTCGAAGACGGCCGCCAGCCGGGTTTCGGCGCGCTCACCGCGGACATTCCCGTGATCGAAGTCCCCTCGCTGCGTCTGGAAACAATCCTCACCGAGCAGGAAATTCAGCCCGATG
>Ga0209579_10001266_pt1 | contig 21321 bp, 15 predicted proteins | sample Coa_R1_2_FD_187152 | JGI IMG/M metagenome (GOLD analysis project Ga0209579, IMG submission 187152) | Surface soil microbial communities from Centralia Pennsylvania, which are recovering from an underground coalmine fire - Coalmine... | ecosystem: Environmental > Terrestrial > Soil >... | reverse complement strand
CGCGCTGAGCGAGGAAACGTCGTCCACCGGTTTTTTCAACATTTATGCGGACAGCGACGGCGTAATCCGGCGCTCCAACCTGATTATTCCCTATGGCCGCTCGAAAGACTTGAATGATTGGGATATATACGCGTCGTTGGAAGTGCAGACCATTCGCTCATTTTTGGGATTGCCCAACGAGCAGGTGGTGCTGGAGTTCGGCCCGGTGGGCGCGTCGCGGATCGTGTTTGGCAGCGTGGCGCAGGTGCACACCGACGAACTGGGCCGCGTCTATGTGAACTATCACGGCCCGAGTTATACCTACCCTCATTATTCGATGGCCGATGTGGTCGAGAAAAAGGTGACGCCACAGACGTTTGCCGGAAAAATCGTGCTGATCGGGGCAACGGCCACCGGAATCGGCGATTTGCGGACCACGCCGTTCGGCGACAACGACTATCCCGGAGTGGAAATCCACGCCAACGTAATCGACGACATTCTGAACCATAGCTTCCTGAAGCGGGGCGCGAAGCAATCGTTGTGGGATTTGCTGTTGATTCTGTTTTTCGGGATACCGTTCGGCATCTGGATGGCACTGGTCTCGCCGCGCTGGATGTGGTTCGGCATCGGAATGCTGGCGGCGCTGGCCGGCGTGGATTATTTGGCGTTCTTGAAAGGCTCATGGCTGAATTTCACGGTCCCTGCGCTGACGCTGACCGCGAACGTGATTTTGATTTCGTTGTACCGCGCGCTGGTGGAAGAAAAAGAGAAGAAGCGAGTGCGGACAGCTTTCGGGCAGTATCTGAGTCCCGAGGTAGTGCGGCGCCTGCTGGTGAATCCGCAACTGGTGGAACCGCGCAAAACGGAAATCACGGTGATGTTCAGCGATATTCGCGGATTCACGACTATTTCCGAGAAGTTGGACGCGCAGGAGCTGGCGATCTTTCTGAACCAGTATTTGTCGGACATGACCAAGATTGTGTTCGAGCGGCGCGGCACGCTGGACAAATATATCGGCGACGCGGTGATGGCGTTCTGGGGCGCACCGATTGAAGATCCGGAACATGCCAAGCTGGCTTGCCAGACTGCACTGGCGATGATGGCCCGGATGCGCGAACTGCAGAAAGAGTGGAAAGCGGCGGGCAAGCCGCAACTGGATATCGGAATTGGCCTCAATACCGGCGTGGCCAGCGTGGGCAACATGGGTTCGTCGCTCCGCTACGGGTACACGGCGCTGGGCGATTCGGTGAATTTGTCCTCGCGGCTGGAGGGCCTGAACAAGGACTACGGCACACACATTCTGGTGAACGAAACAACTTACGCAGCCGCTAAAGATGCCGGTTTTGTATTCCGGGAGCTGGATCTGATTCGGGTGAAGGGAAAGAACCAGCCGGTGATAATTTACGAATTAATCGGCGATGCGGCGAGTCTTACGCCGGACACCGCAGCACGGTTGGATCGTTTTCGCGAAGGGCGCGAACTATACCAGCAACGCCGCTGGTTGGAGGCGCAAACCGTGTTCCAGGCGATGATTGATCAATGGCCGGAAGACGGAGCGGCGCGCGCATACTGGAAACGCTGCCAGGAATATCTTTTCGACGAGCCCGCGGTGAACTGGGACGGCGTGTTCACCATGACCCACAAATAGCAGCGTCAAATCCGCGAAAGCAAAATAGTTACCGCTACAGCAGGAAAACACACAGTCCAATTTGGCCGATTGTCGCGCGCTCGTCACCTCACCGCTACGCGACACATCCAAAAACCACCGAAAAGAAACGCAAAGCGGTAATCTCGACCGCGACTTCTTAGGGTTTGCCGTGCAGGCGGCAGTGAAAAAATGTATCGTACCAGTCGAAGCTGGTGTTGCGCTCCGGCGTAACCAAAACCGAGCCTTTGCGGTCTAATGAAGAGAACCCGTTGCGCCTCAACAGGCAGGTCTGGGACCCACGTTTTTCCCCGGCTGAAGGAACTCGAAAACCATTATGTGGATTGTTCGTTTAGCGCTAAAGCGGCCGTACACGTTTATCGTCATGGCGCTGGTCATCGTACTGCTGACTCCGCTGGTGCTGCTGCGCACCCCGACGGATATTTTCCCCGAGATCAACATTCCGGTAATCAGCCTGGTGTGGACATTCACCGGGTTGCAGCCTCAAGAGATGGGGCAGCGTATCACCGGCAACGTGGAGCGCGGCATTGCCACTCTGGTGAACGACGTCGAACACACGGAATCGCAATCGTTAAACGGGGTGGCGGTCATCAAGATTTACTTTCAGCCCAACGCGAATATCCAGACCGCACTGGCACAAACCGCGGCGATTTCTCAGACATTCTTAAGGTTCTTGCCGCCGGGGACGACTCCGCCCCTGGTCATTATCTATTCTGCTTCTACGGTGCCGGTGATCCAGCTCGGCTTGACCAGCGATACCCTGAGCGAACAGAGCCTCTTCGACTTCGGCAATAACTTTATTCGCACGCAGCTCGCTACAATACCGGGCGCGGCGACGCCTTTCCCCTATGGAGGCAAGCAGCGGCTCGTTTCGGTGGACACCGATCCGACGGCGCTGCAGTCCAAGGGGCTTTCCGCCGTGGACATCGTGAACGCAGTGGCCGCGCAGAATTTGATCCTGCCGACCGGCACGGCAAAGCTCGGCTCTTTGGAATATACGGTGGAAATGAACGGCAGCCCGAAGACGGTAAAGGAGCTGAACGATTTGCCGGTAAAAACCGTGGGCGGCGCGACGATCTACATGAAGGATGTCGCGCATATTCGCGACGGATTTTCGCCGCAGACCAACATCGTGCTGGCAAATGGACAGCGCGGCGTGCTGATGAGTATCTACAAGACCGGCAACGCCTCCACTTTGAACATCGTCGATAACCTCAAGGCCCTGCTGAAGTACAACGAGTCATCGTACCCCGAGGGTCTGAGGGTTACGCAACTGTTCGACCAGTCGCTGTTTGTGCGCGCGGCGATTGAGGGCGTGCTGCGCGAGGCGCTGATCGCAGCGATTTTGACGGCGGTGATGATCCTGCTGTTCCTGGGCAACTGGAAAAGCACGCTGATCATCGCGATTTCGATTCCGCTGTCGATTCTGGTGAGCATCCTGCTGCTGAGCGCGCTGGGCGAGACGATTAACATTATGACTCTGGGCGGGCTGGCGCTGGCGGTGGGCATCCTGGTGGACGACGCCACGGTGGAAATCGAGAACATCAACCGCAACCTGGCCATGGGCAAGGAAACGGTACAGGCGATTCTGGATGGCGCGCAGCAGATTGCGGTGCCGGCCTTCGTATCGACACTGTGCATCTGCATCGTATTTATCCCCATGTTTTTCCTGTCGGGCGTGGCGAAATTTCTTTTCGTGCCGCTGGCCGAAGCCGTAACGTTCGCGATGCTGGCGTCCTACATGTGGTCGCGAACCATCGTGCCGACCATGGCGATGTATCTGCTCAGCGCGGAGGACGAGTATCACGCGGATGAACACCAAGGCGAGAAGCAGGGATTTTTTCGCCGCTACCAGCAGAAATTCGAGCAAGCGTTTGAGACGCTGCGCGACCGCTATCGCAACTCGCTGAACTATGCGCTGGATTCGTCCAGGCTGTTTTCCGCGTGCTTTCTGGGGTTTTGCGTACTTTCGCTATTGCTGGCGTTCTTTCCCACGTTGACCAGGGACAAGCTCAGCCGGATTGGACTCAGGATCGGGCTGGCACCCGGGGTTCTGGGACGCGATTTCTTCCCGTCGGTCGATGCCGGGCAAATCCGGCTGCATCTGCGGACGCGTACCGGTTTGCGAATCGAAGAAACGGCCCGGCTTGCCGACCAGGTCAATCGGACCATTGCCCAGACCATTCCGCAGAAGGAACTGGTGACGGTGCTGGACAATATCGGGGTGCCGTACAGCGGCATCAACTTGAGTTACAGCAACTCTGGAACATTCGGAACATCGGATGCTGAAATTCTGGTGCAATTGAAGCCGGAACGCGGCAAGCCAACCAGCGACTACGTCAAGCAATTGCGCGAGGAACTGCCGCGGCGATATCCCGGCGTGCAGTTTTTCTTCCAGCCGGCGGACATCGTCACGCAAATTTTGAATTTCGGAACACCCGCACCAATCGACGTGGCGATTACCGGCGCGGACCAACTGGGCAACTTTGCCGTGGGACAGAAGCTGGCGGCTCAAATGAAACACATTCCTGGCGCGGTTGATGTTCATGTCCAGCAGGCGTTTGACGAGCCGACACTGTACATGGATATCGACCGGACACGCGTGCAGTCGGTGGGCCTGCAAGCCCGCGACGTAGCACAGAACGTCCTGGTGTCTTTGAGTTCGAGCTTCCAGACCGCTCCGACCTTCTGGCTGGATCCGAGCAACGGAATCAACTACAACATCGCCGTGCAGACTCCACAATATCGAATCGACAGCTTTCAGGCGCTGCAGAACACACCGGTGACCGCGCCGACTCCGAACGTGCCGCCGCAGATCCTGGGAAACCTGGTGACCACCACCACCACGGCGCGCCAAGCCGTGGTTTCGCATTACAACTCACAGCCCATGATCAATGTTTACGCCTCGGTGGACGGACGAGATCTGGGTGCCGTTTCAGACGAAGTCATCGAGCAGGTCAACAGAATCGAGAAGGAGCTGCCGCGCGGAAGCCACATCGTGGTTCGAGGCCAGGTGCAAACGATGCGCACGTCGTTCTTTGGACTGGGCATTGGGCTGATGGGAGCGATCCTGCTGGCCTACCTGCTGATCGTGGTGAACTTCCAGTCGTGGCTGGATCCTTTCATCATCATCACCGCACTGCCTGGAGCGCTGGCCGGTATCTGCTGGATTCTGCTGATCACCCACACCACGTTGAGCGTGCCGTCGCTGACCGGCGCTATCATGTGTATGGGGGTGGCCACGGCCAACAGTATTTTGATGGTGTCCTTCGCGCGCGAGCAGATGGCGGAAGGCAAGAATCCACGGGAAGCGGCGGTGGAAGCCGGCTTTGTACGCATCCGCCCGGTCATCATGACGGCCATGGCCATGATCATCGGCATGGTGCCGATGGCCATCGGTTTGGGCGAGGGCGGCGAGCAGAACGCGCCGCTGGGCCGCGCGGTGATCGGCGGTCTGATTTTCGCCACCTTCGCAACATTGTTTTTCGTACCCTGCGTGTTCTCCATCATTCACACGTTTTTGGAACACAGGCGGCAGCGAGCGGTGCCTTAACCGGCTTGAGATTTAGCGAAAGAGTTTTTGGGGGAGAGGCAAGCAACCATGGAATCTGAATTGGAAGCCCAGTCGCGGCCGCGCAAGAGCAAGCTGTTCACGGCCCTGGTCTTTGCCGTGATCGCACTGGTGATCGTGGGCGTATTTACGCTGCTGCAGCGGCGGTCGCAATACCAGGCGCTGGCCAAGGAAACCGAAACGCTGGCCATTCCGACCGTGGCGGTCATCCATCCGTCGGTGGAGTCTTCCGACGAAGGACTGGTTCTCCCCAGCACCTTGCAGGCTTACGTGGAATCGCCGATCTATGCGCGCACCAACGGCTACCTGAAAAAGTGGTATCGCGACATCGGCTCGCGCGTACATCAGGGCGAATTGCTGGCCGATATCGATACGCCCGAAGTGGACCAGCAGCTGATTCAGGCACGCGCCGACCTGGAAACCGCCAAAGCCAATTCCAACCTTTCCAAAATTACCGCCAATCGTTACGAGGAACTGATCAAGACCGACGGCGTCTCCAAGCAGGAAGTGGACAACGCGATCGGCGATTATGCCGCCAAAGACGCGGCAACAGCGTCGGCGGCGGCGAACGTCAAGCGACTGGAAGAGCTGGAATCGTTCAAGCACATCTACGCCCCGTTTAGCGGTGTCATTACCCGCCGCAATGTGGACATCGGCACGCTGATCAACGCCGGCAACGGCGGGGCAACGCAGCAGCTTTTCTACCTGGCGCAGACCGATCCAATTCGCTCTTACGTAAATGTGCCGGAAAGCGCTGCGCCTTCCATCCATACCGGCCTCACCGCGTACCTCGAACTCACGCAATTCCCCGGCCGCCGTTTTCAGGGTAGGGTCGTTCGTACGGCGGAGGCCATCGATCCGGTGTCCCGGACACTGTTGACCGAAGTGGACGTGCCGAATAAAAACGGTGAACTGCTGCCCGGCGGCTACGCGCAAGTACACCTGGACGTGAAAATCAGCGGCATGCGCGTGCAGGTTCCGGTGAACGCGCTGCTCTTCCGTTCAGAGGGACTGCGCGCCGTGGTGGTTGACGTCAATCATAAAACGCACCTGCAGCCCCTGACCATCGGCCGCGATTTCGGCATCACTCTGGAAGTTTTGCAGGGACTGACTACGAACGACTGGATTGTGCTGAATCCCGCGGACTCGCTGGAAGACAATCAGCAGGTTAACGTCAAAGAAGCCGGCATCAAACCACCTTCCGTTCCCACGGGAACGCCGCCAAGCTCGGCTCCACAACCGGGCGGAGGGTCCAGCGCGCCCGGCGCATCCGGTGCTCCTAGTGCGGCCAAGGATTCCAAGAAGTGACGACTTTTCGGAAAATTCTAGCGCCCGCGCTTTTTCTATCCGCGGGATTCGCTGGCTGCACGGTCGGCCCGAATTATCACCGTCCCGACGCCGCGGTCGCCGCGCACTGGGATGTCGCCGAGCCGTGGCGCGAAAGTGCGCCCAAGGACGCGCTGGGCAAAGGCGAGTGGTGGTCGGTGTTTCATGACGACGACCTGAACGCCCTCGAAAAAGACACGCTGCAGGAAAACCAGACACTCAAAGTCTCAGTCGCGCGGCTGGAACAGTCCCGCGCTTTGGCCTCCATTCAAATTTCCACCCTCTTTCCCCAAGCCAGCACCGCTCCGTCCGCCGAACGCCAGCGTCTGGCCGCCAATCGCCCGCCGAATGGCGCCATCTCGCCCGCCTCCGCGGTTTCGCAGAATATTTACACACTGCCCTTCACGGTCAGCTACGAAGTCGATCTTTTCGGCAAGCGTCGCCGCAGCCTCGAAGCGGCACAAGCCAACTATCAGGCCAGCGCAGCGGACCTCGAAAACGTCCGCCTGCTGGTCACCTCGCAGCTTGCCGGCGACTATTTTTCGCTGCGTCAGCTCGATACTCAAATCGGCCTGCTGACGCGCACCGTGGACGCGCTCAAACACGGTCTGGAGCTGGTCAACTCCCGTTACAAAGGCGGCGTGGCTTCCGGACTCGACGTCGCGCAGGAAGAAACGCTGCTCGACACCACGCGCACCCAGCTCACCCTGCTCAAGCAGCAACGCAAACAGTTTGAAGATGCCATCGCCGTATTAATCGGCAAACCCGCTCCCGATTTCCATCTCGCCGCGCGCGAATTGAATGCCGAGCCTCCCGGACTGAACGCCGGCCTGCCCTCCGACCTTCTCGAGCGCCGTCCGGATGTGGCCGAAGCGGAACGCCAGATGGCCGTAGCCAACGCGCAAATCGGAATCGCCAAAGCCGCTTACTACCCATCGTTGAATCTTTTCGGAACCGGCGGCTGGCAATCCGCCGACATTACCAAAATCATTAACGTGCAGAGCACGTTCTGGGCGATCGGTGCAAACCTGGCCGAAGATATTTTCACCGGCGGGGCTCGCCGCGCACAGGTTCAGTTTCAACAAGCCAATTACGACGCCACCGTGGCGAGCTATCGCGGAACGGTTCTGCAGGCATTTCAGGAAGTTCAGGACGACCTGACCGGGCTGACGATTCTCGATCAGGCTCATCAGTCGCAGCAGGAAGCGGTCAATGCTTCGCGCCGCACTCTGGACATTGCCACCAGTCGTTATACCGGTGGTCTCGTAAACTATCTCGATGTCGTCAGCGCCCAGCAGAACCTTCTCAGCAATGAGCAGGAGCTGGCCATCATTCAAGGGCAAAAACTGGTTACCAGCGTCTTGCTGGTGAAGGCTCTGGGCGGCGGCTGGGACGCCTCCAGCCTCGCGGCTATACAAGTAAAGCCGCGCGCCAAGGACATTATCGCTCCCTAAACTTCGTCGCGACTTGGCTTGGCGCGCTCGCTTAATGCACTACGTTTACCGGACCCAAGTCCAGCTTTTTCAGCTCCGGCTCGATTTTCGCTCGGTCGCCAACCGCCACCACCACCACCGCATCCGGATGGATGTACTCCTTCGCCGCACGCAGCGCATCCGCGGCCGTCACCTTTTCGATTTGTGCCGGCAAGTCGCGGTAGTAGTCCACCGGCAATCCAAACACAAATTGCAGCCCGATGGCGGTCGCGGTCTCGCCGGTCGTTTCAAATAGCCCCACCAGCGCCTTGGAGAACGAGTCTTTGGCTTTCTGCAACTCCTCCGGCGTCAGTTCTGCTTCTCGAATGCGCGTCAGCTCTTTAATCAGCTCCTGCGTCGCGGGTGCGGTGACGTCCGTGCGGATCGCGCCGCCCGCAAAAAATGGCCCCACCGCTCGCCGGTAGTTGAAAAATGACTGCGCGCCATACGTATAGCCGTGTTCCTCGCGCAGGTTCATATTGATGCGGCTCGAAAAGAGCCCGCCCAGCGCCGTGTTCATCACTTCCAGTGGTACATAGTCCGGAGTGTTGCGCTTCGCGCCCAAGCTTGCCAGCAGCAGCAAAGTTTGTGGCGCACCTGGCTTGTCCACAATCGCAATCGACCGTCCCGGAGCCGCCGGGGTGGCCAGCGACATTTCCTTCTCCGCCGGGCCTGACCACGCCCCAAAATACTTCGCCGCCAGTTCCTTGGCCTGCGCCATCGTCAAATCGCCCGAAATCGCCAGCGCCGAATTCGCCGGCACATACCCTTTCTTCCAGAATCCGGTCAACTCTTCACGCGTAATCGCCTTATTAGACGCCTCGGTGCCTATAGCCGAAAAACCGTATGGGCTATTCGGATAAAGCACGTGCGTGGCCGTGCGTTGCGCCAGCGCAAAAGGCTCATCGTTCTCCTGCAGCACCGCGGTCACCCGCTGGTTGCGAATCCGCTCTACTTCTTTCTCCGCAAACGTCGGATGCAGCACCGCGTCGGAGGCCAGGTCCATGGCCCCGCCCGCATTCCAGCTCAGCGCGCTTAGCGTCACCGAGCTACTGCTGTACCCGGCCCCCGACACCACCGTCGCGCCAATCTGGTCGGCATCTTCCGCGAATTTCAGCGGCGAGCGGCTGGTCGTTCCCTCGGTGAGCATGTTGGCTACAAAGCTCGAAAGCCCCGGCTTGTCCACCGGATTCAGCTCACTTCCGCTCATCGTAAACAGCGTCGCGGAAAACAGCGGCAGGTTATGCCGCTCTACCAGTAGAATGGTCAGCCCGTTCGCCAGCTTCGCCTGCTGGGCGACTGGCAGGGAAAACTTCGGCGCCGGGCCAGGCTTGGGTGCCTTCGCTCGCCACGCCTCATCGGCCATGGTGACTTTGCTCGGCCCCGCGTCAGCCGCCTGCTTCTTGTTCTCCGCTTCCGAGGTCTTCGCAACGTCCTCGATCACTTTCTTCCCCGGCACCGCATACACCACCGCGCGCGCGTCTTTCTTGAAAACGGTTTGCGCCACGTGCTGCACGTCCGCCGGCTTCACCGCGTCGAACCGCGCAATGTCCTTGGCAAAATAATCCGGCGTTCCCAGAAATTGGTTGTAGTAATTCAGCCGGTTGGCCACGCCGTTGGTTCTCTGCAAGCCACTCACCAGCGCGGTTTCCGTGATATTGCGCGCCCGCTCCACTTCCGCCGCGCTCGGACCCTCCACCGCCAGTTTGGTAATGACCTCGTCGATCGCCTTTTCCAGATCCTCCGGCTTCACGCTCGGCTTCGCCGTAACCGTCAGCTCAAACTGCGTCCCCAGCTTGGTTTCTTCCATCGAAGTGGCGACATCCTGCGCAATCTGCTTTTCATACACCAGGCTTTTGTACAGCCGGCTGCTCTTTCCTCCGCCCAGGATCTGCGAATAGATATTGCACTCCGCGTCGCCCGCGCTGAGAACCGGTGGCGTAATCCACCCCATGTACACGCGTGGCAATTCCACCTGGTCCGTCACCACCGCCCGCCGCTCAGAAGTTATCGCCGGCGTCGTCACCTCAATTTTGGGAACCGCCGGCCCTGCCGGAATCGTTCCGAAATATTTCTCGACCAGCGCCCTGATCGAGGATTTGTCGAAATCTCCAACGATCGCCAGCGTCGCGTTGTTCGGTGTGTAGTATTGCTGAAAAAACTCGCGAACATCTTCCAGCTTCGCCGCCTCTACATCCGCATGCGAACCGATCACTTGCGCGTAATACGGATGGCTCTTGGGAAACTCCAGATGCCCCAGTTCCTCCTCGGCCAGCCCGTACGGCGCATTTTCCACCGACTGCCGCCGCTCGTTCCGCACCACGTCTCTCTGGTTCGCCAGCTTTTCAATGTCCAGCGTGCCCAGCAGGTAGCCCATGCGGTCGCTCTCCAGCCACAGCGCCAGCTCCAGCTGGTTGGAAGGAATGGTCTCGTAATAGTTGGTCCGGTCGAAGTTGGTCGTCCCGTTGATGTCCGTCGCGCCCGCCCCCTCCAGATAGGCGAAGTGCGCCTTGCCCCCGACGTGCTGCGAGCCTTCAAACATCATGTGCTCAAAAAGATGCGCGAAGCCGGTCCTGCCGGCCTTCTCGTTCGCCGGGCCCACGTGGTACCAGATGTTCACCGACACCAGCGGTAGCGTGTGGTCCTCCGACAGAATCACTTCCAGCCCGTTCTTCAATTTGTATTTTTCAAACGGAATCGTCGGCAGTTTCCGCTCGGCATTCTGCCCGCGCGACGGCTGCGGCGAAATCCCGGCAATCCACACCGCCAGCAAAACACTGATCAACCTCACTGCGCTCTTCGAATACATGGCTTTCCTCCAGAAAAATGCCGGCAGGATGACTCTTGGTTGAAACGTCGTAGGTCCTGGGAATGTTCCCCGGCTGGGCGGTGTCCCTCAGTGTACCTCTCCGAGATTGCTCAGGAAAAACTGCGTCACCCGGTTAAACAGCAGGATCCGCGCCGGCGGGTCGGACGCCCCGTGCCCGCGCCCCGGAATCGGCACCACCTCCGCGTATTTTCCCTTCTCAATCAGCTTGTCCACCAGCGCCAGCGTGTTCGCAAAATGCACGTTGTCGTCGTCCGTCCCATGCGCGATCAGCAGCTTGCCCCGCAACAGCCCCGCTTTCTCTATCGGCGACGATGCCTGGTAACTCTCTTCGTTCCGCGGCAGCAGCCCGATGTACCGTTCCGTATAAATCGAATCGTAGTAGTGCCAGTCCGTCACCGGGCCGCCCGCGAATCCTGCCTTGAAATCCTCCGGATCCTCGAACATCGCATGCAGCGTCATGTGTCCGCCGTAGCTCCATCCCCAGATCCCGATGCGCGTTGCGTCCACCCACGGTTGCGCTTTCAGCCACACCACACCGTCCCGCTGGTCAGACATCTCTTGCGCCCCAAACCGCAAATGAATTGGTTCCTCGAATAAATGCCCGCGGCCCGCCGAGCCGCGATTGTCCAGCGCGAAGATTACGAATCCCTTCTGCGCCATCATCTGGTGCCACAGAAAGTTCGCTCCGCCCCACGCATTCATCACCACCTGCGCGTGTGGCCCGCCATACGTGTACACCAGCACCGGATATTTCTTCGCCGCATCAAAATTCGCCGGCTTGATCACCCAGGCGTTCAGTTCCATCCCGTCGTGCGTTTTTACCTGGACGAACTGCGGCACCGTCAGATGGTACTGCTCCAATTCCTCCACCTTGTTCTCATTAAGCGCCACCGGCGAGCTGCCATCTGCACGGCTGACCCACTGTTGTTGTGGCGTCATCGCATCCGACCAGGTGTCCACAAAAAATCCGGCGTCCGGCGCAAACTGTGTCGCGTGCACTCCTTGCTTCTCCGTAATTCTTGCGAAGCCGCTCCCGTCCAGCCCCACCCGGTACAAGTGCCGCTCCATCGGCGATTTTTCCGTCGCGCTGAAATACACCACGCCCTTCTCTTCATCCACCGCCTGCACGCCGGTTGTCTCCCAGTTTCCTTTCGTCAGTTGCGCCATCTCCTTGCCATCTAGTCCGTACAGGTACAAGTGTCGGTAGCCGCTTCGCTCGCTCGACCACAGAAATCTCTTTCCGTCTTTCAGAAACCGCAAATCGTCCGCGACGTTGATCCAGTAGGCGTCTTTTTCCGCCAGCACCACGCTCGATTTTCCCGTCCCCGCGTCCGCCACCAGCAGCTCCAGTTGCGTCTGCGCCCGGTTCAGCCTTTGAATCGCCAACCGTTTGCCATCCCTTAGCCAGTCCACCCGTGGAATGTACTGGTCTGTCTCTGCGCCCGTATCCATCAGGCGCGTTTTTCCGCTACCCAGCTCCACGCAATACACATGCACGATCGGGTTCTTCCCCCCGGCTACCGGATAGCGTTCCTCGTCCGCCTCTCCTTCATAAGACGCATAATCCACCAATGGGTATTTCGCCACCGGCCGTTCATCCATCTCCAAAAACGCGATGCTGGCGGAATCCGGCGACCACCAGTACGCCGTCTTCAGGTCCAGTTCTTCCGGATATACCCAGTCCAGCTCCCCCTTGCGCACCTCTTCCGAACCGCCCGTGGTCACCGCCCGTTCCTTGCCGCTGGCGATCATCACCACGTGCAAGTTGTGCTGGCTGACAAAGCTCGCATACCTGCCGTCCGGCGACAGTTTGGCATCCGCAATCGCTTCATCCCCGCTGAATAGCGTCTTGGCCTGCTGCGTCTTTAAATCCAGAAGACTCAGCGCCTTGGCCCCGATAAACAGGATCCCGTTTCCGTCCGGCGCCCACTGGTACTGCGAAGCAGGCCGGCGTCCCAGCCCGGTCGCCTGCGACGCCCGTTCTTTCCCCTCGCTTGGCAGCACCGTTTCCAGCTTCTCCGCGCTCACTAACAGCTGTTTTTGCCCGCTGGCCGCGTCTATCACCCAAAGTTCGCTCTTGGTGTCCTTCCCTTGCCCGCTGGTTTCAAAATAAGCGACCCGCTTTCCGTCGGGCGACCACTGCACGCCCCGTTTCAGCCGTCCGCTGAGACTCGGCTGCGAGTAAATGCGCTTCACCGTAAGCTGGCCGGCGGTCCCCTGCGCCCCTAACCCCTTTGCTGCCATAAACATCAGGCAAGCCAACAGACCGGCCGACATCCACCTTGGCTTCATCGAGCCCTCCCAAAAGCGCGTTATAGTCCAGACCCATTCCCCATCGCCCTCACCCTTCAACGGAAGGACTATCGGCCTGCCGTCCCGAGGGGGGCGCTAACAAACTGAGAATCTGACTCACGACTTGGAACTTACAACTGCTTCTACCCCGGCGGCCAGTGGAACGCCCGGCCACCCAGTAGGTGCAAATGCAAATGAAACACGGTCTGCCCCGCCCCAGTCCCCGTATTGATGACCGTCCGGTAGCTCCCCAGCTTTCGCTCCCGCGCGATCTTTGCCGCCACCAGCGCCACCCTGCCCAGCGCCGCTTCCTCTTCCGCCGTCGCGTGCTCCAGCGACGCAAAATGCTTCTTCGGACATATCAGCACGTGCGTCGGCGCCTGGGGGTTGATGTCTTCAAACGCAAACACGTCCGCATCCTCGTAAACCATCTTGGCCGGAATCTGCTTTGCCGCTATCTTGCAGAATAAACAGTCGGAGCTCACTGGCTTCCTCCCCCACCGGTATCGTCGTCCAGCCGGATCACCATCGAATGGAATCCTTCCTTCGCCTTCAAATCATCAGCAAACCTTTGCGCCGACTGTTCGCCTGAAATCTTTCCTACCCGCACCCGGTAAAACGTGCCGTCCTCCACCTGCACCTGCTGGATCGTCGCCGGCGGGTACAGCACATCGAGCCGCTCGCGCAGTCGCTCCGCGTTGCCGCGCTCCTTGAATGCTCCCACCTGCACCGTGAAATATCCCCCAAACGGGTCCGCTCCCGAAATCACTTCCAGCCGCACCGGAACCACGCCCGGCCCGATGGACTCAATCTGCTGCGCCGCCGCCCGCGACAAATCAATAATCCGGTTGTCCACAAACGGCCCGCGGTCCGTAATCCGCACCACCACGCTCTTACCGTTGGTCAGGTTGGTCACCCGCACCATGGTGTTGAACGCCATGGTCCGGTGCGCCGCCGTCAGTTTGTTCATGTCGTAGATTTCGCCGTTCGATGCCCGCCGTCCGTGAAACGGCGCCCCGTACCACGAGGCATTACCTTCTTCCGTGTAGCCGGCCAGTACGGGTTGATCGGTCGAATCCGGCCCGCGCCGCGCCGTTCTCGCGGCGGACTTTTCAGGCGCAGCCTCGGGAGCTCCGGCCGAAGGCTGCAGGGGAGGTGGGGTGCTGGCCGCAACCGGACGTTTTCCCGCGCAGCCCGCAGCCACAATCGCCGCGCACAGAAAAAACAGAACCGCAAACCGCTTGCTCCGAATCGCCTCGCGAGGTTGGTTCACAGTGGCCCGAACTATGCCGGCGTCTTCGTCTTGTCCGTCTCGCGCGGGGTGCGCCGCGCATCCAGCCAGCCCGCCGCTTCCGTCAATTTCTCCGATACTTCGCGCAGGAATTGCGCCGTTCGCTTCTCCGTCTCCGGCGCCAGGTCATCTTCGACAAATCGCCGCAGCCTCGTCAATTCTTCATCCAGCTTGCGGCCCATCTCTTCAAATTTGTCCATGCGTTTCCTGCTTTCCGCCGGTTTTCGTGGCGCTCAGGGCGATTCCGGTATTATAGGAACGCGCAAAACACCCCGCAAGGAGGCAGAGTGGCAGTTTCTTATCAATGGCAGCGGCGGCTGGAACGATGGAGAAATGCCACGCGCGGATTTTTCGGCGGTGGTGGCGGAGACAACCAGCCGCGTCCGAAGCTTTGCCCTGCATGTGGGTCGCTGGTGGGCATCAACGCCAAGCGCTGCCATGAATGCGGTGCCAACCTTCGCTTCTCCCTCGCCGTCCTCAGCAAGGGCCTCTCGGAATTTTTCGGAGGACAGGCGCCCGCGACCACCGCCATTCTCATCGTGAACATTGTTATGTTCGCGATCACGCTGCTGGTTGGATTCAGCAAGGGACAAGGCCAGGTTTTCGGCATTTTGTTCAACGTGAATGGCGAAGCGCTCTATCGGCTCGGCATGGCCATCCCGTTCCGCTTTGATGATTTCAGTTGGTACCGCCTGCTCACCGCCACCTACCTGCACGGCGGCCTGATCCATATCGGCTTCAATATGATGGTTCTCTTGGACATCGGTCCGGTGGTTGAAGAAATCTACGGCAGCCCGCGCTACTTTTTTTTCTACACGGTATGCGGACTTTCCGGCTCGCTGCTCAGCGCAAGATTCGGCTCCTCTCCGGCCATCGGCGCCAGCGGTGCAATCCTCGGGCTTATCGGTGTGTTGATTGCTCTCACTTATCGGCGCGGCGGCGCGCAAATACAGCAACTCCGCGGGCGCCTTATCTCCTGGGTCGTGACCATTTTCGCGATAGGGCTGTTCTTCAGCGGCCTGCGCACCGATAACTGGGGCCATTTTGGCGGCCTTGTCGCGGGTTTTCTGCTCGGACGGTTCTTCGCGGACCGCGAACCGGCCAACGCGCCTGAACGCAACGTGGCCTACGCTCTCGGCTGGTCTGCCCTCGCGTTAGTCGTGGCTTGCTTCGTCATTATGATTCTGCATTTCTCCCAACCCCTCACCGGTTGAGCCTTTCTCAATTGCCGGCCGCCTGGGGCGGCGGGAGTCACTCATCGCGCATGCCATTTGCGGACGGCTGCTTGGGGTCGCCAATTTGCGCTAGGCTGTAGGGGATAGCTCATGGAACCTCACTCCATCGTCGTGGTCAGCCTGCACTCCCCCAAAGAAAAACTCTGGGGCGAACTGCTCTCCATCAACACCGCGGGCATCACCCTGCGCGGCATCGATCTGAATTCCTTCGACCACTTCGTCAACCAGATCAACGGCGCCGAAGGCGAACGCACCGGTCTTCCCACGCTCTTCTTTCCCATGCTGCGCATCGAACGCATCGCTCTCGACGAACCCTCTGGCTCCATCCCCTCGCTTTCCGAACTCTTCTCTAGAAAAGTAGGCCGCCCTCTCGCCGACTATCTGGCTCAATTCGCCTGAGGTTTAAATGTAGCGCCGGGGCCTTCAGCCCGGCATCCGCGCTTCTGGTTTTTGCCTGGCTCGCCGCTGTGAGACATCCACCGCCAACTGCGTTATGCTTTGCTCCAGGGTTTCAGGGTTTGCAATTGCGAACTCTGAATTAACGATGACGGGTCGCTTCTGGACGGTTCCCAACCAAATCACGCTGCTCCGGCTCGGCATCCTGCCGTTCTTCCTGATTCTTATCGCCTACGAGCACTACCGCTGGGCGCTGCTGATTCTGGTCCTGGCCGGCTGCTCGGACGGAATCGACGGCTTGCTGGCCCGCAAGCTCAATCAGAAATCAGCGGTCGGCGCCTATCTCGACCCCATCGCCGATAAACTGCTGCTTTGTTCTTCGTTCGTGATTCTGGCCATGGAAAAACAGATCGCCTGGTGGCTGACCATCATGGTTCTCAGCCGCGACATCATGATGCTCACCGTCGCCGCGGTCATTATTTTAATTTCCGGCTATCGCCCGTTTCCGCCCAGCCTGCTCGGCAAGGCCACGACCTTTGTTCAAATTCTTCTGGTGTTCGCTATCGTGCTCGGGGCCGGCTTCCCCAATGACCCGCTTGCCATCCTGAATCGCTTCCTGATCTATCTAGTGGCTATTCTCACTACCGTGTCTGGTTTCCACTATTGTTTCACCACTGCCCGCGCCCTCAGCTCCCAGTAGCGCAGCCACTCCTGGCTGTGCAGAAGCGTAAGCCTCGCCATTCCAAGCTCAACATAATAAATTGTCATTCCGAGCGCAGCGAGGAATATCTCTTCGTCGGCCGCCCCGCTACCCTGCCATTGTCTGCGGCCCGCCCGCCGGCACAATCAGCCGAGGCTCCGTAAGCCCTTGCACCTGCTCAACCGTCGTGTCGGGCGCGATCTCGCGCAACAGTAAACCCTCCGGCGTAACCTCGATCACCGCCAGTTCCGTTACGATATGGTCCACCACCTCCACTCCGGTCAGCGGCAGCGAACACTTCTTCAATATCTTCGGCTTGCCATCCTTGGTCGCGTGCTCCATGGCCACGAACACCCGCTTCGCCCCGGCCACCAAATCCATCGCGCCGCCCATGCCCTTCAGCATTTTCCCCGGTACCGCCCAGTTCGCCAGCGTTCCCTTTTCATCCACCTGAAGCGCGCCCAGCACCGTCAAATCAATGTGCCCCCCGCGAATCATCGCGAACGAATCCGCCGAAGAAAAATAGCAGCAGCCCTTCAATTCACTGATGGTCTCTTTCCCCGCGTTAATCAAGTCCGGATCCACTTCCGCGTCCAGCGGATACGGCCCCACGCCCAGCATTCCGTTCTCCGACTGCAGAATCACTTCCATCGCCGCCGGCACATGGTTCGCCACCAGCGTAGGAATCCCAATCCCCAGATTCACATAGAAGCCATCGCGCAGCTCCCGCGCAATCCGCCTCACAATCCGTTCCCGCTTTTGCTCGTCGGTCAATGGCATGGGTGAGCTTACTTTCTGGCACCCAAAATTCCCAAAATGATTGTCCCGATCACCATTACCGCGACGAGGATCTGCAAAATCATGCTGGACCAATAAAGCATAGGATTTTCCTGCCGCCCCGAGAACAACCTGAACCCACGTGCCATCAATTTCCCTGTCGAGAATTGGCGACAAAGCTCCCAAATTAACTGGCCGCCTAGGAGAACGCCGAAAACAATCGCCAACCGAAACGCTAGGTTCATACCTTTGCCTTTCTGGTTGTGCGGCGTTCGATGCGCTTCTCGTACTTTGGGCCCTGGAAGATGGCGTTTATGTACAGGCCTGGCGTGTGGACGTTGTCAGGATCGAGCGAGCCCAGCTCGACCAGTTCCTCCACTTCAGCGATCACGTAATCGGCCGCGGTTGCCATCATGGGATTAAAATTGCGCGCGGTCTTGCGGTAAATCAGATTGCCCCAGCGGTCGCCCTTCCAAGCTTTGACGAACGCAAAGTCGCCGCGAATCCCGCGCTCCATCACGTACTGCCTGCCCTCAAATTCCCGCGTTTCTTTTCCCTCCGCCACCATCGTTCCGTAACCTGTAGGCGTGTAGAACGCCGGAATCCCCGCGCCCCCCGCGCGAATCCGCTCGGCAAAGGTTCCCTGCGGATTCAGCTCCAGCTGCAATTCTCCGCTCGCTACCAACTGCTCGAACAATTTGTTTTCGCCCACATAGGTCGAAACCATTTTCTTCACTTGCCGCTTTTCCAGCAAAATCCCGATGCCGAATCCGTCCACTCCGGCATTGTTGGAAACGACGGTCAAATCCTTGGTCCCCTTGCGCTGCACCGCCGCTATCAGATTTTCCGGAATCCCGCACAGCCCGAACCCGCCCATTAGAATGGTCATCCCATCCTTCAGGTCCGCAATCGCCGCATCCGCCGAGGAAATGCGCTTATCCATGGAAATAAAGTGTACTCCAGCCGGATTTCTTCGGTGCTAATCCGGCAGCGTCGCTTCCGACGTGATCGTAAATTCGGTTTTTGCACCCGCTACCTTGCCCAACTCCACCCGCTGCACGGGCTGCCCTCCGCCAATCCACACCTCCACTTTGCCCGGAACGATCCGCCGCTTCCCGGCTTCGTCCACGATACTCAGCGCGCGATCCTGCAGCGTGAAGGTCACTTCCTTGCGATCGCCGCGTTCCAGGTTTACCCGCTGAAACCCCTGCAATGCGCGCAGCGGCGCTCCAGGCACGCCGGGATGCGTCACGTATAGCTGGATCACTTCGTCGCCGGCCATCGCGCCCTTGTTCGTCACGTCCACCGTAATTTTCACCACCCCATCGGCGGCCACCGACGCGTGTTCCACCCTCGGCTTGCCGTACACAAACCTGGTGTAGCTCAGCCCATAGCCGAAGGGATAAAGCGCTTCGCCGGAAAAATACCGGTAAGTCCGTTTGGCCATCGAGTAATCTTCAAACGGCGGCAACTGCTCGGTCGATTTATAAAACGTCACTGGCAACCGCCCCGCCGGACTGAAATCCCCCGCAATCGCTTCCGCCACCGCCGTTCCGCCTTCTTCCCCCGGATACCACGCTTCCAGGATTGCCGGCACATTGGCGTCCGCCCAGTTCACCGCCAGCGCGCTGCCATTCATCAGCACCAGCACCATCGGTTTGCCGGTTGCCTGAATCTTCTCCAGCAATTTTTCCTGCGCCGCCGGCAAATCAATTTTGCTGCGATCTCCGCCGGCGAATCCTTCCGCGTCCACCTTCATCTCTTCGCCTTCGACGCGCGGCGAAAGTCCCATCGCCACCACTACCAGCTCCGCATCCATCACGGCGTTCAGCGCGTCCTGCGTTTCATGCTCCGGCAAACTCCACACGAAACGCGCTTCCGCGCTGCGAATCGTCTCGTAGTATTCGATCTTCACCGGGTACGCGTGATCTTTTTCCAGGTGAAACGGCTTGGTCTGTGTGGTCGCCGGATGGTGGATGTTCCAATCTTCGGCAATCAACTGGCCGTCAAACCATACCCGATAGCCATCCTGCCCGGTGAATCCGATCTGGTAGTCTCCGCTTTCCGGCGGCACCAGCACGCCAGTCCAGCGCACCGAATATTCCTTCAGCAGTTGCGGCGAAGCTCCCGTGTCACCCCATGCGAAGTCCACCGTTTTATCGGTGCGCGCAATCACCGGAACGCCTTCCAGCTTGATGTTGGAAAAATACTCGGCCTTCAAGCCGTGCTCTTTGCGCGAATCATCGCTGAAGAGCGACTCGCTGGGGATGGCGTGCGTTACGGCGCCCACCAATCCGGATCCCTGCACATAGGTCACCTGCGCTTGCTGAAAACGCTTGCGCATGCCCGCCACGATGCTCTTCGGCTGTGACGGCGTTCCGCTGTAGTTCCCCACCAGCGCGTCCAGGCTGTCGGCGTCCGGCCCGATCACCGCGATCTTAGTCGGCACCCACTTCACCGGCAGAAAATTGTCCTTATTTTTGAGTAGCACGATCGCTTCGCGCGCCGCTTGCAGCGCCAACAACCGGTGCGCCTCGCTGTCGTTTTCGCTCGCCGCGATTTTCGAATACGGGACCATCGACGGCGGGTCAAACATGCCCAGCCGGAATCGCGCCGTGAACAGCCGTCGCAAGACGCGGTTCAAGTCCGCTTCCGGCAACAAGCCCTGTTTCACCGCGGCCAGCAGGGCGTCGCGTTCGGCCTGTACGCGCGTGCGCGGGCTGCCACAAATCAGGTCCATTCCCGATTCGATCGCTTTGCTCACCCCTTCCGCCAGCGTCTTCGTGAAGTGGTGCCCCTCGAAAATATCGGTCACCGCCCCGCAATCGGAAACCACGTAGCCGTCAAACTTCCAGTCGCCGCGTAAATGCTGCTGCAGCAGCGACGTGTTGGCGCAAGCCGGCTGCCCGTTCAACGAGTTGTAGGCGCACATCACCGACTGCGCGTGGCCCTCCATCACCGCGGCGCGAAATGCCGGGAAATAGGTGTCGGCCATGTCGTGCGCGGAAGCCTGCACATCCACCGAGTGGCGTGTGGATTCGGGCCCGCTGTGCACCGCGAAATGTTTTGCGGTGGCGATGGTCTTGAAATATTTCTGGTCGTCGCCCTGCAGGCCGGTGACAAACGCCACGCCCATGCGCGCCGTAAGAAACGGATCCTCGCCATACGTTTCCTGCCCGCGGCCCCACCGTGGATCGCGGAAAATATTGATGTTGGGAGACCAGATGGTCAGCCCGCGATACCAGATGCTGGAGCCATCCGGCGCGCGCTCGGCATAATATTTTGCGCGGAATTCGCTGCTGATGACGTCGGCGATGTTGTGTATCAACGGCTCGTCAAAGGTGGCAGCCAGGCCGATGGCTTGCGGAAAAACCGTGGCATGGCCCGCCCGGCCCACTCCGTGCAGCCCTTCGTTCCACCAGTTGTATTCCGGGATCCCGAGACGCGGCACGGCGTCGGCGGTGTGGCCGATCTGCGAGACTTTTTCGTCCAGCGTCATGCGCGAGATCAAGTCGTTGACGCGCTGCTCGACCGGAAGCCGAGCATCTTTATACGCCGGCACGTCGGCGCTCACGGGTTGTTGCGCCGCCAACGGCCGGCAAATCACGAAAGCGAAAATTGCAGCGATAAAAGGAAAAGTTTTTTTGCGCATGGCCTATGCCGGAAGAAGACTCGGTTGTCTGGCGGGCAAATTCTAATTCGGCGGCGCGGCCAGCGCAAACCACCACGGTAAAAAAGCGGTATCGGATCAGTTGGGAGCAGAGGAGAGGTGGGAGCGCCGCCCGG
>Ga0209579_10001263_pt1 | contig 21359 bp, 17 predicted proteins | sample Coa_R1_2_FD_187152 | JGI IMG/M metagenome (GOLD analysis project Ga0209579, IMG submission 187152) | Surface soil microbial communities from Centralia Pennsylvania, which are recovering from an underground coalmine fire - Coalmine... | ecosystem: Environmental > Terrestrial > Soil >... | reverse complement strand
CAGCAGAATGTGCCTCACGTCCACGCGCTCGGGCAAGCGGTAGTTATCCTTATTCTCGTTGTACACGCGCAGCAGATCGGCGTCGGTGGGCTGGATAGTCTGTTCCAGCTTGGCCTGATCGATCAGCAGGATACCCAGGCTGCGCTTTTCCGGAACCTGGTACAGGGGCTTGTTGCTCTCGTAAGATTTGCGCAGTTCCTCCGGAGTGACCTGCACCTGGGCGCGCAGCTTGTCCGCCGCGATCTTGACGTACTGGATCTTGACCCTTTCGTTGCGGCGCTTGTATTCGGCCTCGATTTCCAGCGGCGTAATTACGGTGCCTTCCGTGGCGATCCCGCGCAGCTTGCCGATGAGCATCTGGCGAGCCATGTCGGCCTCGAACTGCGGGATGGTCATATCCTGCTGCGCCAGCACCTGCGCGTAGGCGTCTTTGCCGGCGAACTTGCCATCCTGAAACAGTTGCGGAATCGTCTGTTGGATGCCGGTGGCCAGTTCCTCGTCGGTGACCTTGAAGCCCAGGCGTTGCGCTTCGTAGGCCAGCGCATGCTCGGTCACGATGGAATCGATGATCCTGGGAACCTGGAACGCCACCATTTCCGGCGGCATGCGGTTGCCTCGCATATTCATGCGGACCACCTTCTGGACTTCGGGCACGGTGATGGCGTCCTTCCCCACCTCGGCCACCACCATATCGGACGCGCTGCCGCTGCCCGTGTTATAGCTGGGCACCAGGTAGGTCAACATGGACAAGGCGACCAGGAGCAGTAATCCGCCCAACATTATGCGCACGGCTTTGTCCCGGCTGCGAAACAGATCAAACATGTAGTGTTATCTCCTACGGAAAAAAGGGAAATTCCATTATAGCAGTGCGGCGCGGGCGCCGTTCGGCGCGAGTCTTATTCCCGGCGCAACGCCTGCATGGGATCCACACGGGAAGCACGCCGCGAGGGGATCCACGCCGCCAGCATGGCGACCGCCCACAGCGCGGAGACAGCGGACGCGAGCACCCACGGATCGCGCGGCGATGTGTCGAACAACATCGTCTGGAGCAGGCGCGCGGCAAGCAGCGACCCGATCACGCCCATCGCAGCGCCGGCAGCCGTCCAGCGCGCGGCATGCCCCAGCACCAGCCGCGCGACCGCACCGGGCGTGGCTCCCAGCGCCATCCGCACGCCGATCTCCTGGGTGCGCCGCGCAACTAAAAATGAGATCACGCCGTACAGTCCGATGGCCGCCAGCAGCACGCCCATCCCGGCAAACAGGCCCAGCACCCAGGCGTTGAAGCGCGGGCGCTCCGCGAGCTTGCCCATGCGCTGATCGAGCGTTTCGATATTCACGGGCACGGTGGGGTCGATGGCCGCGACTTCGGTGCGCACCCAGCGGGCCATCGCGGCGGTGTCCAGGGGGCCGCGCATGACGGCTGTCTCGGTGCGCCCGATGCCTTCCGTCGAATGCTTGCGCGCGACGTAGTATTCGGGTTCGTCCGGCTCCATCAGCGGGCTATTCTTCACATTGCCGGCTACGCCAATCACGGTCAGCCAAGGTCCCGAGCGGCCGGGCCGGATCTGCTTCCCGAGCGGATCTTCGCCGGGGAACATGCGGCGCGCCAGCGCGTCGCTCAGGATCACCGTATCGCGATGCGGCTGGCGGTCTTCCTCCTGAAAAGCGCGTCCGCGCAGAATCGGGACGCCCAGTGCCGCAAAATAGCCGGGCGTGACGATCCGCCAGGTCACCATGCCGCCGGTTCCATCGGCCGCGCGCGGCCGGCCGGCCGCGTCGATCGCGGCATAGATCATGTCGTGAGCCGGACCGGTGGGCGGCAGCGAGTCACTTACGCCCAGATGAGCAATTGCGGGGAGGCGTCCCAGGCGGCTTTCCATCTCTTCGAAGAAGGCCAGCTGACGCGCAGGATGGGCGTACGATTTCTGGCCTAGCGTGACGGTCGCGGTGAGCACACTGCCGGTGCGCATTCCGAGCGGCTGGTTCTCGAGATTCCACAAGCTGCGCAGCAGCAGGCTGGCGGCGGTGAGCAGCACCAGCGACGCGCAGATCTGCGCCGCCGCCAAGCCGTGACGGAACAGGTAATGACGGCTGCCGAGCGCGCGCCAACCGGCCAGTGCTTCGGCGCGCGGGTCTTCGAGGGCGGGCGCCAGTCCGAAGAGCAGACCGCAAACCAGCGAGACGGCCAGCGTGAACAGCATCACGCGCGGGTCCACGGTAGCCTGCTGCAATCGCGGGATGCCCTCCGGGGCGATGGCCACGAAGATACGCAGCAGGGCGGCGGCCAGCAGGCATCCGGCCGCGCCGCCCGAGGCCGCCAGCAACAGGCTTTCGGTGAGCGCCTGGCGAACCAGTCGCATGCGGCTGGCGCCTAACGCCATGCGCACCGCCAGTTCGCGCTGCCGGACGGCTGCGCGCGCGAGCAGCAGGTTCGCGACATTGGCGCAGGCAATCAGCAAGACCGCGAGCACCGCGCCCAACAGAATCCACGAAGCCAGCCGGGCATCCTGGATCTGGCGGTCGCGCAGGGATCGCACGCGCAGGGTCACTTCCTTGCGAAATGGTCCGGGCACGTATTCGAGCGACTCTTTGAAGAGCGGCGCCAACGCCGCAGACGCCTGCTGAGGGGTGACACCGGGTTTCAGCCGCGCGATCGACCGCAGCACGCGTCCGGCATTGGGGCGGTGCTGGGCCGCTTCATCCAGCGCCTGCGGCACCAGCAGATCGGCATGCTCTAACGCAGGCAACTCGAAATCCGGCGGCAGCACGCCCAGGATGGTGGTGAACTGGCCGTCGAGCGGCATGGTCTTTCCGACCACCTGCCGGTCTCCGCCGAAGCGGCTCCGCCACAGGCCATAAGAAAGGACAGCGACGGGCGGGCGATTCGGCAGGTCTTCGTCGCGCGTGAAGTTGCGCCCCAGCAGCGGTTGAATGCCGAGCGTGGGCAGCAGGCTGGCTTCCACCTGGGCGCACGCCAGGCGCACGGGGTTAGTCTCGGTCAGATCGCAGTCACTCACTCCGGTCCAGGAGGTCAGCGACTCGAAGGGCTGCTGGTGCGCGCGCCACTCGAGATAGTCGGTGCCCAGCATGAACTCTTGCGGGACGATCGGCGCCACGAAACCGACCGAAACCAGGCGATCAGCCTGCGCGTAAGGAAGGCTGCGAAACAAGATGCGGTCGACCACGCTGAAGACCGCCGTGCCTGCCCCGGTGCCCAGGGATACGGTGAGCACGGCAATGGCGGTGAACGTGGGCGACCGCACAAAGCCGCGCGCAGCGTAGCGCAGGTCCTGAGCGAGTTTGTCCAGCTCTTGGCGGATCTTCATTTGAACTTAGAAACCGCGGCGCGGCGGAAGTTCCCGGATACGCTAAGATCGGGCGTGGTGCTGCTTGCCGACGTGGTAGAGACATCGCGGGGGGTGGCGTTGACTTCGCGGCGGATCGAAAAGATCGGGATGCTGGCCGCGCTCCTGAGACAGCTTCCGGTGGACGAAGTGGAGACGGTGGTAGGATTCCTGACGGGCGAAATCCGGCAGGGCCGTATCGGGATCGGCTGGGCTACCTTACGGGACGCGGCCGCCCCGGCGGCGCATGAACCGTCTCTCCAGGTTCGCGAGGTGGACGCTGCGATGGACACGCTCGCGACAACGGCGGGCCGCGGATCTGAGGAGCGCAAGCGCGCGTTGGTGCATTCGCTGCTCAGCCGTGCTACCGCATCCGAACAGGAGTTTCTCACCGGACTGCTGCTGGGCGAGATCCGGCAGGGAGCGCTCGAAGGCGTGATGCTGGAAGCGCTGGCCAAGGCGTCGGGGATCGGTGCGGCGCAAGTGCGCCGGGCGGTCATGATGGCCGGCAATATGGGACGCGTGGCGCGCTCGGCGCTCGAATCCGGAGCTGCCGGGTTGGAGCAGTACGATGTACAGCTCTTCCGGCCGGTGCAGCCCATGCTGGCACAGACCGCGGAGGATGTGGACGCGGCGCTCGAAGAACTCGGCGAGGCGGCGCTCGAATACAAGTTCGATGGCGCGCGCGTGCAGGTGCACCGGTCGGGCGATGAAGTCCGGGTGTTTACGCGCGGCCTCAATGACGTCACCGGCGCGGTGCCGGAGATCGTGAAGGCCGCCCGCGCGCTTCCGGGAAAGGACGCCATCCTGGACGGCGAGGTGATCAGCCTCTTGCCGGATGGCCGGCCGCAGCCGTTTCAGGTGACCATGCGGCGATTCGGCCGCAAGCTGGATCTGGACCGCATGCGGGCGGAGCTGCCGCTGCAGCCGTTCTGGTTCGACCTGCTGTATCTCGACGGACAATCGTTGATGGATGAGCCGCAGGCGCGGCGGTTCGGCACGCTGGAGGGGATCGCGCCGGTAGGGGCGGTGACGCCGCACCTGGTGACGGCGGATGCCGCGCGCGCGGCGGAGTTCCTGGCGGAGGCTCTGGGGCGGGGCCACGAAGGGATCATGGCGAAGCAGACGGGCGCGGCCTATGCCGCGGGGGCGCGCGGCCAGAGCTGGTTGAAGATCAAGAAGGCACACACGCTGGACCTGGTGATCCTGGCGGCGGAATGGGGACACGGACGGCGGCGCGGCTGGCTGAGCAATCTGCACCTGGGCGCGCGCGACACGGAGAAGGGCGGCTTCGCCATGCTGGGCAAGACGTTCAAGGGTCTGACCGACGAGATGCTGGCGTGGCAGACGGCGGAGTTGCTGAAGCTGGAGATCTCCCGCGACAGCTACACGGTGTACGTGGAGCCGAAGATTGTTGCGGAGATCGCGTTCAGCGATATACAGATCAGCCCGCGTTATCCGCGCGGGCTGGCGCTACGCTTCGCGCGCGTCAAACGCTACCGGACGGACAAAACCGCCGGAGAAGCGGACACGCTGGAGACCGTGCAGGCGCTAGGGCATCTTGGCTGAATCGTCGAAGGATACCTCAACGGTGACGGTCTTGCCATCGCCGATCTCGATGGGGCTGGGGGCCGGCGGTTCCTTGGAGTACATACCGAGCGACGAACCGGAGGGCGGCGGGCCGGACTGCCCATCATAGCCACCGGAGGGATCGTACACGGCGGCGACGTAGGCCGGCGACTTGGCGATGTCGGTGAATGTCACGTTGCCGTTCTTGTCCGCGGTCATCTGCATCCCGGTGGGCATGCCGTTGCCTTGCGCGAAGTCCGGTGAATCGAACATGAACACCTGGATTTTATGTTTGTCGTCCACGGGTCCGGAGCCGGTGTAGCGCACGGTCACTTTCAGGGTGCGGCCCTTATCCTGGGCATTGCCGGATGAAAAAGCGGAGGCGAAGATCAACAGGCCTGCCGCGAACAAGAGAGTCTTCTTCATAGCGCTGGTCTCCAATCTTATATAGGATCTCACACAACAAACGCTACTGGACGCGCAGCGATTCAATGGGATCGACCCGGGCGGCGCGGCGCGCGGGGATCCAGCTTGCCAGGGCCGCGATGAGGCCGAGAAATGCGGCCACCGCGGCGTACACCGCCGGATCCGCGGGGCTGACTTTGACCAGCGCGGAGGAGGCTGTGCGCGCCAGCGCGGCGGCAGCGAACAGCCCGATCGCCAGACCGGCTCCGGCCAGCACCATTCCGCGGCTCAGCGCGAGCCAAGTCACGTCCAGCGGCCGCGCGCCCAGCGCGATGCGGATGCCGATCTCGTGCGTGCGCTGAACGATGGAATAAGACATCACGCTATAGAGGCCGACGGCGGACAAGACCAGGGCGATCAGGCCCAAGGCGCTCAACAGGCTGGCGGCTACTTTCTGGCCGAACAGCGCGGCGCCGATGTGGATGCTCAAGGATTCTCCGCCGAACATGGCCACGTTGGGGTCGACGGCGGCTGCGGCCTGCCGGATCATTTTGACGGCCGGCTCGGGAGCGCCGGCGGTGCGCAGGTAGAATTTGAGACCCATTTCCGGGCGGTAGATCTGGCGGATCGGTATATAGAAGTAAGGCTGCGGGCTCTCGGTGTAGCTCATGTACTTGGCGTCCCTGACCAGGCCGACGATGGTGAACCACTTGCCCCAGCCATGCACTTTGTTTCCGATGGGATTCCGGCGTGGGAGGAAGCGGCGCACGAACTCCTGGTTGACGATCATGACGGGCAGGGACTTGTCGTCATCGCGTTCGGCGAAGTCGCGGCCGTCGAGCAGCGGAATGCGCATCAGATCGAAGTAGCCGGGCGCGACCATGGTGCGGTAGATCTTCATGTTCTCGGTGGGTCCGGGAACATAGCCCTCGACCTGCAGATCTTCCCACGCGGCGCCCACGAAGCCCAGCGGAATGTTATCCGCGAAACTGACCGCCGTTACGCCGGGCTGGGACTCCAGGTCACGCCGCAACCGCCGGCAGAAGATGCCGGCCTGCGCGGCGTTGTAGCCCGCGGTCGAGAGCTCGATTTCGGCGATCGCGACGTGCTGTGGATCGAAGCCGGGGTTAATGGTTTTAGCAAGCTGAAAGCTCTTCATGAAGAGGCCGGCGCCGACAAGGGTCACGACCGCCAGCGCGACTTCGGCGACGACCAAAGCACCGCGCAGCCTGTGCGAGCGCGCGCCACCGGAGCCGCCACGGCCGGCTTCCTTCAGAGCATCGCTCGAATCCAGATCGGTGGCCTGCCACGCGGGAATCAATCCCGCGATCAAAGTGACGGCCACGGCCAGCGCCTCGGTGAACAGCAGCGCGCGCCAATCGAGCGGCGGCTTCGCCAGGGTGGGTGTGGTGGTGGCGGGGATCAGCCATATGAGCGCGGAGCGCATCTGGTCTGCAAACGCCAGGCCCAGCAGCGATCCGGCGAACGCCAGCAGGAGAGTTTCCACAAGGAGTTGGCGGACGAGGCGGAAGCGCGGGGCGCCCAGCGCAAGGCGCACGCTGAATTCCTTGGCGCGCGCAGTGGCTCTCGCCAACAGCAGGTTGGTCACATTAGCGCAAGCGATGAGCAGCACCACGCCGCAGATGCCCATCAGAATGCTCAGCGGCGCGAGCATGGTTTTCTGGGCGCCGAAGGCGGCGCGCGAGACCGGCACAATGGTGATGCCCATGCCGCGGTTGGTATTGGCATATGTTTCAGCCAGCCGCTGGGCCAGAGAACGCAATTCCGCGCGACCCTGTTCGATGCGGATGCCCGGCTTCAGCCGGGCCAATGAGAGGAACATGCGAGTCTGGCGGTCGCCCACATAGAAGTCGCCGGCGGCGGTCAACTCGCCGAAGGTCATAGCGGGGGCCCAAAGATCGAAGGCCAGGGTGCTCATGGATCCGCCGAAATTCTCAGGAGCTACGCCGATGATGGTGAACGGGTAACGATTGATGCGAATGGTGGATCCCACGGCCGCGGGATCGGCATGCAGCCGGTTCTTCCAGAAAGCATGGCTGACAACCGCGACCAGGTGACCGCCGGGCGAATCGTCGCGCTCCTGGCCGATGAAGAAGCGGCCGAGGGCGGGCTTAACGCCCATCACGTCGAAGTAATTGCCGGAGACCAATTCGCCCCACACGCGCTGGGCGCGCACACCTTCGCCGACGTTGAGCGGGCGCGGCTGCGACACCATGATGCCGTCGAAGAGTTTGGCGCCGTCCCGCACATCGCGGTAATCGGGATATGAAGTGGTCAGGTGCTCACCGGACGGTGCGACGGTTTCGAGCGCCACGAGGTCAGCCGGCCGGCTCACACCGGGGAACGGGTTGAGGATTACCCCATCGATCCAACTAAAGACGGTGGTATTGGCGGCGATGCCCACCGCCATAGTCAGCACCGCTATCGCGGTGAAGGCTTTGCTTTTTAGGAGGGTTCGCAGGGCATACTGGAAGTCTTTCATGTGCGCTCCTCGGCTCGGGGTGGTAGAGCAATTGGAGCGCCAGACGTTAGCAGGGGGGGTTAAAGGCGGCAAATGGGAGATTAGTGTCCGATTGCGGGATGGGTGGTACGCTAGCGGACAGCTATAACAGCGTCAGGCGGCGCACTCGCCGCGGCCCAGCTGCAGCGAGAAGGCGGAGTCGTCGCCCCAATCCTGGTAGATCTCGGGGTAGAGGTCCGCGGGCCTGGCGAGATCGTCGGTGAGGCCGCGGAAGGTTTCCACTTTGTGGCGCATGACGTAGTCGCGGAAAGTCTCGGCGGGGGCGCGGTGGGCGAGGTAGTGATCGAGCACACGCGTGACGGCTTCAGGCGCCAGGCGCGCGGGCACGCTTTGCACGGCGAGGCCGAAGCGCATGATGCCGCCGCCGTCGAAGCCGCCGCCGAGCAGCATCTGGTAGTAGGGGATCTCGCGGCCGTCGATCTTGCGCGCGTTGCCGTAGAAGCCGAAGTCGGCGATCCAGTGCTGGCCGCAGGAGTTGGGGCAGCCGCTTACCTTAATGGATAGTTTGCGCACCAGCGGGTCATCGTACGCGGCGACGACCTGCTGCAAGGCCGCACCCAGGTTCATCGACTTGGTCAGCGCGAGGTTACAGGAGTAGGCTCCGGGGCAAGTGGTGACGTCGGCGATCTCGCGGGCGCCGGCGTCGCCCAGGCCAAGCTCGGTGAGAGCGGCATGCAGGCGGCGCAGCCGTGCGAGCGGGACGAATCCCAGCAGGATGTTCTGATCGATGCCGATGCGCAGCAGACCGTCGGCGGCGTCGGTGGCCAGGCGCGCCAGACCGCGCATTTGCCGGCTGGTCAGATTGCCCTGATCCACGCGCACGACGACGGTGGCGTAGCCGGGGTGCTTCTGCCGGACGATGTTGGTTTCGAGCCAGCGATCGTACTGGGGGTCGCCGGTGCCATTGGTTTGGATCACCGGAAGCAGAGCGCCCTGACCGAGCGGGGGCGGCTGCGACTGATATCCGCCGAAACCTTCCGGCACCAGCTCGGGCCAGGGGATGCCGCCGTTCTCGAGGATGCCGGCGTACTCGCGCTCGATCTGCTCACGCAGCCAGTCGATGCCGCGCTCGCGCAGCACGAACTTCAGGCGGGCCTTGTTGCGGTTCATGCGGTTGCCGTACTTGTTGAAGAGGCGCACGACGGCTTCGCAGCGGTTGAGCAGGCGGTCTTCGGGCAGGAATTCGTCGAGGAGCCGGGCTTCGGTGGGAAGCGGTCCGAGGCCGCCACCGATGACCATGTGGAAGCCGCGGCGGCCGTCGCGGATGACGGCGCGCAGTCCGATGTCGTTGATGGCTCCGGCGATGCAATCCTGGTGACGGCAGCCGTCGAAGGCGATCTTGAATTTGCGCGGCAGGTTACTGGTGAGATCCTTGCGCAGGAAGGCATAGGCGATGCGCTGCGCGTAAGGCCGGACATCGAAGACCTCATCGTGGCTGAGGCCGGCGAGCGCGCAGGTGGTGACATTGCGGACGGTGTTGTAGCAGGCTTCGCGGTTAGTGAGGCCGGCGTCGGCGAGCATGTGCATGACGTCGGCGGCGTGCTCCAGCGGGACGAAGTGGAACTGCATATTCTGGCGGGTGGTGATGTGTCCTTTTCCGCCGGCGTAGGCGTCGCTGACGGCGGCGAGCTGGTTCATCTGGGCGGCGGTCATGAGGCCGCCGGGGACCTTGCAGCGAACCATCTGGACGCCGGGCTGGCGCTGTCCATAGATGCCGTGTTTGAGGCGGAACGGGCGGAAGTCATCTTCCGGGATCTCGCCGGCCAGGAAGGCATGCGCTTTGCGGCGAAAGGTTTCGATCTCATCGCGGACGAGGCGGTCGTGCTGGAGTTCGAACTCACCGCGGACGGTCAGGGTGTCTTCGACAGCGGTTGCCATAGCATTCCCCTATTGCCTATAGAGATTAACATGAATGCTCCCGGGATGCAAGAGGCGTGGGCGGGTGGGTAGCGCTTACTGAAAATAAAAGACTTATTATTTAGGAATTGGGTTCGTTTCGTTTTTTTCGGTGTCGGAGACCCTTAGATGCCGGGTGCCGTTGCCGTACGGCGTCGCCTACCTATTAATAGGATAGCATGTGGTCTTGCGACAGCGGAAACGCCTCAGGCGCTGTAGCACTGCAGGCACGCCTCGCGAAACTTAGACATCTCGTCGCGGGTGCCAACGGTGACGCGTACCCACGTGGGCCAAACCGGCCAGACGCGCCCGATGTATACCTTGCGGCGGGTCATCGCTTCATAAAACTCCTTGCCGGGCCGCCTGGCGTTCATCATGAAGCAGTTCGCTTCCGAAGGTATGAATTCGATGTTGTTCTTGTGCAGGAAATCGAAGGTCTCTTCGCGAATCCCGGCGATGATCTCGCGGCGCTCCGCCACCACCCGCTTAGCCTTCAGGCTGGCATTGGCCCCCACCATCGCGGTAACCGGCAGCGCGCCGGCCGTGTACATAGCCATCTTCTGCAGCAGGTCCGGCCTCCCGATCGCCGCGCCCGCCCGTAAACCGGCCATGCCATAAAGCTTGGAGAATGTTCTCAGGATGATCACATCCCTGTCGGCCGCCGCCAGGAACGAACTCATCACCGCCGACCTGGACAGATGGATGTAAGCCTCGTCCAGCAGGATCACCGCGCCCGCCGGCTTGTTGGCCGCCAGCCACTCGATTTCCGCCCTGGGCGTCACCGTGCCGGTCGGATTGTTGGGGTTGCAAACGTAGATCAGGCCGGCATTCGGATCCGCCGCGGCCATCGCCCTCACGTCGTGCGCCGCGCTGCCCTTCACCAGCGGAACCGTAACCACCCGCGCCCCGATGAATTTGGCCGCGCGCGCGCCGGCTTCGTAGCCCGGATCGGCCACCACGAAGGGCCTGTCTTTGGAACAGAAGGCCAGCACCGCGCGGTGCAGCGGGTCGCTCGATCCCGCAAACGCCTGCACGTAGCTCGCCTCCGGATTCCACGAGAACCGGACGCCTTCCTGTTCCGCCAGGGTGCTGGCCATTTCGAAGGTCTCTTCGTACAGATACCGGCCGCCCTTTTGCACGATGGCGTGGATCGCCTCGGCCGCCTCCGCGCACGGTCCCATGGGGTTCTCGTTGGCGTTGATCTTCACGGCATCGGGCGGCATGCTGTGCACCATGGAGAGTTGCGCCAGTGCCCGCTCGTTGTAAAACGGCAGGGACGCGCCCGCCGCCAGTAAGGAAGCGATTTTGTAGAAGCCGCGGCGGGTAAAACCCCGGTCCGCAAGCTCGCGCTGTTGCCGCGGTGAAATTCGTTGAGTCAGCATGTCACCCTCCCTGGAAGCCGGAGCCGGATTGGTTGCAGTATATCATTCTCCGGACAAAAAGCGATTGGCTTCCCCTACGACGCCGCGAACCAGGTCATTCCTTCCAGCCGCGCATAGCTCGCTTCCATGCCGCGTTCCATGCCTGTCGCCAGCATGGCCGCCCGCGTCTGGACGTCCGGCAGCGTCATTCGCATCGTCATCAACGTGCCCGTGCCGTCCGGCTCGAATCGCGTTTCGATGCGGTTGTCCGGAGTGGGATCGGGCAGGTGCATGCGCTCCACATGTACGATCCTGCTGAACGGCTCCAGTTCCAGAAATTCGCCGGTGAGGTAGAATCCGCGACCCTTGCCATCTGCCCACTCGTAACGAATCTTTCCGCCCGGCCTGGCATCCGCGATGCACACAGGCATCGTCCACCCCTCCGGACCGAGCATCCATTGCCGGACTAATTTCGGATCGGTATGCGCGCGGTAGACCGCCTCCGGCGACGCCGCAAAGCGCCTTGTCACAACCAGGTACCGATCGCCTTCGGTTGTCAGCGTCAACTTACTCATCGTATTTCTCCTCTCTTCTTCTTTTCCCCGGCCAGAACTTCGTCCAGCCGGTCGTAGTTTTTCTCAAGTGCTTTTCGCAGCATGGCCAGCCATTGGTCCATCGCATCAATACCGGCCTTTGCCAGACGGCGCGGGCGCTTCGTGCCATCCACCCGCCGCACGATGAGGCCCGCGTCTTCGAGCACCTTCAAGTGCTGCGAGACCGCCGGCTGCGTCATCTCGAAAGGCTCCGCCAGCTCCATCACGGTGGCCTCTCCCAGCGCCAGACGCGCCAGAATCGCCCGCCGCGTCGGGTCCGCCAAAGCCGAGAAAGCCGCATCCAGCCCATCCATAATTTCTAGCTTATATAATTATCTACTTATTGTCAAGTTAAATTGCCGGCGGGGGCAGGGCCTCGCCCTGCGGCGGCCTCGCAGGTTGTTCGCCGGCGCCGCGGTGATGGAGCGCACGCTATTGCCCTCCAGCAGGCAATGCAGGATGGAGATAACCACATCCTGCTTCACGCGCACGTCCTCACCGAAAGGCTTCTCTTGCGGTTCGGTGAACCGCTTCCCGCATTGGTGGCATTTATACCGCTGGACCTGGTTACGGCCCTTATCGGCCTTCGCTGTTTCGGTTTTGCAGTTGTGGCATGTCACTGTGAAATCTCCTATTGAGTTCCACAGCCAAAAGCCGCATACTGAGGTTGTCGGACTCGTATGGCTTCGGCTGTGCGGTTCTTGCCCCCGGTGGCTCTGCCACCCCACCACAGAAAACACAATGGGCCAGCAGTTCCGGTCTAACGACTTGGGGCTGCTGGTCTTTTGTTTGCATTGTTTTACAAGTATAATAAAAAAAGAATAGAATGATCAAGGGAAAACTGTTTGCTGTTATAATTTATTTGTGATAACCTCATGAGTGGATGGGAAACGCCAATCCGCTGCTACAGGTCTCGCGCCGGGAACAATCTGATTGCAGATTGGTACGCTGACCTATCAGTCCAAGAGAAGGCCGACGCCGACGAGTTCCTGAAGAACATGCGGAGAACAAAATCTGTGGATTGGAAAACGCCAAATTACCGTTCGCGCTTAAGGGGCCTGGAAGGCGTCGGAGAACTTCGCTGGCAGTCAGAGAAAAAACAGCACCGCTTGCTCGGATTTTTCCATGCCGGAGCCTGGATAGCCTTAGTGGGATGTACTCATAAACAACAAATCTACAATCCGGCAGAAGCGTTGGATACAGCCCATAAATACATGAAGGAAATCAAGAACGGGAAGGCATTACCTACGGTCGAGTATGTCCTCTAATCAGATCGTTGATAAGTTGCATACTCCAGAGTACCGCGCGGCGTTTGTTGCTTCACAGATCAATATCGGCATTCCCTTTCAGTTACGTGCGCTCCTTAAGACGCGTGGTAAAACTCAGGAATGGCTTGCGGAAAGGGCTGGGATGCGCCAGCCGAGAATCTCAGGTCTCCTGAGCCCTGGAAAAACACGGCCTAACATTGAAACGCTCCGAAGACTCGCGGAGGCCTTTGACTGTGGTCTTGCTGTTCGTTTCGTGCCATTTAGCGAATTAGTATCATGGTCCGAAAGTTTCGACCCAGAATCCTTCACCGTTCCCGGCTTCGATGATGAAGTACCGCAAAACGAGGACATGAAGGCTATAGCTGATTATGTCCAAGGAAATAGCAGCTTGGCCAGCCCTCAAGGGACCGCGCTCCAGAATGCCATTGGCAGCGGCGTTTCGACCGCTCCCATGAAGGCTTGCCAAATGACTGACGCACCAGCATTAGGAATTCATTTAGTACCGAGGGGAAAGAGGAAACATGCCAGAGGAAGAAACTTCAAGCGCCCAGCAGCCTAACTTACAGGTGCCTAGAGCCACTCCAGGGGAAGATTTTTCGGAGGACTACGCCAACAACTTTAGATTTGAGCAAACTGCTTGGGATTTCAAAATTATCTTTGGGCAGATCGATCAGATGAGTGGCGATCCAACTAATGTTAACTGGCATACGGCTATCACGATGCCATGGGGCATCGCGAAAATTCTCAGCCGCATGCTGCTTCTGAATGTTGCCGCTGGGGAGATGCAGCTCGGTCCTATTCACATACCTGCTATGGTGATGCCTCCCCCGCCATTGGAGCCGACCGGCGAAATGGATACTCCAGCCGTCCGAACATTGTACGAGTTCCACAAGCAGTTGTACCAATCCCTGACCGGTATGATTATTAGCCCAGACGATCTGAAGCCCCCGGCCCCCTCGGATCATCCGGCGAATCCTGTCTAAGCGGATCGCGGAAACTATTACAGATTGCAATATACACGCCAAAACAACACTACCCGCGCGGACAGGATCCCCGCACAGATCATGGGGGCCACGGTCCGCATTGCCACCTGTTTGGTCCAGGGCATGTTCGGCTGCCTGGCAGCTGGCGGGTGCCGAAACGCCGCGCCGCACGTCAATTCACCTCATAGGAGAAACTCGACGATGAAATGACCTTTACGATGAGCCGGTCTTCCCGCGCCCTGGTTGCGATCGCTTTCCTTGCCACCGGTGCGCGACTCGATTGTCAGGGCCAGGCGCGTTCCAGGGCCGACGAGAGGCTGGAATGGTGGAACCACATCGGGAACAAACTCATCGCCATGGCCAAAGATTTTCCCGAAGACAAGTACGATTTTAAGGCGCAGTAAGACGAGCGTACCTTCGCCCAAAATCTCCTTCACGCCGCGTCCGTTGACTTCGACGTGGCCGGCCGGGTTTCCGGATCCCAGACAGCCGCGATGACCGCACAACCGATACTCCAGATCCGGATATCCGAAAGATCGATGATCGAGGCGCGCGGGCGCGCGGCATTTCGTCTTTAATCGCGGTAGAAAGGTTTCCTATTCGTGCCGCAGAGCCGCCAGCGGATCAATTCGGGACGCCCGCCTTGCCGGCGCATAGCCGGCCAGAATCGCGGCGCCGAGGAGGACAACACCGGCCAGCGCCAGGTTTTTGGGATCATTGGGCTGGGTCTCGAACAGAAACGATTTGACCAGCCGGGACGCGCTCAACGCGGCAGGCACGCTGATCGCGAGTCCCGCCGCCGCCAGTAGCAGAACGCGGCGCAGAACCATCCAAACCACGGCGCCCGGTTGCGCGCCCAGAGCCATACGGATTCCAATCTCGCCGACCTGCCGCGCGACGCTGTAGGACATCGTCCCGTAGAGTCCCACGCACGCGATCAGGAGAGCCAGAACCGCGAAACCCGTGCATAGTTTCGCGAACGTGATTTCCCGGCTGATCGTGCGATCGATTTCCGCGGCCTGCGTAACCACGTTCGTGACGGGTATGCGGGAATCCGCCTCCCGCACGATCTCATGCACACTCTGCACAAACCTCAGCGGATCACCCGCGGTGCGCAGCGCGTAGGTCACTCGGTCCGAAGAAAACTGGCTGACCGCTACGAACACGGCCATGGCACTCTCCTCTTCATTTTTCAGACCACCGTAGCGCAGGTTAGCCGACACGCCGACGATTTCGAGATCGCGCTTCTCGTCCGGGAGCGTGATGCGGCGGCCCACCGGATTCCCGTTCCCGAAGTAAGCCCGCGCCAGCCGCTCGCTGATCACGGCAACCGGCCGGGAGCCCGGTTGGTCGCGGCCGTCAATCTCGCGCCCGGCCAGGATGGGAATCCGCATCGTGGTGAGGAAACGCGATCCGGCGGCCAGAACGCGCGCGTCTTCGATGGTAACGGCGCCGATCTTCAGCGGCCCCCTGATGGCCTGTCCGGCGCGGGCGGCGTCGATGATCGAGGATTGCGAAAGCGTCGCGCTGTTCACTCCGGGGATCGATTCGAAGCGCCGGCGCAGGTCCGCGTAAAAAGCGGCGATCTCCGGGCCGGGATGCCCGGCCTGGCGCGCATTCAGCGAGAACAGCAGGATATTCTCGCGGGCGTATCCCAGTTGGACGGAGTGCAGCTTGTTGAGTGTCCGGACAAACAGACCGGCGGCGACCAGGATGAGAAAAGAGATCGCGACTTGGGCGACCACCAGAACGTGCTGCGCGCGGCGGCGCGGCCCGCCCCCGCGGCCATTCTTCAGCGTGGGCATGACGTCCGGACGGGTCGACTGAATCGCCGGAGCGAGGCCGAAGAACAGGCCGCAAACCACTGAGAGCGCCGCCGTCACGCCCAGCACGCTCCAATTCAATTCCGCGTGCAGCGTAAAGTTCTCCTGCCCGTGGGAGAGCAGCAACGTCAGCGATCGCACGCCCCAGATCGCGAACAAGACCCCTAGTGCTCCGCCGAGCGACGCCAGCAGCACACTCTCGGTAAGCAACTGCCGCACGACGCGGAACCGTCCCGCTCCCAGGCTGAGCCGGACAGCCATTTCGCGGCGTCGCGCGGCGGCCCTTGCCAGCAGCAGATTGGCAATGTTCGCGCACGCGATCGCCAGGATCAATCCCACCATGGCCAGGAGCACGTACAGAGGCTTGGAATACTGGCGGCGCAAACTGCCCAGACCGGCGGCGCCGGGATTCAACATGAGGGCGGGCAGTCTGGCGCGCTCACCGGCGGTCGCCGCGGTGGCGGCAACCCATTGATGGAAACGAGGAGCCAGCGCCGCCTGCGCCTGGGCCACGCTTACGCCGGGACGCAGACGGCCCATCATTTCGATCCAGTAAAAGTTTCCGTCGCCATACATACGAGCCGAACCGGCGCCGTCCACGAGCAGATTCGTGTGCAACGGAAGGTAGAGGTCCGGCGCCGCCGCGGGGTCGACTCCGAAGAATTCCGGCGGCGCGACGCCGATCACCGTGAAGGGAACGTTATCGACGAGAATCGACTGTCCAATCGCGTTCGGCGGTCCTCCAAAGCGATTTTGGCAGGCAGCGAAACCGATTACGGCGACCGGCGCCGCGCCTGGACGGTCGTCTTCAGAGTCGATCAGACGTCCCGCGGCCGGCGACACTGCCAGGCCGCGAAAATACTCGCCCGTAACGTACTCCGTATTGGCGCTCATGGCCTGCCCGCGGACGGCCAGGTTATGGTGCAGTCCGTTGAAGTACCCGAAAAGCGTGGAAAAGACGGGATTCTCCGCGCGAAGCGTCTGGAAAGCGCCGAATGGGAACATGCCACTGACCATGGCGCCTTTTTCGCCGGGCCAGGCCATGCCCTGTACCCCGTGCATGACGTGGACCCATTGCTTGTTCGCGTTCTGAGGCGGCCGGCTATGCCAATTCAAGACCACCAGCGACCCGGGATCGGCCACCGGCAGCGAGCGCAACAGAATCGACTCCATGAAGCTGTAGACCGCCGTATTGGCCCCGATGCCGAGCGCCAGCAACAAGACCGCCAGGGCGCTGAACGCCTTGTTGGCGATCATGGTGCGACAGCCATAGCGGACATCCTGGCCAAGTTCCGACCAAAAGCGCTCGATCCAAATCTCCCGTGACTCTTCGTGCTTCAGTGCGACGTTGCCAAATCGCCGGCGGGCTTCAGCCCTGGCGCGCTCCGGCGTCATACCGGCTGCCTGCAGTTCCGCGGCTTTTTCCGCAAGGTGGAGTTCCATTTCCTCGCGCAGCGCCTCGCTGCGCCCGGCGCTCTCCATCCAATACCGCAGCCGCCGTATCAACATGTCCGTCACTCCGCTCCCATCACACGGGCGATCGCCAGCGTAAGTTTCGTGTACTTCCGGGTTTCCACCGCCAGCTGTTTGCGGCCGGCCGCAGTAATCTTGTAGATCCTCGCCCGCCGATTATTCGACGTCACGCCCCAGACACCGCCGATCCAGCCGTTTATCTCCAGCCGCTGGAGAGCGGGGTACAGCGAGCCTTCCTCGACCAGGAGCTCATCGCCGGACGATTGCTGAATAAACTGGACTATGCCGTACCCGTGGAGATCGCGGCGCGACAGCGTCCTTAGAATCAGCAGGTCCAGTGAACCCGGCAACGAATCGTTCTTTTGGGCCTTGCGTCCCATACCAAGAATTCTTAGCTTACACGACAATACCGGTCGCGTGTCAAGCGAGGCGCCCGGGCCGCACCGGCGGCCTCACGGCGAGGCCGCACGCCGTTCGATATGCCCGGCGGTCAGGAACCGGCAGGAAAGGCAAACCATAGGTGGGCCGATTCGTCCAATAGTGGTAAGCCGCACGTAGGTGTTGGAGAAAGGCGCTATGGCATTCGACGAACTGGAACAAACCAAAGGAGTTCAGAGAGGCACGGGCGGGCTGCCGGCGATGGACAGCATGATGCAAGACTTGCGCTACACCCTGCGGACCTTGCGGAAGGACACCGGATTCGCTGCGTTTGCGATTCTGATTATCGCCCTGGGGATTGGCGCGAGCTCGACCGTATTCAGCGTGCTGGACGCGCTGCTGGTGAAGCCGCTGCCGTTCAAGGATCCCAGCAGGCTGGTGTGGATCGCGAATCGCACCAAGATCGACGGCGATTTGTCGGGCGCTACCTTGCAGGTGGGGCGCTTTCTCGATTTCCGTCAACGAAACACATCGTTCGCGGACATCGCCGGGTACTTCGCGTTTTATGGCGTGGGCGACAGCAAGCTGACCGGGAACGGCGAACCGGAGCGTCTGAGCACGGTGCCGGTATCGCAGAACTTCTTCCCGCTACTGGGCGTGCAGCCGGGGGTGGGACGCCAATTCACCGCTGACGAATGCAAATGGAACGGGCCGCATGTGGTGATGCTCAGTCACGGACTGTGGGAGCGGCGCTTCGGATCCGATCCGGACATCGCGGGCAAGACGATCCGGCTGGACGATGCGGACGCCACCGTGGTGGGAGTGCTGCCCGCATGGTTTGACTTTGCGGCGATTTTTGCCCCTGGCACGCATATCGATCTTTTCACTCCTTTTCCGCTGACCAAGGAAACGGACCGGTGGGGAAATACGCTGGCGGTGCTGGGACGGCTGAAGCCCGGGGCGCGGATTGGGCCGGCTCAGGCGGAAGCCGATGTGCTGGGAGCGCAGATCACAAAGGAGAACCCGCGCGGCAACGGATTGGATCCTAAATTGACTTTTCTGCCGGAGCACGTAAGCGGACGAACGCGGCCGGCGCTTGCCGTGCTGGCTTGCGCCGTTGGGGTGGTGATGTTGATTGTGTGCGCGAACCTCTCCAACCTGTTGCTGGCGCGCGCGGCCTCGCGGCAGAAGGAAGTCGCGATTCGCATGGCGCTCGGGGCCGGCAGGAGGCGGCTGGTTCGTCAACTGCTAACCGAGAGCCTGGTGCTCACAGGGGCCGGGGCAACTTTGGGGCTGGCCCTGGCCATTGCAGCGACGCGGGCCGTGGCGCACCTCGACGCGTTCAACATTCCGCTGTTGAGCAGCGTGCGGGTAAACGCCGTTGTGCTGGGCTTCACGGTGGCAGCGGCCATCGCCACGGGCCTGCTGCTGGGCATCGCGCCGGCATTGCAGATGACAGTGGTTTCGCTGAGCGCCTCCCTTGGCCAGCGCGGAGCCGGCGGCAGCAAGGGACACATGTGGGCGCGGGCGGCGCTGGTGGTTTCCGAGATCGCCTTCGCGTGCGTGCTGCTGGTAGGCGCGGGCTTGTTCATTCGCAGCTTTCTGCGCGTGCTGGAGGTGGATCCCGGATTCCGCCCGCAGAACGCAGCGGCCTGGCGCGTCGATCCAGATCCGCGGTACAAGACGCAGGCCCAGCAGAATGCCTACTTCGACGAATTGTTGCACAGGGTGCGGGCGATCTCCGGCGTGCAGGCCGCCGGCCTGACGGACGTCTTGCCCCTGGGTCACAACCGGGCGTGGGGCGCGGGCGCCAAGGGCCAGACTTATAAGGACGGTGAGTATCCCTCCGCCTTCGTGCGGGTGGTCAGCGACGGCTATGTGAAGGCTATGGGCATGACCCTGAAGAAGGGCCGTGATTTGACCGAACGCGATACAGTGACCGGCGCGACGCCCATCATGATGATCAACGAGACGCTGGCCCGGCGCCTCTGGCCCGGCCAGGACCCCATCGGCAAGTCGATCGTCGGGGATTGCGTCAATGGAGACCGGCAGGTGGTGGGGGTGGTGGGAGATGTGCGTCACGTGGCGTTGGAAGAAAACTCGGGCGGCGAAATGTACATGCCGATCCGGCAATGCCAGGACTGGGGGTCGGTCGATGTAGTGGTTCGTTCCACTCTCCCGCTGCCGGTGCTTTCCGAACGTGTGGAAGCGGCGCTGCGGCCGCTGATTCCGAGCTTGCCCAAGGGCAGCATGCGCCCGCTGACACGCCTGGTGGACCACGCCATCTCTCCGCGGCGATTCATTGTGCTGCTGCTGACGGGTTTTGCCGCGTTCGCCCTCGTACTGGTGTCGCTGGGAATCTACGGTGTAGTCTCGTACTCGGTGACGCGGCGAACGCAGGAGATCGGCATTCGCATGGCGCTCGGCGCACGGGGGACGCGAGTGCAGCGGCAGATTGTAATGGAGACGCTGGGACGGGCCGCCATCGGGCTGGCGATTGGAACGGTGGCGGCGGCGGTGGCGGCGCATGCCATCAGCGGGCTGCTGTTCGGCGTAACGTACGGGGACCCGTACACTTTTCTGGCGGCAGCGGCGGTAATGCTGGCCGTGGCAGGGGTGGCGGGCTACTTGCCGGCGCGCCGAGCGTCGCGGATCGATCCGATGGTGGCGTTGCGGGTGGAATAGCGGCGCTGGGAGCAGATTCGAAGCATCACAGAAATTCCGCTTCTCCGCCCTCTGTCAAGACAGTTGCCGACCTAAAAGAATTTGACCGGTCCGCTGAAGTGTCTCGATGCGATGGGCGCGTGAACGAGCCGTTCGCGGAGGCCGTCCTTACACGATAGTCGCGCCGCCGTCCACTACGATGGTCTGGCCGGTGATGTAGCCGGAGGCGGGGGCGGCCAGGAAGACGGCCACGCCTTTCAGCTCTCCGGCGTGGCCTACGCGGCCCATGGGGATGCCCTGCTCGATGTAGGGTTGGGCGGCCTCCAGAACCTTTTCGGTCATGCGGGTGGGGAAGAATCCGGGGGCGATGGCGTTCACCCTGATGTTGTGGGGGGCCCACTGGGCGGCTAGCTCGCGGGTCAGGCCCAGCAGGCCCGCCTTCGACGACGCATAGCCGGCGTAGTGAATGCCGGACGGCATGGAGCTTTTCAGGCCGGCGATGGAGGCGACGTTGATGATGCGTCCGTATTTGCGTTTGATCATCTGGCGCCCGCAGGCTTGCGAGAAGAGGAATGCGCCGGTGAGGTTGACCTCAAGCACCTGCTGCCATTTCTCGAAGGGCATCGACTCGGCGGGGGCGCCCCAGGTGACGCCGGCGTTGTTGACCAGGATGTCGATCTGGCCATAAGTTCCCATGGTCTCCTTGACGACCGCCTCGACTTCAGCGGGCTTCGAGACATCGCACAGCGCACCTTCGCAGCGGAAGCCGCGCTTCTTCATGGCGTCAACAGTTGGGCTGAGCCACTGCTCGCGGCGCGCCAGCACCATGAGGGAGGAGCCGGCTTCGGCCAGCCCTTCGGCGATTTCTTCGCCCAGGCCGCGCGAACCGCCGGTGACCAGGGCTACCTGGCCGGTAAGATCGAAGAGTTGTTTAAGTGGGGTCATAGTTCTATTGTCAGGGTGCATCGATGACCAGGCGGGCGAGGCGCTCGCGATGATACGTGGCGTCGCCGAACATCAGCTCGGAGGCCTTGGCCCGCTTGTAGTACAGGTGCACGTT
>Ga0209579_10001262_pt1 | contig 21365 bp, 21 predicted proteins | sample Coa_R1_2_FD_187152 | JGI IMG/M metagenome (GOLD analysis project Ga0209579, IMG submission 187152) | Surface soil microbial communities from Centralia Pennsylvania, which are recovering from an underground coalmine fire - Coalmine... | ecosystem: Environmental > Terrestrial > Soil >... | reverse complement strand
TGCAGGACGTGTCTATGATTTCGATTTTCGGATGAACCTGCCGCGCGTACTCACGTGCCAGGTCCGGATTGAAAGGAACATGCGGAAGCAGATCGACCTTATTCAGAATCATCAGCTCCGCCTTGCGGAAGATTCCGGGATACTTGAGAGGCTTGTCCTCGCCTTCCGCCACGCTGAGGACTACGATCTTCGCGTCCTCTCCCAGGTCATAGCTAGTGGGACAAACCAAGTTGCCGACATTCTCGATCAGCAACAGCTCGAGCCCCTCTTCCATCCACCCGTTCAGATGGTTTTCGATCATGCGAGCGTCCAGGTGACACGCGCCGGCGGTGGTGATCTGGCGAATCGGATAGCCGTACCGCATCAGGCGCCGGGCGTCGTTGTCGGTCTGGACGTCGCCGGTCAACACCGCGGCCCGGGTGTGCGCTGGAAGCATTTGCAGGGTCTTTTCGAGCAGCGCGGTTTTGCCTGAGCCCGGCGAACTGATGAAATTCAGTACCAGCGTGCCGGCGCTGTCAAACGCTTTACGCAAGCGCGCCGCTATGCGATCGTTCTCGCTCAGGACTTTCTTCTCGATGGTGATCCGTTCCATTGTTCACCTCCTGAAGCTGGATGTACACCAGGTCAAGCGCGTCGCCGGCGCACTCATTTATTTCCAGTTCCGGCACAAACTCCCCACTCTTGGCGAGCACTTCAAAACAGAACCGCAGCGAGTCCGCATTCACGCCCGAGTACTCGCCGATTCGTACACCGACTTTTTCTGCCGAGTGTCCCGGATACAGATGCAGTTCTTTGTGAACCGCCTCCAGAATCGAATTGGCGATGCCCATTTCGTGCATTTAGCAAGTCCCGATTTAACAAATTCTCGGCAACTGATCTCCGGTCAGTAGGTCGACGATTCGCGTTGACCCAAAAACCGTTTTCATGGTTACCAGTCCTGCACGTCCTTGGCCAACAGTTCCGATTACGGCCGCATCCGTGCCGTGCGGGTTCCGGCGCATGGCGCAAACGAGCCGGTTGGCCGCATCCGGCGCGACAATCGCGAGAAGTCTTCCTTCATTAGCGACGTAAAGAGGGTCCAAGCCGAGCAGTTCGCAGGCGCCACGCACGCCGTCATGCACCGGAACGGCCGATTCCTCGATTTGAATACTGACCCTGGACTGTTCGGCAATCTCATTCAGAGCGCTGGATACCCCACCTCGGGTGGGATCGCGCAGGCAGCGAATTTCGGGGGACGCGTTCAGCATGGCGGCAACCAAGCCGTGCAGCGGGGCCGAATCGCTGACGATTTCGCTGTCGAACTCCAACCCCTCCCGCTTCGCGAGAATCGCGATGCCATGATCGCCGATGGCCCCGCTCAGGATTACGCGATCACCGGGCCGCGCGCTACTCGCCGTGAGGCGGACTCCATCCGGGACGATTCCGATCCCGGTAGTGTTGATAAAAAGACCGTCGCCCTTTCCCTTTTCGACCACCTTCGTATCGCCGGTGACAATGGCCACTCCGGCCGCGGCGGCTGCGCGCGCCATGGATGAGACAATCGCATGCAGCGTTTCGATCGGTAATCCTTCTTCGAGAATGAATCCGGCGCTCAGGAACAATGGCCGCGCGCCGCCCATGGCCAGGTCGTTCACGGTTCCGTGCACCGAAAGCGACCCGATATCGCCGCCAGGAAAGAATAGCGGCTTCACCACGAAGGAATCCGTCGTGAAGGCGATGCGGGTCCCTCCGACGTCGAGCACCGCCTGATCGTCCAACCGGTCGAGCACGGGGTTCGACAATAACGGCAGGAAGATATCGCGCAGCAACCCGGCGCTGAGCCGTCCTCCGCTGCCATGGCCCAGGACAATGCGATCCGGGTTTCCGAGGGGAACGGGACAAACGAACGACCGAGATTCTAAATCAGGCATAACGTTTGTACTGGTAGTAAGCGGCGCAAGCGCCTTCCGTTGAGACCATGGGCGCGCCGAGCGGGGTCATCGGCGTACATCGCTTCCCGAAGGCAGCGCAGTCCACTGGCTTTGCCAAACCCTGCAGCACGAGCGCGCTGATGCATTCTTCAGGCTCTTCGGCCTGAAGGTCCGCCATGCCGAAAATTCGTTCAGCGTCAAACTCGGCGTAGTCATCGCGCAGCCGATAACCGCTATCGGGGATTGACCCGATTCCTCTCCACTTTCGATCGGCGACTTCGAAAACGTCCCTTAGTATCTGCTGGGCCGTAAGATTCCCCGCATAGTTGACGGAGCGCGCATAGGAATTCTCAACCTCAAAGCGTCCTTCTTCCAGCTGCGCGACCAAGGCGTCGATGGCCTCGAGTAAATCCACCGGCTCGAATCCGCCGACTACAATTGGCACTCCAAACTCGCGCGCGAGAGCTTCGTATTCACGAAACCCCATCACCGTGCAGACGTGTCCCGGCGCGATGAAGCCTTGCACCCGGTTCGCGGGGGAACTCAAAATGAGGCGCATCGCCGGGGGCACCAGAACATGCGAGACCAGCATCGAGAAATTCGCCAGCCCGTGGCGCTTCGCCTGAAATACGGCCATCGCGTTCGCCGGCGCGGTGGTCTCGAAGCCAACGCCGAAGAAAACCACTTTGCGTTCCGGATTGGCGCGGGCGAGGGCTACCGCATCCATCGGTGAATACACGATACGCACGTCAGCGCCTTTCGCCTTGGCCTGGAATAGATCCGAATCCGAGCCGGGGACGCGCAACATATCTCCGTAGGAAGTGAAAATGACGTCCGGAAGCGAGGCAATCCGGACCGCACGATCCACCATTTCGATCGGAGTCACGCACACCGGGCATCCCGGCCCGTGGACGAGTTCGATTTCGGGCGGAAGCAGCTCATCGATCCCATACCGCATCAAGGTGTGCGTCTGACCGCCACAAACCTCCATCAGGACCCACGGCCGGGTCACTTTGCGGGCGATGTGATCGGCGATCGCACGGGCGATTTTCGGGTCGCGGTACTCGTCGATGTATTTCACCCGTCGAGTCCTTCCTCTTTGAGGGCGCCGATCTGCTCCAGGTACGAGAACGTTCGCTTGGCTTCTTCTTCATCCACCCGCGTTAGAGCGAATCCAACGTGGACCAGAACATAATCTCCGACGACTACTTCCGGGGTGAGGGCCAGACTGACGTTTCTTCGAATTCCGCAAAAATCGACGTACGCGGAACGGAACGCAGGATCGGCGCTTTCAACACTCAGGACTTTTCCGGGTACCGCCAGGCACATTCGGATTTCCCTCCCGATTTCTTGCATGCTCGAGATTCAAGAAATTTTCGAGACTTCTGCGCTAACGAGCGGGATTCGAAGGAAAGGTGGGTTGCTTAACCCAGCTTTCCCAAAGCTCCGGGTTACTCAAGGATTCAACGAAGCACTGCCCATTGCTGATAAAGAACCGCAGCCGCCAGGAACACTCCCAACACGAAGGCCAGCACAGTGAGCGCCTTGCCCCATTTATCGACACGATCGAGCCGGCTCGCCATCATTGACTGCTGTGCGATTTTCCCGGCTTCCGAGTCGCGGACGTGCAGGATGTCGTCTTCATTCCGCGCGACTAGCTTGCGGTATACCGCTAGCCCGAACACGACGCTCGCAATCGCCAGCCAGATCACCGCCATGGTCATCATAAATTTTCTCCTCGCGTTGTAATTGAGCACGCGAGTTTCCAGTTGACCTTGACTCTGCTCCGTCGATAACCCGCGTCGCACGTTGCAAGTCGACAACTGTCGACGATCGCCGAGGCTTCAGCAAAATGGGTCAAATGACCACTAGACTGTCGAGGACGAGAGGATCTAGCTTGTGGGCTCGGACAAAATATCTTCCACTTCATGCCTCAATCGTCCGCCCGGGTATATTAGTTCATCGTCGATAGGGGCATTTGCACACATTGCCGTACCGGCCTCGGTCTACTACGTCAAATGACGCAGAGAGGCTTAGTGATTGCCCTTCTTCGTCGACGTGCCTGTCCGCGCGCCGATTTGGAGGCATTCAGAATGAACGACCGTGCAACTCGCCGATGGCACCCGGGTTGCTCCCGCCTTATGTGAGAAGGACAAGATCCTAAGAGAGTCGGATCTGTGTAATTTCCGAACTGGAGCATTTATGAATGCAACTATCTATCGCGGTTTGATCCTATGCGCTGGCCTTTCAGTTTGTGTTGCCGGCCTTTCCCAATCTCAGCGATCGAGAGATCCAGACCCGAAGTTTTTCAACCGACCCGTCGATGGGCCGGTTTTGTACAAGGCTTATTGCGCCGTCTGCCACGCAACAGACGGGAAAGGGGGCGGTCCGATGGCGGAAGCGCTGAAAGTCCGGCCGGCCGATCTCACCCACATCGCCGCCCGCAATCACGGGGTATTTCCACGAGACCGCATCGAGAAGATCATTGCAGGAAACGAGCCGATTCCCTCTGGTCACGGAACTCGGGAAATGCCGGTATGGGGGCCAGTTTTCTCCCAAATTGAATGGGATCGCGATCTGAGTCCAGTGCGCCTGCACAATCTTGCGAAGTACATCGAAGAGATGCAAACGAAGTAAGTTCACGGAATGGTTGGCCGGGATTCAGTTTCGACCTTTCGTGTCCCAATCGCCGAGCAGATTCTCCAACCTTCCCAAGGCTCGGGTCACAAGCGCGTTCGTTCGCCGGCTTAACCCTTCTCCCTGAGACAAATCGCACACGGGAATCCGGCATAGAAGCGCCCGCCCCGCAAATCCATAAAGTACTCTCGATAGCTGGACGACTGTTGCCGGGCTCAAGAGGTGTGAGAAAACAGGTGACGATGGCAAACCGTTTAAGGACTCGATAAGAAGATTCATCGCGGTGGTATCAGAATCAATAAAAATAACCGTGCCGTACCCGGCAATGTCCTCAGCGATTTCCGGCGTGAGTTGGAGAAGGTCGCGTGAATCCACATTCGGAATAGAGCCGAGCCCTTTCAGAACCATGTGCGCGACGCCATCGTCGCGCCGGAGAGGATTTCCCACCGCAATCAAAAGAGTTCGCATCACTGCTCGCGGACTATGCGCCGCAACAGTGTTCCGCCAGGGCCGACCATTTCGACGATCAGCGGCATCTGTCCCATCGCGTGCGTGGAGCAAGAAAGGCAAGGATCATAACAGCGGATAGCTGCTTCCAGTCGATTTAGTATTCGATCAGAGACTGGCTCAGAAACGTCCGCGAGTTTAAGGAAATGGCGAGCTGTCTGTTCAACCGCGAGGTTCATCGCCTGATTGTTCTGGGACGTAGCGATCAGTAGGTTCGCCTTGGTCATCAGGCCGTCCTTATCGACTTGGTAATGGTGAAATAGTGTGCCCCGTGGGGCTTCACACGAGCCGATCCCTTCCCGGCGGTTGAGCGCAGCCTTGGCTTGAATGTTTTCGCCAAACAAATCGGGATCGTCCATCAGCTCCTCCATCCGCTCGACGCAATGGAGCATTTCGATCAACCGCGCCAAGTGGTAATGGAACGATTCGCACACCGGGCCTTCGCGCCCCTCACTTGACCCGCGTTGTTTGAACTCCCGCAGTTCGAGATCGGCACGCGGCGTCCCAGCGAATTTCGCGACGTTGAGCCGGGCGAGGGGCCCGACTCGATAATGGCCCTCCGGATAACCGAGTGGCTGGTAAAACGGAAATTTTGCGTAGGACCAGTCCTCGCTCGCTTCGCTCAGGTATGTGAAGTAGCGCGCAGGCTCCAATCCGTCAGCGATGATGTTTCCGCCGCCATCCACAATCCGAAGCAACCCGTGGTAATACTCAAGGCCCCCTTCTTCGTTCACCGTTGCCAGAAAGAGCGACGGGAAGTTGCCCATGTGCTCTACCTCCGCGCGGAAAGAATCGAGCAATCCTTTCAGCCTATCGAGGGCCAGCGCAATAGAATCGATGCTCTCGGGAATCCACGCGAGAATCTCATCGCGCTGTACCGGGAAGAACTGCCGGTGAACGCCGCCTGGCCCGCTCCAACCGGGGTGAATTCGTTTACCGCCCACCAGTTCAATCACACGCTGACCGAACTGACGGAGCCGGATCCCTCTCCGCAGAAAATCGGTTTCCCGGTCGATCAACCCAAACATATTCCGTTTCGCGGCGGGCGAGTCCAGGCCGAGCAGTAAATCTGGGGAGGACAGGTGAAAGAAGCTCAAAGCATGCGATTGCAGGACCTGAGCATAATTCACGAGCCGCCGCTGCTTCTGCGCGGCGGGAGGAATCTCGACACCCAATAGCATGTCGCCGGCTTTCGAGCTCGCCAGAACGTGACTCACGGGACAGATGCCACAAACCCGGGACATGAGTCCAGGCATCTCTTGAAACGGCCGGCCTTCGCACAGCTTCTCGAAGCATCGGAATTCCGTGACGTGAAACTTCGCCGATTGCACCTGGCCGTGATCGTCGAGAAGGATCGAGATCTTCGCATGTCCTTCAATCCGCGTGACCGGTTCTATAAGGATGCGCCGGCTCATGATCCGAACTTTCTGCCCTCGGCAATGGGAGTCCGGCCGGCCAGTAAGTCCGATACGAAGTTGAAGATCATGTCGGCCGAGGGCGGGCAGCCCGGCATGAAATGATCCACGGTCACCACATCTTGCAGGCGCAGAACTCGATCGAGAAGCTTGGGCACGATGTCGTTTCCCGCCGGCACTCCCGCGACCACGGCAGACTCCCCATAAGCTCGCTGCAAGACGTCTTCGACCGAAAAGAAATTCCGCATTGCAGTGACATTTCCGGTCACTGCGCAGTCTCCGAACGCGATCAGGACCTTGGTACGCTCACGGATCCGTCGAATGTCACGCAAGTGGTCTTCGTTGGCCACGGCGCCTTCGACGAGCACAATATCCACTCCGTCCGGAAACTCCTTGACATCGGCGAGCGGAGAGTAGCATATGTCCACGAGAGCGGCCAGATCAATCAGGCGCTCGTCCATGTCCAGGAAGGACATGTGACAGCCCGAACAGCCGCCCAGCCAGACGGTCGCAAGTCGCGGCTTAGACTGTTCGTCCATCACCTAATCCACAGCTTCTTCTCACGCGCGGTTACGATGTAGCTTAAGAAACTTCGATCTTTGTGCATTTCAGCGACTGTCTTTCCCTTCGAGAACAGCGCCCCGGTCGGGCACACTTGGACGCACTTTCCGCAACTCGTGCAGCTTACGGATTCACCCCACGGCTCGCCGAGATCCGAAATAATTGTCGAATTCCGGCCTCGGCCCGCGACGTCCCAGGTGTGAGCGCCTTCCACCTCGTCGCAGACGCGCAGACATCGGGTGCAAAGGATGCAGCGGTTGTGATCCAGACCAAACCGCTCGTGACTAAGATCTACGGCCAGCTTTGGATACTGAGGGTTGAGCCGCACGTGATCCACGCCGAGGTCCGCCGCCAGATCCTGCAATTCGCACGCGCCATTCAGCACGCATACCGAACAAATGTGATTGCGCTCAACGAATAACAGCTCGACAATGAGCCTGCGATAAGCCATGAGCGACGAGGTTTTCGTGCGCACGACCATGTCTTCGGCGACTCTTGTCAGACAGGACGCTTGCAGCTTTTTCTGGCCTTCGACCTCTACCAGGCAAAGACGGCACGCGCCAACATCGGAAAGTCCGCCGAGGTGACAGAGACCTGGGATATGGATACCGCTGTCGCAGGCCGCGGAAAAGATGGTTTGACCTTCGAGCGCGGTTATGATCCTGCCGTCCACTTCAAGCGTCCGGACGCTCATACGGCTCTTTCCACCCGAGGAATCCGACAATGTCCCGCGGGGCAACGGCGCTCGCGAATATGCGCCTCGTACTCGCTCCGAAAATGCCTCAGAGTGCTTAGAACGGGATTCGGGGCGGCTTGACCCAAGCCGCACAAACTGGTTTCCTTCAAGAGACCGGAGAGATCCGCGAGCATCGGAAAGTCGTTCTCAGCGCCCTCTCCGCACGTTATCCTCGTTAGAATGTCGAGCATCTGCACTGTGCCTGCGCGGCAGGGAATGCATTTCCCGCAGGATTCTTCCATGCAAAACTCCATGAAGAATCGGGCAATGTCCACCATGCATGACGAGGTGTCCATAACAATGAGCCCGCCGGAACCCATCGTGGCGCCAATACCGGTAAGGGAATCGTAGTCCATGGGCAGATCCAGATATTGGGCAGGGATGCAGCCGCCAGCTGGACCTCCCGTCTGCGCCGCCTTGAACTCGTAGCCAGAGGGGACGCCGCCGCCGATCTCGGACAAGATCGTGCGAAGCGACGTTCCGATCGGCACCTCTACGAGACCGGCGAGCGCAACTCTGCCTGCCAGGCCGAATACCTTTGTGCCCGGACTTGCGGAGGCCCCAATCGCAGCGAACCAATCGCCGCCTTTTTCAATGATGGCGGGGATGTTGGCAAAGGTCTCGACGTTATTGATGAGCGTGGGATGGCTCCACAAAACCGCTTTCGGGTGGGTACGGCGGCCTCGGCACGGGTTGCCCGCGCTTTCCTTGGATGGAAGCCAGCAGCGCGGTTTCCTCGCCACAGACGTAGGCTCCGGCACCGATTCGAAGATCGATTCCAAAGTGGAAGTTACTGTCGAATACACTCCGGCCCAGCAGTCCTTCCTGTTGAGCCTGCTGGATGGCTTTCGTGATTCTTTCGATCGCCAGGGGCGATTCGCCGCGGACATAGATATAACCTTGCTGTGCGCCCACGGCGCGGCCGGCGATGGCCATCCCCTCTAAGACGCGGTGCGGGTCGCCCTCAAGGACGCTACGATTCATGAAAGCGCCCGGATCGCCCTCGTCGGCATTGCAAACCACGTATCGGATCGAAGAGGGCTGCCGGGCGACAAGCTCCCATTTCAGACCGGTTGGATACCCCGCTCCGCCGCGACCGCGTAACCTGCTTCTCTTGACTTCCTCGATGATCTCTTGCGGCGTCATCTCCGTCGCGGCACGAAGCAGAGACTGATAACCTCCTTGCGCGATATAGTCGATGACGCGCTCCGGATCGGCCTTACCGGAATTGGCGAGGATGATGCGCCGTTGGCCCGCGAAAAAGGGGTGGTCCGATTCGAAGATCCTGCCGTCGAACAGATGCCCGTCACCGGCTAGGATCGCGCGGGCGTCCTCGGCTTTCACTTCAGCGTAGATTATGTTTTGCGCAGAGCTGCGCACGAGAGGTCCGCGACTACATAAGCCCATGCACCCGGTGCCGCAGACCTCGATCTCTTGGCCGGCTCCTTGACTATCGACCTGCTCCTGCAGCGCGGTGCGGACGGTATCGGCGCCGGCCGAAAGGCAACCGGCCACGGTGCAGCAGTAGACTCGATCTTTCAGCCGCTGCTGGCGCGCGTGCTCAGCCTGGCGCTTTTGATTTAGGGTGTGGGGCGTCATGTATTTCCTCGAACCGAGCCTCCAGTGCTTCTGGCGTCACTTTCGATAAGGCCCGGCCGTTGCAGACTACGACCGGAGCCAGGCCACACGATCCGACGCAGCGGCCCGTGGCGATTGTCCAATCCGAATCGCACGCCTTCCGCAGACTCGAGATCAACTCGACGGCGCCCGCTGCGTAGCAAGCAGTCCCCAGGCATACAGTGGCCGAATGCGTCCTTGGCGGACTGAATCGAAACAAATGATAGAAAGTGGCGACTCCCAGGACTCTGCTAGGTGGCAGCTTTAGCGCGCGGGCGATCTTTTTCAAAGTTGGACGCGAAAGATAGCCGTAGAGCTCCTGGGCGCAATGAAGAATCTCGATCAGTGCATCACCCGAATTTTGATGCCGCACGATGGCGCGCTCCAGCAGCTTGTCGTGATTGTCCGAACCGATCGGGGTCATCATTTAACGGGCGGAGGGATCAGCTTGCCCCGAGCATCCGCCAGCGGAAACACTCATATCGCGTGTAATCGACCACTGGCGCCATTGCGAGGAGCAATTCAAGTTCCTCATTGGAGATGACTTTGTAAATCCAGGCGCCGTGCTGACCGATCAGGGTGGTAGTGCTCCACCAGCTTTCGTTCGGCCTCGAGTTTCTTGCGTAATTCGGCTGGTCAGAATTGTGTCATTCGACCAGTCCCGTTCGCACTCTGGAATTCAAATGAGTCAAAACACCCACACGTATCAGTATTTTCTGCGCGATTGCGTGGCCCGTAGAATGCATCTGGCTTAATCGGATAGCCAAAGAGGAGTAATCTTATGGAAGTTCGAATTCGGCACGGGAAGAATTATCAGACGGAGGCGTTCGCGCGCTTTCATCGGGTCGTCTGCGATCAGCCATTCGACGAGGGAGGAAGCAATACCGGGATGACGCCGCCGGAATTGATGCTCGCCGCGATTGGTTCCTGTGCGATGTATTACGCAGGCGAGTTTCTGCGAACCCGCAACCTGGCGCTCGAAGATATTGAAATACGGGTCTCGGCCGTCAAGGGCGGAATGCCCGCGCGGCTGGTGGAGATCGGGATCGAAGTGGACGCACCCGGGCTGAGCACTCGCGCGCGAGCGGGACTAATGAAAGCGATTGAAGCGTGCTTGCTCCATCGCACTTTGCTGGATCCCCCCAGGGTGAAAATCAGCATGGCGACGTCAGTGACCGAAGGCCCTCCTGCTCGACAACCGGTCGATTTGGTCTCGTGACAGAGCTTGGATCGCGCCACCGGCCTCTTGACGCGTTCTTCGCGCCATCGAGCGTCGCTGTCATCGGCGCTACCGAAGGCAACCCCAGCGTGGGGCGTACGCTTCTAGCCAATCTGGCCTCGTTCAGCGGCAAAATCTATCCTGTAAACCCCAAGCGGGGCAAAGTCCTCGGGCGCGAGGCTTTTCACAACATCGGCGCCGTGTCAGGCCCGGTTGATCTCGCACTCATCGTAACCCCAGCGGAAACGGTACCGGGAATTGTGGCTGAGTGCTCGGCCGCCAAGGTTCCAGCCGCGATCATTATCTCCGCGGGCTTCAAAGAAGCAGGCCCGCGGGGCGTCGAACTCGAACGAGAGATTCTCGCAGCACGCGGCTCCATGCGTATTATCGGGCCAAACTGCCTCGGTCTGATGACGCCGTCGACTGGGTTGAATGCCACGTTTGCCGCTGCCATGGCGCGGCCAGGCTCGATCGGATTCCTCAGCCAGAGCGGCGCTTTGTGCACAGCCATCCTCGATTGGAGCCTGCGCGAGATGGTCGGGTTCAGCGCCTTCGTCTCCACCGGATCCATGCTGGATATCGGGTGGGGGGAATTGATCGACTACCTGGGCGACGACCCAAACACCCGCGCCATCCTTATGTATATGGAATCGATCGGCGATGCGCGGTCGTTTCTGTCGGCGGCGCGCGAGGTGGCGCTCACCAAGCCGATTATCGTGATTAAGGCCGGGCGCTCGGAGCAGGCCGCGCGTGCGGCCGCTTCTCATACCGGGGCGCTTACAGGCAGTGACGAAGTGCTGGACGCGGCGCTCCGGCGCTGTGGGGTCCTCCGCGTTCGCCGTATTAGTGATCTGTTCTATATGGCGGAAGTGTTGGCCAGGCAGCCTCGCCCGCAAGGTCCGCGTCTCGCAATCGTTACGAATGCGGGCGGTCCGGGAGTGCTCGCGACCGACGCATTGCTCGACGAAGGCGCGGAGCTAGCGGATCTGTCCGTTGAGACAATCGCCGCACTGGATGGATTCCTGCCGGCGCATTGGAGCCGCCACAATCCAGTCGATATTATCGGGGACGCATCGCCAGAACGCTTTGTCCGGACGCTCGAAATCGTGAAAGAGGACCCCAGGGTCGACGGTTTGCTGGTCACGCTAGCGCCACAAGGCATGACGAGCCCAACTGAAGTCGCCGAGCGCATCAAACCTCTGGCAGTTATCGAAGGAAAGCCGATCCTGGCGAGTTTCATGGGCGGAGCGAGCGTGGCCCAGGCCGAAGACATCCTGAATGCCGCCGGAATTCCGACGTTTCCCTTCCCCGATACGGCGGCGCGCGCGTTCGCTTATATGTGGAACTACACTGAAAATCTTCGCGCTCTCTATGAAACACCCGAACTCGCGGAGAGCGCCGTGGATCGCGAAGGCGCCGAGGCCGTGCTCGAAGTTGCACGGGCCGAAGAAAGGACTCTGCTTACCGAACGAGAGTCCAAGCGTCTGCTGGCTGCATACGCGGTTCCCGTGACCCGAATCGAATTCGCAGGGACCGAAGACATCGCCGTGAAGCTGGCGGCGGTTATCGGATTCCCGGTAGTCCTGAAGCTCCATTCACGGAGCATCACACACAAGACCGACGTCGGCGGAGTCCAGTTAGATTTGCACAATGAGGCCGACGTGCGAGATGCGTGGAAACGGATTCAGTCGGGCATCTCCAGCCGTTCCGGAGGTGACAAGTTCGAGGGCGTAACTGTGCAGCCGATGATCCGGAGGACGGATGGTTACGAACTGATCCTGGGATCGAGTACGGACCCGCAATTTGGTCCCGTGCTGCTGTTCGGTTTAGGCGGTCAACTGGTGGAAGTCTTCCGCGATCGGGCTCTCGGATTACCGCCGCTGACTTCGACACTGGCGCGCAGAATGATGGAACGGACAAAGATATACAAAGCGCTCGGCGGCATTCGAGGGCGCGCGCCGGTGGATCACTCGGCGCTCGAACAAATATTGATCCGGTTCAGCCAACTTGTGGCGGAGATGCCGCGCATTAAGGAAATCGACATCAACCCGCTACTGGCATCGCCGGGCTGCATCGTTGCCCTGGACGCGCGAATCGTGCTGCATCCTTGGAATATCCCGGACCAAGAACTGCCGCGGACGGCCATCCGCCCCTATCCCTCGAGTTACGTCGAGAAATGGGCCTTGCGCGACGGATCACCGATCACGATGCGGCCCATTCGCCCCGAGGATGAGCTGAAGCTGGTCCGGTTTCACGAATCGCTCAGCGATCGCAGCATCTACCTGCGCTATTTCCACCAGATGTCGCTAAGCGCGCGTATCACCCACGAGCGGTTGGCTCGGGTTTGCTTCATCGATTACGACCGGGAGATCGTGCTGGTGGCGGAATCCGAAAACGGCGAGATTGTGGCCGTGGGACGGCTGACGCGCGAACGCTCCTCCGCCGAAGGCGAATTCGCGCTGCTCGTTTCCGACGGCTGGCATGAGCGAGGTCTCGGGACCGAGCTGCTTCGTAGACTGATCTCCCTGGCCCGCAACGAGGGGATCCGCCGCATTTCCGGCGACATCCTAGCCGAGAATCGTGCGATGCAAGCGATCTGCCGCCAGCTTGGCTTCGATATGCACTACTCAATCGACGAGGGCGTGGTGAAAGCTTCTATTTCAGTGACCTGAAATTTAGCGATGCCGCAAGGCGACGATTGGATCGACCTTGCTGGCCCGCCGCGCGGGCAGGTACGCCGCCAGTAAGGCCACGCAGACGATAAACAGCGATGTGGCCACGAAGATCAACGGATCTGTCGCGCTGACGTTGGCGAGCATTCCCGCGACGAGCCGTACTCCCACAAGGGCGGCGGCAATTCCGGCCAGGATGCCCGCGCCGGTTAAGAGAACGCCTTTCCGAACCACCATGGCGAGCACATCGCCGGGGCGCGCGCCCATCGCCAGGCGAATACCGATTTCGTGGGTTCGTTGGCTTACGGCATATGCCATTACGCTGTACAATCCGACGGCCGCGAGCAGCAACGACATCGCCCCGAGCGCACTCAATAGCGTGGCCGCGAACCGTTGCGGAAACAGAGGAGCGCCAATGTAGTCCGATAATGGCATCGCGTCGAAGACCCCGGCGGTTGGATCGACGTTGGCCACTTCCCGGCGCAGCGTCGCGATCGCGGAGGCGGGATCGCCGGCGGCACGAAGGTAAAATACGATGTCCTCCGGAGCAGGACCCTGGCGGAACGGCACATAAAAGTAGGGCCGCGGCGGTTCGGTCAGAATGTAATACTTGCTACCTTTCGCCAAACCGACAATGGTCAACCATTTACCCATGGCGTGAATCTTGCGGCCCACCGGATTCCGGCCGGCAAAGAAACGGCGTGCAAATGGCTCATTCACGATGGCCACCGGCGCCGAGTTGACGTCATCCTGTTCGGTGAAATCACGGCCCTGCAGCAGCGGGATACGCAGCACTTCAAAGTAACCCGAGGCAACGCGAGTGCGGCCCACGAACATATTCTCAGCTTGCGCGGGGACGTAGCCCTCTATTTGTAATTCGGACTGCCCCCCTAAGCCAAATCCGAGCGGTATCGAATCGGCGTAGGAAACATTGACAATGCCCGGCGCCGGCTCCAGCCGTTCGCGCAACTGGACGCAAAACTGTTTCCGTTGGTCTTCGGTGTAGCCGGTCATGGATGTGTAAAATCGCGAAACCAGCACGTTCCGGGGATCGAAGCCGGGCTGAATTGCCCTCGCGATCTCGAAATTCTTGACGAAGAGTCCCGCACCGATCAGCGCCACAAATGCCAGCGCGACTTCGGCAACCACGAAAAGGCCGCGCATCCGTTGAGAGCGCGCGCCGGAAGTGCCGCTCCGGCCTTCTTCCTTGAGCGCGTCGTTCACATCGGGTCGTATGGCTTGCAGAGCAGGCGAGATCCCGGAGGCGAGCGCCGCCACGATGCAGACGAGCATGGTGAAGCCGAGCACTTCCCAATTGAGAGGAACCGGTTCGATCTGAATCGGGATCCCGATGCTGGCCGGCGCCAGGTAGAGAATGGATTCCTGCATCCACATGGCGAGAGGCACGCTGGCGAGCGTTCCGAGGCCCGCCAGCAGCAAAGCTTCGGTCAGCAGTTGCCCGACAATCCTTCCACGGCTGGCGCCGAGCGCGAGGCGAATGCTCATCTCATTCCGGCGGCTCATACAACGGGCCAGCAGCAAATTGGCCACATTGCCGCAGGCGATGAGAAGAACCACTCCGCACATCGCCATTAAGATCCAAAGCGGGCCGCCCAGGCGATTACGCAAGGTGCCGTGGGCTTCGTTCTCCGCCAGCAGCGTGACGCCGAAGCCCTGGTTGGTTTGGGGGTATTTCCCAGCCATGCCGCTCGCAACGGCCGCAGCCTCTGCTCTCACCTGCTCGATGGTTGCTCCAGGGTTCAACCGTGCGATTGCGTTGAACATTCTCGGCGACCGATCCTGCAATACACGCTCGTTGAACCGGTTCAGTTGCGGACCCATCGTTAGCGGTATCCACATCTCGTAGGACAGGCCGCGCATCATCCCGTAGAACTCGGGCGGCGCAATGCCGATGATGGTCAGCTCTTGCCGGTTCACCCGGATGGTTGAGCCTAAGATATGCGGATCCGAACGAAAGTGGCTTCGCCATAAACGGGCGCTGACTACGGCTACAGGATGTGCGCCGGGTTGATCGCCTTGCTCCTCCGGCAGGAAGAAGCGCCCCAGCAGCGGCTTCACTCCCATGACGTCGAAGTAATTGCCGGAAACCAGCTCAGCCCAGACGCGCTCGGCGTGTTCTCCTTCCCCGAGGCTCAACGCGTTGTTCTGATAGGCCAGGGCAACCGAGGAAAGCTTCAAATTGTCCCGGTAGTCGCGAAAGTCGGGATAGGAGATGTTGAGGCCCTCGTTGTCCGGCTGTTTCGACTCGAATATGTAAAGCCGGTGGCCGTCGCTGGTCCCGGGCAAAGGGCGCAGCAGAACCATGTCGAGCCAGCTAAAGACGACAGTGCTGACGGCGATTCCCAGGGCCAGCGTAAGGATCGCAGTGGCCGTGAAAGCCGGTTTGGCACGCAGGCTGCGAAGACCGTAGCGCAAGTCCTGAAGAAGATTCCCCACAATTGTTCCGCTCGTCATACTGGCACGTGGAATGCCAAAAGTGATGCCAAAAGTATCTTCATGAAAGCCCAAGGTCACGAAGGAACAGTGTGTTCGTTTGCGGGAGTTTCATTTGCGAAATCACACAGTCCGACTCATTAGCCGGAAGCGCGGGGGGCTGCGTCATTACGCTCAGTTGGGTGCCGGTTGCATTGAAAAACCAGAGGTCGCATTGAAAACCTGCGCATCTTCCTGGCCGCTAAACTGCACTCCTAATCGGGGAGGTCGTCATGCCACATTGGCTGAAATACGTCCTGCTCGTGTCCCTGCTATTGCTGGTCGGGGGCATCCCATTAGCGATGCAGTTCGAGACCGGGTCAATTAGCGGTCTGGTCGTGGACGATCGCGGGCCGATCGAAGGGGCGATCGTGGAAGCCCACAATGCCGCGACCGGCTCGGTTTCGCGAACGGAGACGGATCGGAAGGGCCGTTATGAGATCACCCGTCTTCATGCGGGCCGATATTCGATGTGGGTGGAAGCGGACCAGCATGACTCGATCTGGGTTCCGCAAATCGTTGTGGGGTACGGCGAGCCAACGCAAAGAGATTTCAGAATGACTCGGAACCGGATCGAGACAACGACAGGCCGGTTACACTAAGACGCCGGGCTGACTCGTGAAGATGCGAGGAAACGGCTGGCAGAGATCGGCCCGAACCATCGCCAGGAAAGCACGGTACGGGTTCAGGCAGACGGCGGCACTATTCCTGAATTCGTTGGGGTTGATTCTGGTGAGTGGCCGTCAGCAGCTCGGGATGTTGATCACGCGAATGGTATTCTTCCTGTGCTGTTCGTGATGGCGATCGACCGGGCAGTGCATCGGAACGGCCCTAATTCATTTCTGTTCCCGGTGGCGTTCGCCGCCGGTCTGACTCCGGAATCGAGGCGCTTAGATATGAGTGATCATTTCGCGAGCAGTAGCAGCGCGGCGCCGGCGAGGGAGAGATCCTTGATGAAATGAGCGAACTCGCTCAGTTGGCTGTAGCTGTCGGTTTCGTTCCAGAAATGATGCAGGAAAAATGGCGCCGGGAAAATGATGCCGAAGAGCAGCACTGCGCCCACAGACCGGTGCCAGTTGAACATGGTCAATAAGCTGCCGCCAACCATCATCAGAATGGTGACGATGGTCGCAGTTCTCGCGAGCGGAACACCTTTCCGTCCGATGAATCCAGAGTGTTCCCGAAAATGGATCAGATGACTCGCGCCCATCAGCAGGAAGTACGATGCGAACAGCACTCGTCCGAACCCGGGCAGCCACAACGGAACTTGCGATGACATCGTTGTCTCCATTCTTAGAACACAATCCTTTCCTTCAGCTCTGGGGCCACAACATCGATCCTCTTTGACAGCTCTGTCAGGTGACAGGTGGGAACAGCGGGAAACAAATGATGCTCGATATGCCGGAACATGCTGAAGGTAATCGCGTTCTTGAGTCGATTTCGGATCGTTCGCGCGAGGTAGTGGGTGCGGTCGCAATGATGGTGCACGGTCCACACAGCGAAAAATGCTGTCAAGCATTGCCCGATGGCCATGGCGGCCACGTGATATCGCAGGGCGCGCAAATGTATGGGTCCGAAGACCAGCGAAATCCAGACCATGTTGATGGCCAGTTCACCGATGACTATCCTGCGCAGTTTCCGTGATCCCCGGGTAAACGCCGTGACATGGAGCAGGACCGGAAAAGCAGGGCCAAACAGGAGCGCGCGCCACGCTGGCATTTCCGCGCTGCGTCCTTCCACGTCGCCCTCGCCGAGACTGAGTCTGTGGTGCCGCAAATGGTTGAACCTCACTGCGTGCATCGAGCCGAGCATCACCAGGCTCAGGGCCCACAAAACGCCGCTGGTCGCTCTATTCGACAAGCCCACGGCAAAATGAAACGCGTTGTGGACCAGGCGAAGTCCCGTCAGGAAGAACATGAAGGAAAAAACGAGCGCAAATCCATAGTGCCCAAATCCCGCGATCGTCAGCGATGTGCCCAGCCATGCCGCCGGCAGCAGGAGCTCCCAAACCGTTTCGGCCCGGCTGACGGGGACCAAGTCCTTCCACGCCATGGAGCTTAGGCGCGGATCACGAAAGATGCCGGGTTCAGCCTCCGGAGCCGGTTGCATCACCTCATTGTAGGGCGGCATTGGAGGGCTAGACGCTCAGAACGGGACACGGTGACTCCCGCAGGATGGCATATGCGTTCTGGCGAAGGTGTCCGGCCAGACCGCCCTTGGCATGCCGCCCAATCACGAGCAAATCGGCGCCGAAATTTCGGGCGATGTCGGCGGCTACGGCGGCGGGCTCGCCTGCTTCAATAAACGTCGCTGCCGTGACGCGGCGCGCCTCAAGCATCCGCAGGATGCGCTTGCGAGCCTCCGCGGTGACGTATGCGGAGAATTCCTGATCCAGGAATCGTGCCGGCGCCGAAGCCTCAACGGCCGGCACTGCGTGGACGATCCCCAATTCCGCCTGATACTCTTCGGCGAGATACGCCGCCCAGGCGAGAGAGCAGTCGCTGCGCTCATCCATACCAATCGCGTCCATACCAATCGCACAGAGGATCTTGCGGCACGCAATGTCTTCGAGTTCCGGCGCGTCTTCAGCATGTACGTCCGTCCAGATCGGACATTCCAGATCGTGGAGGATTTTCGCCGTCGTCGAGCCGAGCAGCAGGCGCCGGTAACGACCCAGTCCGTATGTGGGCATCATCACAAGATCGGCTTGCCAGGATCGGGCTGTCTGCACGATCATTTCGGCGGCATCGCCGATAACACACACTTTCTTGGCGGAATAATATTTCAATTCGTCGTCGAGAAACGTGTCGAGCTGATTCTTGCGCTTCTCGTACAATTCGCTCGCCAGAGTGTGTTCTCCGTGGCTGACCACGTGGAGCAGCGTGACCTCGGCTTCAAACCGTCCCGCAAGTGCTTCGACATACCGGGCGGCGCCGATGCATCGCTTCGAAAAGTCTACTGGAAACAGGATCCTCTTGATCGCTGGCATAAATTCCTTTCGTTTTTTCGGAAACTGACCACCGGACAATCGGCGTGACAGATCATTCCGTGGACGCTGCTCCGCCCAAAAAGGCGGCGAAGAACAGCGTGCAACTCAACACTGTCACCGTTCTCTTGAACATGACCGCTCTCCTTTCGGGTTGATCTGCCAAATAACGTGCAGTTCTCAAACCAGAACGGCGAAATGATTGCACCGTTAGGGATGGAAGCATTTAGGGCTCGATGTACTGGGCTTTACCACCCAGAAATCGCGCAGAGTGAGGTGCGAAATGACGGTTCACCAGATTATGACGAGGTTTCCAAAGTTCTGCTCTCCGGATATGAACCTTGCCCAGGCAACGGAGCTGTTGTGGTCGGCCGGTTGCGGCGCATTGCCGGTAGTAAACGCCGGGCAAAAAGTGACCGGAATTATCACGGATCGCGATATCTGCATCGCCCTGGGCACGAGAAACCAGCGAGCTTCCGAACTGACGGTCGGCCAGGCGATGGCTGAAAAGCTCTACGTTTGCCATCCTAGCGACGAGATCCATGCGGCGCTGCACATCATGCGCGCGCGCAAGGTCCGCCGCCTCCCCGTTCGTCGACAATGAGGGAAAATTAACGGGGATTTTGTGCGCAAGCGACGTCCTGCTTCATGCGCGTCATGACGATGGGAGCGGCGCAGAACTGTCCTACGAAAACATCGTGAACACGCTTCGAGGCATTTACTGCCATCAACCGTCGGGTTGCGCTTAGAGTTTCTTGATCGCAACTGATACCGGATGCTACTGCCGCCGGCTCGAAGATCGGACGCATCAGGTTTCAGTTCTATCGTCCGGGACACTGATTGGGCGCGTCTCCCGCGTGCGCCCAATTCCGCGCTTCCCAGAATGAAGCAACTCGCAGAGGGCGGACCGTTCGTGGTATGGTTCTCAAACTGCTCGCCTCCGTTGAGAAACTATGTTGCCCTTTCGGAATATCCTCTTTCCCATCGACTACTCGGAGCCTTGCGGAGCCGTAGTGCCGTACGCCAAGGAAATGATCCGGCACTTCTCTGCGAATCTGACTCTGGTGCATGCGTACGGACCGGAAGCTCTCGCACGCAGCGACCGCGCCATCACGGATCCTGGGTTACCGGAGGAGGTACGGCTTATCGAGGAACAGCGCCTCAGGCAGTTCGCCCTGGAAACGTTTCCAGGCCTGCACGTCGAGTCGATCGTCGAATTGGGTGAGCCCGGCAGCGTGATCCACAAGGTGGTTCAGCGCCAGGGGACTGACCTGGTGATGCTGGCGACCCACGGCCACGGGCCGATTCGGCGCCTCCTCCTTGGGTCCGTGACGGCGAAGGTTCTGCACGACGTTAGCGCGGCGGTGTGGACTAGCACCGGCGCTGTCGTGACCGGAGGCCACACGTCGAGAATGCCATGCCGATCCGTCTTATGCGCCGTCGATGAAACGGATGAAGCGGAAGCGGTGCTCAAAGCTGCTGTCGCGTTTGCCTCCGGCTACAAAGCCAGACTGTGGCTGGTACATATTGTGGAGCCCCCGATCACAACTATGGAAATTGATGTTCCGGGCTACACCAAAGGCCTGATGGACGCGGCTGATTTTCGGCTGAGAGAGCTCAAAGGAAAATTGGCGGTCGACATACCACATACCGTAATCAACGCGACGGTTTCGAATGGCATCCGGGAGGAGGCGGCGCGAAGAGATGCCGACCTTGTCATTACCGGTCGTGGTCGGGCCCAGGCGAGTTTTTATACCCTGTTGTCGCGGCTGTATCCCATTGTTCGCGAGTCGCCATGCCCGGTCCTGAGCATTTAGAGTCGCCTTGGATGGGACCGCACGGTCACAATATTCCTTGAACGTCGCCGTCTATTCGCCCGGCGCGTCTGGTCGTGAGGCGGCGGGCTGGCCGTCGTCTGAATTCTGCGCGATTCGGCTGAGGAACTGCGGCAATTCGCTCGTTTGTGGAGCACGACCGATCGATGCTTCCCCTGATTCCTTCGAATCGTAAAGTAGAGGCGAAACCTTAGTACCCAATTACCACGCAGTTAGTTCGCCCCAGCCGGTTTCTTCTCTAGCAGTCAGCATTCGGGTCTCGCCGTGCACTACTCCTGAGTGAAAGACAGAAGGAGTCAAGGTGGGAAGCGCTACGCAAGCCGGCAAGACGAACGTAAGCGGCGGGGCTGAGCTTTCCAGTTTGCTAGAGGCTTTCTATCGGGATTCTACGGTTCGAAACCGGATGTTCGAGTTTCTCGGTGGACCCGATGTCCAAGGCGCGACGGCTGCGTACATCACCGCGGACGATGGTTCCTGCGATTACGGTGATCCCGCACCGGTTTCCCATCTGCCGAAGTACCTGGCGGCGGGGCTGGAGATCGAACGGTCATTATGGGATGAACGGTCACTCCTGGCGGACATCGATCTTGAATACGACAATTTCGATTTTGCTCCAGCGCCGTGGCTGGATCCTGCAAGAGCGTTCGCCCTGCAGCAGCCGGTCCTCGACCGGACGTTGCAGGTTCTGAGCGGTCACGGGATCGCGCCGCTGATTCTCTTGAGCGGCCGCGGCTTTCATCTGGTTTGGGCAGTTTCCCGCCAATCGAGAGCGTTTCG
>Ga0209579_10001259_pt1 | contig 21376 bp, 20 predicted proteins | sample Coa_R1_2_FD_187152 | JGI IMG/M metagenome (GOLD analysis project Ga0209579, IMG submission 187152) | Surface soil microbial communities from Centralia Pennsylvania, which are recovering from an underground coalmine fire - Coalmine... | ecosystem: Environmental > Terrestrial > Soil >... | reverse complement strand
CACGCCAGTCCGTGGCCGTCCTCGAGCAGTCGCTGATCGCTCCGCAGCTCACCACCGCCGATCTCCGGGGTCACCTGCCGCAGTCGCGGATCCAGGCGCTCGACCACCTGTTGCACGCGAGCCTCGCCGACCAGTCGATTGCGCGAATCAAGATCTGGAACCGCGACGGGCGCGCGGTCTATGCAACCGACCACACGATCATCGGCAAGCGCTTCGCCCCCTCGGACGAGCTCAGGGAAGCGCTGTCCGGACGTACGGCGTCCGAGATCTCCGATCTGAACAAAGCCGAGAACGTCGGCGACCGCCGTTTCGGCAAGCTGCTCGAGGTCTACACGCCACTGCGCTTCTCGGCCGGAGGCCCCGCGGCGGGCGCCTTCGAGGTCTATCTCCCCTACCTCCCGATCCAGGCGGCGATCGATCACGACACGACCCGGCTCTCGCTGATCCTCCTCGCCGGGCTCGGGCTCCTCTACCTCGCCCTGTTCCGCATCGTCGCCAGCGCGTCGACGAAGCTCCGCCGGCAGGCATCGGACCTTCGCCGCCACGCTGCGGAGAACGAGCACCTCGCGCTGCACGACCCGCTCACCGGCCTGCCCAACCGCAGCCTCTTCCAGGACCGCGCGCAGCAGGCCGTCATCGCCACGCAGCGCGACGAGGGCCGCGTCGCGCTGATGCTGTTCGACCTCGACCGCTTCAAGGAGATCAACGACACGCTCGGCCACCACAACGGCGACGTGCTCTTGAAGGAGGTCGGCGAGCGCCTGCAGGCGGTCGTCCGAGACAGCGACAGCGTCGCGCGCCTCGGCGGAGACGAGTTCGGCGTGCTCCTCCCACATGTCGCGGACGCCGGCGCGGCGCTCGCGGTCGCGGAGAAGCTTCGTGCCTCGCTGCGCGAGCCGTTCGCCCTCGCCGGAATCGCCCTCGACGTCGACGCCAGCGTCGGTGTCGCGCTGTATCCCGAGCACGGCGACGACGTCGAGACCCTCCTCCAGCGCGCGGACGTGGCGATGTATCTCGCCAAGGAGGACCGCAGCGGCTGCGAGCTGTACACGCCGGCGCGCGACGAGTACAGCCCGACACGACTCTCACTCGTGGCCGAGCTCCGAAAGGCGATCGACGCCGGCGAGCTCGTCCTCTACTACCAGCCGAAGGCAGACCTCGCGACGGACGAGATAACAGGAGTCGAGGCGCTCGTGCGGTGGCAGCATCCAGAGCGCGGCCTGCTCCCGCCCGACGAGTTCGTGCCGCTCGCAGAGCGCACGGGGCTGATCCGCGACCTCACGCGGACGGTGCTCGACGCGGCGCTTCGCCAGGCTCGCGTCTGGCACGACCAGGGCATCGATCTGACCGTCTCGGTCAATCTCTCGGCTCGTGACCTGCTCGACCTCGCCCTGCCGCAGACGGTCGCGACGTTCCTCGCCCGGCACGGCATCACACCCGAGCAGCTCGGGCTCGAGATCACCGAGAGCGTGATCCTGGCCGACCCGATGCGCGCGCGCGCCGTGCTCAGCCGGCTCGACGCGATGGGCGTCAAGCTCGCGATCGACGATTTCGGCAGCGGGTACTCGTCGCTCGCGTACCTCAAGCGGCTGCCGGTGAGCGAGATCAAGATCGACCGCTCGTTCGTCATGAACATGGAGCGCGACGACAACGACGCGGTGATCGTCCGCTCGACGATCGAGCTCGGCCGCAGCCTGGGGCTGCGCGTCGTGGCCGAAGGCGTGGAGAACGAAGCGGTGTGGAACCGCCTCGCGGAGCTTCGCTGCGACCAGGCACAGGGCTATCTCCTGACGCGACCCGTTCCGCCGGACGAGCTGACCGGCTGGCTCGCAGCACGCGCGCGGCGACTTCCGGCAGCGGTGGCGCTAGTCCGGCGCGCGTCGGCGTCGTAACGTCGCCGCGACCGCATCGACGTACCGGGCGACCGTGTTCGCCTGCGTCTTCGTCAAGCGGCGCGGCGTCGGCATCTCCAGCGCGAAGCTCGCGATGTCGGCGACGCCGAGATTTGCGTTGACGAGGTCTCCGCCGACCGAGCCGCGCTCGCGTCCGGAGAGCGTGTGGCACCCGGCGCAGTCCTGCTCGTAGATCGCGCGCCCGCTGTTCGCGTGGCCGGCGTGCCCGCCGCAGCCCGCGGCGAGGAACGCCACCGCCGCGACGGCCGCGATTCTCAGCGAGTGCCCCGTCCGGGGCACTACCGCATGATGCCGGTGTGGCCGAGCGAGTGGCGGCCGGGTTGCGGCCAGACGCAGAGGCCGTGCGGGCCCGACCCGACGGGGATGCGGGCGAGCAGACGTCCGTTGCGCGTCGAGATCGCGTACACCTGTGCGTTGTACCGCCCCGAGAGCCACAGCACCTTGCCGTCGGCCGAGACGCCGCCCATGTCCGGGCTTCCTCCGCCGGGGATCCGCCACTTCGCGACCTGCCTGTGGGTGCGGAAGCTGACGACGGAGATCGAGCCTTCCGACCGGTTCGTGACATACAGGAACCGGGCGTCGCGGCTGGGGTACAGGCCGTGCGCGCCTGCACCGGTGGCGAGGAAGCCGAGGACGCGGAACGTCTGCGCACTGAGCTCCCAGACACCGCCGCGGCGCATGTCGGCCACGTAGAAGATCTTGCCGTCCGGCGAGAGCTTCACGTCCTGCGGCATACCTGCGCGTCCGTCGGGCAGGTCCACGGTCCGGACGACGCGCTCCCGGTTCACGTCGACGACCACCATCTGGCCGGAGAACTCGCAGCTTGCGAGCAGGTAGCGACCGTCGGCGGTGAAGTCGAGGTGGTCCACGCCGAAGCAGGGCACGTCGACCGAGTGGTGCAGCCGGAAGGTCTGCGCGCTGCGAAAGTCGAGCCGGTGCAGGCGCTCCGCGACGACGATCGCATAGCGACCGTTCGGCGTGAAGTACATGTTGTAGGGGTCGTCGACCGGGATCGTCGATGCCTCGGGCTTGCCCGTGTCGGGATCGATCGGGGTCAAGCTGTTGCCCGTGTCGTTCGTGACGTACAGCGTGCGCAGGTTCCAGGCCGGCACGACATGCTGCGGCAAGCCGCCGACGGCGAACGTCCGGATGACGCGGAACGTGCGCTGGTCGATGACGTCGACCGTGTCGCTCTCGCTGTTCGGCACATAGACGAGCGGCAGCGCGAACCGCGCCGCGCCGCGGAGCATCCCGGCGCGATCGAAGGCATAGACGTTTCGAGTCGCCGGCGCCGGCACATCGATGCGGGCTCGCTGTTTCGCCGGCGCTGCGACGAGCTCGCTCACCTCCGCACGCGTCCCGCCCGCGTCGAGCCCACCGGCAAGGAGAATCCGGTCGCCGACGGCGGCGGCCGCGAGGTCGGACCGCGCCGGTGTGATCACGCCCGCGGGCCGGACGCGGCGTGTGCGCACGTCGACCGCGACGACGCGCCGGGTGGCGCTGCCGAGGGTCGCACCCCGGCCGCCGATCACGTAGGCGACGTCGCCGATCGCGGCGGCCGCGGCATGGGTGGTCGGCGCCGGCAGCCTGCCGATCCTCTCGACTCCAGCGTGGCCCGGCGCGTACGCGAGCACGGTGGAGCTCGCGGTTCCGTTCTGCAACGATCCGCCGGCGATCACGAGCTTTCCGGCGGCGGCGGTCACCGCCGCGTAGCGAACGGTGAACGGCAGGTGCGCGACCACGCGGGGCTGCGAGCCGGGCCGCCACGCGACGATCGTGTCGAGCCAGCGCGCGCCGGTGTAGCCGCCCACGACGTACGCCGTACCGCCGATCGCGGCCGCTGCCTGGTCGGAGCTCGGAGCGGGCAGGTGCCCGATCGTGGTCGCCGTCCCACCCGCGATCGGCACGCGCACGATCGAGTCGCTCTGTGTGCCGGCGTTGGTGCCGCCGCCGAAGAGGTAGACGTCGTTGCCGAGCCGAACGGCTGCGGTGTCGTGCACCGCTGCCGGCAGCGCCCCGGCGGCGTGGTCGCCGTGCTGGGTTGCGACGACGATGTCCGCGCGCGACGTGTCGGCGGCCGTCAACCCGCCGAGCAGCATGACCCGCGACCCGCCCAGGGCCACCGCCGCCGCGTCCGACACTGCCGAGCCGAGGCTTCCCGTCCGGCGCTCGACGACGCGCACGGTCGCCGGGCTCGAACGGCTCGGGCGGCTCTGTCGGGCCGCCGTCGTCGCAGCCGTCGTGGTTCGCAGCGCCGTCTTCTCGGGGTGCCCGCCGTGGTCGGCGAGGATCGCCGCGACGGCCGCAGCGGCGACGAGGGCCGCCGCGAAGGGCACCACGAGCCGCCGCCGGCGCCGGCGCGCAGGACGGCGCCGGGCCTCCGTGACCATCGGAGGCACTAGGGCGAGAGCTCGGTCGCAGCTGGCACGGGACGGACTGTCGTTTCCTCGCGTGAGACGCGCATGAAGCTGCGCCCGCCGAGCGGGAGGGTACCGCCTGCCGCCTCCACGCCGGCCGCCGAGCGCATCACAATGTGCTCGTGATCGTCGTCCTCGCAGTCCTCGCCGCCGTCATCCTGCTCTTCGTCGTCGCATGGCTGGTGGTGGGCCTCGTGCTCAAGCTCCTGTGGTGGGCGATCATCGGCGTCGTCATCGGCGCCATCGCCCGAGCCATCCTGCCCGGAAAGCAGAAGATCAGTCTGCTCGCCACGGCGGGATCGGGGCTCGCAGCGGCGTTCCTCGGCGGGATCCTCGCAAAGGTGTTCAGCGTCGGATCGTTCGCGCAGTTCATCATCGCGGTCGTCGCCGCGGTGGTGATCGTCGGCATCGTCAGCGGGACCCAAACCGCCCGCAACTAGACTTCACCACCTCGCAACGCGCTGTTCGCAGGTCGGTCACAACAATCTCGGCCTGTTACATATACGTTCGCCGCATGGAGACCGGCCAGCTTGCAGCGATCTCGTTCTTTGCCGGACTCGACGACGAGGCTCTGACCGCCGTGGCGGCCCGCGCGAGCGAGGTCAACGTGGACGCGGGTCACACGCTGGCGGTCGAGGGCGAGTTCGGCCACGCTCTCTACGCGATCGAGAGCGGGTCGGCCGAGGTCACGTCGGACGGGAAGGTGCTGCGCGTCCTCGGCTCCGGCGACGTGTTCGGCGAGGTGGCGGTGCTGGCGTCCGGCCGGCGCACGGCGTCGGTGATCGCGACCACGCCCCTCCGGCTGATCGCGCTCTTCAAGCGCGACGTCTGGGCACTCGAAAAGGAGGCGCCGGCCGTCGCCGAGCGCCTGCGCTCGATGATCAGCGCGCGAGCGGGCCTTTAGTCCGTATCACGCCGCGACGAAGAGTCTCGCGGCGAGCGCAAGCAGAGCCATCCCGAGGAGCCACTGGATGACCGCGCCGCGCAGTCGGAGCGACACGTGCGCGCCGAGTTGCGCACCGGCGACGACTCCGATCGACAGAGACGCCGCACGCCGGAGCCCGTGCCCGTGGTGGAAGCTCCCGAGCGCGACGTGCGTCGCGGTGCCGGCGCCGGCCATGATCGCGAGGACGAAGTGCGAGGTTGCCGTTGCGATGTGCGTGGGGAAGCCGAGCGCGCGGACGAGGAGGGGCACGTGGATGACGCCGCCGCCGATGCCGAGGAAGCTCGAGAGGAAGCCGACGCCGACGCTGTACAGAGCGCCGCGCCTCAGCGAGACGCGGTACTCGTATCGCTCCCCCTGACGATCGACGATCGTTCGTTCTTCGAGATACCGACGGGGCTGCGGCAGCGGCCAGCGTTCGCCCGCCAGAAGCCATACGGCGAGGCCGGCGAGGACGGCCCCCATGATCACGTCGAAGACATGTCGTGACACGTCGCCGACGACCGATGCCCCCGCCACCGCTCCCGGCAGCGTCGCGAGGCCGAAGGTGAGGGCGCTGCGGTAGTCGATGCGCCGCTGTCGCGCATAGGCGCTCGTCCCGCTCGCGGCGTTGAAGAAGACGGCCGCGAGGCTGATCGCGGTGAGCGTCTGAGCGGAGTCGTGCGGGTACAGCAAGAGCAGGATCGGCGTGAGGATGAACCCACCGCCCGCGCCGATCAGCGTTCCGAATGCTCCGACGGCGAATCCGATCAGCACGAGCAGCAGTGCCGTCTGGGCCGTGAACGCCACGGATTGCCACGCTACCGAGCAACCCGAAGCCGCGCAGCCGAACGTCACCGGTTCGTCACGGCTTCGTCAGGGATACGTCTCTTGTCGCTGCTGCCTCAGGCAGAGCTCGCGACGGGCTGCCGGGCCTCGTCCGACAGCGTGACGCCCGCCGCCGCGTACGCGTCGGGCTGGTCGAGCGTCTCGTGCTCGAGGAGCGCCTCGGCCAGCGAGTCGAGCTTGTCGCGGTTCTGCCGCAAGAGCTCGGTCACCTCGTCGTGCGCGGCGGCGACGAGCTGACGGACCTCGTCGTCGATGATCCGCCGCGTCTCCTCCGACGGCTCGGCGGCGCCCGGAAGGAACGGCCCCTGGCCGTCCGACGGGAGCGCCGCGGTCACACCGATCGTCCGGCTCATTCCCCAGCGACCGATCATCTGCCGCGCGATCTGCGTGAGCTGCTGGATGTCGGATTCGGCGCCCGTCGTGAGGTCGCCGAAGACGATCTCCTCGGCTGTCCGGCCGCCGAGCGCCACCTTGACCTTCGCCAGCAGTTCCTCCTGCGAGTAGTTGAAACGGTCGGCGTCGGGCGCTGCGAACGTCACCCCCAGCGCGAGCCCGCGCGGGATGATCGAGATCTTCCGCACCGGGTCGGCACCCGGCGTGAGCATTCCGACGATCGCGTGGCCGCCTTCGTGGTACGCGGTCCGCCGCCGGTCGGCCGGGCTCAGCATCACCTTTCGCTCGGCCCCGAGCACGATCCGCTCGAGGGCGTCGGTGAAGTCCGCCTCCTGCACCTTGTCGTGGCCGCGCCGCGCGGCGAGCAGCGCCGCCTCGTTGACGAGGTTGGCGAGGTCCGCCCCGACCATCCCGGGCGTCGAGGACGCGATCCCACGCAGATCGACGTCGCTCGCGAGCGGAACCGACCGGGTGTGGACCTTCAGGATCGCCTCACGCCCGTTCCGGTCCGGCGGCTGCACCGCGACACGCCTGTCGAAACGTCCGGGCCGCAGGAGAGCCTGGTCGAGCACGTCGGGCCTGTTCGTCGCCGCGATCACGATCACGCCGGTCGACGAGTCGAATCCGTCCATCTCGGTGAGGATCTGGTTCAGCGTCTGCTCGCGTTCGTCGTTGCCGCCGCTGAAGCCCGCGACCCCGGAGGTTCGCGAGCGGCCGATCGCGTCGAGCTCGTCGATGAAGATGATCGCCGGTGCCGACTCCTTGGCCTTCGTGAACAGGTCGCGGACACGTGATGCGCCGACACCCACGATCGCTTCGACGAACTCCGACGCCGCCATCGAGAAGAACGGGACGTTCGCCTCGCCCGCGACGGCGCGTGCGAGCAGCGTCTTGCCGGTCCCGGGCGGGCCGGAGAGCAGCACTCCGTGCGGAACCCGGGCGCCGAGGCGTCGGTACTTCTCCGCGTCGCGAAGGAAGTCGACGACCTCCGACAGCTCCTGCTTCGCCTCGTCGATCCCGGCGACGTCGGCAAAGGTGACGCGATCGCCGGTCGGCTCGTAGAGGCGGGCGCGCGAACGGCCGAACTGGCCGAGGATGCTCTGCATCCTGCCCGCACGACGCATCAGCCAGAAGAGCAGGAACACGAAGAGGATCGTCGGCCCGAAGCCCAGGAGCAGGTTCTCCCACCACGGCCCGCCGGTCTGCAGCGGCTCGGCGTTGACGACGACGCCCTTCCTTTGCAGCAGCTGCGAGAGCGAGTTCGTGTCGGCGAACGTCGGGATCTCGGTCTTGAAGCGCTTGGTCGCCTTCGAACCGGCGTAGCTGAGCGGCAGCGTGAACGTTCCCTGCACCGCAGTCCCCTTGGAGGTGATCGACGCGACGTGACCCGCGTTCACCTGGGTCAGGAAGAACGGGCTGTAAGGAACGCGGACCCGCGGCGGCGCCTGCGTCGATCGCGACGCGATCCAGTAGTTGATGAACAGCAGTCCCAGGATCCAGGCGAACCACCAGCGGAAGCGGAACCGCGGCCGGGGAGGCGGCGGCAGCCTCGGGCCGCGTGGAGCATCCCCGCTCCCGGCGGAGCCCCGCTGCTGCGGGAGCTGTGCGCTCACGCGGTGATCATAGGTGCGGCGAAGCGGTCACTCAGCCGAGTGACACGTCCGGCGCAGGACCGAGCCGATACCCGAGGCAGAAGTGCAATCCGTCAGCGCCCTGAAGGAGATCTCGTGAAGCTCAAGCTCGTCCTGATCACGCTGGTCGCGTCGGCCGGCTTCGCCGCGTCGTACGCACTCGCGGACAACGGCAACAACCAGAACGGCAACGGGCACGGCTGCCACGGCGCCCTGCACGGCACGATGGCCGCTCCTCAGTCGCTCACCGTGACCGTCGGCAAAGCCGGGAAGCACAGCGACTTCAAGACCGGCGATGTCGTGACGCTGTCGCTCGGCGCGACTGGACAGACGATCCGCGTCGTCGCCGAAGGCTGCACGGGCACGAACGGCACGATGACCGTTCGCGGTGTCGAGTTGCAGGTCGCCAGAGACGGGGGTGACAAGCACCAGGAGGGCACGACCACCGGAACGACGTCACACGACACGACGACCGACGGCAACAACGACTGACGCGGCGGGTCACGCGAGCAGGGCGATGCCGGCGACCACCAGGACGGCGCCGGCAACTCGCGTGATCCCGACGCGCTCGCGGAGCACGGCGGCGGCCAGCGCGGTTGCGAGCACGACGCTCGTTTCGCGCACCGCCGCCACCGACGCAGCGGACGCGCGTGCAAGCGCGGCAAGCACGAACGCATAGGCGACGAACGTCGCGACGCCGGCCAGGAACGAGGGCGCGCGGGCGGCCGCACGAACGGCGTCGGGCCCTCTGGCCTTGAGCACAGCCGCGCTGTACAGCGCCGTCGGGCCGAGCATCGAGAGCTCGAGGTACGGCAGCGGACCCGCGTGGCGGATCCCCTGCTTGTCGATCAGCGTGTATCCGCAGATGCAGCCCGCGATCGCGAGCCCGAAGAGCACACCTCGACCGTCCGCGCCTCCGAGCCCGCGCACCAGGAGCACGCCGCAGACGACGACCACGACGCCGCCCGCCTGAGACCAGGACGTCGCGTGGCCGAGGACGAGCACCGAGACCGCCAGCACGAGGACGGGCGCTCCGCCGCGCGCGACCGGATAGACGACCGAGAGCGGCGCCCGGCGATACGCGGCCGCGAGGAGGGCGAAGTACGCGGTCTCGAACAGGCCGCTCCCCACGAGCCACGGCCACACTCCGCTGTCGGCACGCCAGACGATCATGCAGACGGGTGCGAACACGACCTCGGCCGTCAGCAGGGCGACGACCGTCGCCGACTCGACGTCCGGCGCCCGCGCGAGCAGCAGGTTCCACGCCGCGTGGAACCCGGCGGCGACAAGAGCGAACGCGAGGGCGGTCCCCGGCATGCGGCGACGCTAGTACGTCCGGCGGCGAGTCCGGTGCGTCATCCGGCGCCTGGATCGTCGCGTGTGGCGAGACACCGCCGGGGGCGTGCCGATACTTGCCGACGGGCGTACTAATCTGCGCCGCGGATGGCTGCCGCCCCACAGGCGATCGCCCTGGACTTCAACGGGACGGTGTCCGACGACGAGTCGATCTTCGTCCTCGTCTACCAGGAGCTCTTCGCCGAGCTCGGCAAGCCGATCACCGAGGAGCAGTACTTTTCCGAGCTCGCGGGCCACACCGACGAGGAGATGTTCACGCGCTGGCTGGGCGAGTGGGACCCGGCACTGCTCGAGGGGCGCGTCACGGGCTACATGGACCGCGTCTCGGACGGCTCGACGGTGGACGAGGAGACCCGGGCGGCCGTTCGGTTCGCGGCATCTCGCGTCCCTTTGGCGCTCGTGTCGGTGTCGATGCGGCGCGAGATCCAGCCGATCCTCGACGCGACGGGCCTCGGCGAGTCGTTCACCGCGATCGTGAGCCGGGAGGACGTCGAGCGCGGCAAGCCGGCGCCGGACGGATACCTCCGCGCCGCCGAGCTGCTGGGCGTTGAGCCGGAGCACATGGCCGTGGTCGAGGACACGGCCGTCGGCGTCGACGCCGCTCTCGCCGCCGGCGCCACGGTCGTCGGGCTGACGCGAACGCTCGGCGCGGAGCGGATGCGCCACGCCCACCTGCTCGCCGAGCGCGTCGACGTCGTGCTCATGGAACATCTGCTTTGCTCGTCATAGCGCATCGCGGTGCGTCGGCCGAGCTGCCCGAGAACACGCTGCCGGCGTTCGAGCGTGCGATCGAGGAGGGCGCCGACTTCATCGAGCTCGACGTCCACGCCGATCACCAGGGGCGGCTGGTCGTCACCCACGATCCGCCGCGCGACGGCGCCGGCTACCCCACGCTCGAAGAGGCACTCGACCTCTGCCGGGGGAGGATCGGCGTGATGATCGAGCTCAAGCGGCCCTCGCGCTACCGCAGGTTCGACGTCGTGCGGCGGGCGGTGGAGCTCGCGGGGCAGGACGACGCCCTGGTGTGCTTCCAGCGCGCGGCGCTCGTCGAGGCGCGCGCGCTCCGTAAAGGGCTCCGGACCGTGCAGCACGTCCGCCTCGGCGTGAGCATCGAGGACGCCGCAGGCGCCTGGGCGGCCGGCTTCAGGAACGACCGCGTGACCCCCCGGGGGCTCGAGCGTGCGCGGCGACTCGGCCTCTTGACGACGGTGTTCACCGTCAACGACGACCGCCGCCTACTGGAGCTCGCGGCGCTCGGCGTCGACGGTGTCTTTACCGATCTTCCCCGTCGAGCCCGGCAGATACTGGCGCGTCGTCCGCCAGGCTGAGCAGCTTCGGCCCTTCGACGGGCACCTGGACGGACACGTTCGAGCCGACGGGCAGCGCCGCCGCGCGGGCAGGCGGCATGTCTGCGGTGAACATCGTCCCGTCGCTCGCGAGCTTCACCCGTGTGACCGGCCCGAGGAAGGTGTGCGTGATGATCTCGCCGCGAACGGTGTTGAGATCGCCGCCGCCGTTGACCGCCGCACTGACTTCGAGCGCCTCGGGGCGGATCAGGATCAACACCCGCTCACCGTTCCGCCGCCCGCGGGCCGCGTCGAGACGGAAGCGGCGCGAGCCGTGCTCCACCTCGCCCGTCGAGGCGTCCACGACCTTCGCCTCGAGCCGGTTCATCGTGCCGATGAACTCCGCGACGAACGGCGTCGCGGGAGCCGTATACATCTCGGACGGCGTCCCCATCTGCTCGATCACGCCGCCGTACATGACGGCGACGTGGTCGGAGATCGCGAGCGCCTCCTCCTGGTCGTGCGTGACGTACAGCGTCGTGATGCCGAGCTCGAGCTGAATCCGGCGAATCTCCTCTCGCAGCTGAACGCGCACCTTCGCGTCGAGCGCCGAGAGCGGCTCGTCGAGGAGCAGCACACGAGGCTCGATCGCGAGCGCGCGCGCAAGCGCGACCCGCTGCTGCATCCCGCCCGACAGCTGGTGCGGGTAGCGGTCGACCGCGTGCCCGAGGCCTACCAGCTCGAGAAGCTCGAGGACGCGCTTGCGCCGATCGCTCCTGTTGCGGCCGCGAATCCGCAGGCCGAACTCGACGTTCGAGGCGGCGGTCATGTTCGGGAACAGCGAATAGGCCTGGAACACCATCCCCATGCCCCGCCTGTTCGGCGCGACGCGTGTCACGTCTCGGCCGTCGACGACGATCGCGCCGGCATCCGGGCGGTCGAAGCCCGCCACCAATCTCAGCGCTGTGGTCTTACCGCAGCCCGACGGCCCGAGGAGCGAGAGGAACTCGCCCTCCCCGAGCCCGATGTGGATCCCGTTCAGCGCCTTGACCCCTCCGAAGCTGCGGTGGAGGTCGTTCAGCTCGAGGAAGGCCACGTCAGCGCGCTCCTGCCACGACGGACGCGCGCGCCCCGCGCTTGCGACCAACGAACAGCAGGGACAGCATCGCCGCCCACGTTATCCCGAAGCTGACGAGCGTGGCGGCGCCCGCGGCATATGCCTGCGTCTCGTTCACGTATTGCAGGTAGATCGGGAAGGTGTGGAACTGGGAGAGGTTCGCGATCGTGAACTCGCCGAGCACGATGGCCAGCGTCAGGAAGGACCCGGCCAGCGCGGCCGCTCGGATGTTCGGCAGGATGACCTGGAAGAGCGTGCGCCCCCAGCTCGCGCCGAGGCTCTGCGACGCCTCCGTCAACGTGTGGACGTCGATGGCGCGGAACCCCGAGTCGAGCGAGAAGAACATGTACGGGAACGCGAGGACGACGTATGCCGCGACGAGGAAGCCCCAGGGCTGCGCGTAGAACCAGATGGGAGTTCCCTTGTAGAAGTTGAGCAGTCCGACCACGAGGACGATCGGCGGCACGACGAAGGGTATGAGCGCCATGAACGCGAGCACCGGCCGCAGCTTCGGGACCTTCAGGTGCACCCAGTACACCGTCGGCACGTAGAGGAGCAGGCTGACGGCGATCGTCTCGAGCGCGAGCTCCACCGACAACCGGAGCGAGCTCCAGAACTGGCCGTTGTGGATCACCCAGGTGTACGACGCGACCGTGCAGCAGTGTCCCGTCTGCAGCTGGCGCAGGCTGAACAGGAACGTCGCGACGAGCGGGAGGATGAAGTACGCAGCCCCCAGCAACAGCCAGACGGCCGCGGACGGGGCGATGAAGCGCCTCGTCGTCATCGCACCCACCGCGCAGCCCGGCGCTGCAACGGGATGTAGAGCGCCATCATCACCGCCAGGACGACGAACATGCCGAGCGCCAGCGCCTGCGCGAGATGCGGATTCGAGCTCACGTTGCCCGTGTAGTACGCGCCGATCACGACCGGCACGATGTACACGTTGCCGTTCGTCAGCGAGTACGCGGTCGCGTACGCCGCGAACGAGTTGCCGAAGAGCAGGATCAGCGCGCCGAGCACGGACGGCATCAGCACCGGCAGCCCGACGTAGCGCCAGAACTGCCAGGAGTTCGCCCCCAGGTTCGACGCCGCCTCGCGCCATTCACGCCTCAGACCGTCGATCGCGGGCGCGATCACGAGCACCATCAACGGGATCTGGAAGTACAGGTAGACGATCTCGACGCCGGTCTTCGTGAACAGGTCGGCGCCCTGCCAGACGTTCAGGTGCAGCTGCCGCTGCATGAACTGCGTCGCGATGCCGATCGTTCCCAGGGTGGCGACGAAGGCGAAGGCGAGGGGGATGCCCCCGAAGTTCGCCGCGACGCCGGAGAACGTCGTGAGCATCGAGCGGATCCAGCGCGGCGTGCCGTCGCGGATCGCCGCGTAGGCGAGCGCAAGCCCGATCGCGCCTCCGAGGAGGGCCGTCACGAGGCTGATCTCGATGCTCTCGCGATAGGAGTGCAGGTACGGCTGGTGCACCAGCTGCGAGACGTTGCTCGTCGTCCAGCCGTGCGTGGCTCCCTTGAACGCTCCGACCAGCACCTCGCCGGCGGGGATGAACAGCATGAGGATGATGTAGGCGAAGAACGGGACGGTTCCCATCCACGCCAGCCGGAGACGCCTCCGGCCGGACGCGACGTCCGGCCGGAGCGTTTCGGGTAGTGCTTCGGTCGAGATGGGCTAGGCCCCCATCTTCGCGGGCCATTCCTTCTGGATCACCTGGCCCGCCTTCGTCTGCTGGGCCTGGTTCGCGAACTTCACCTTCGCGTAGATCGCCGCCGGCGGCAGGGCCGCGAGCAGCGCCTTCGGGATCACGCCGCGCGAGGCGAGGTCCTGGAACCGCGCCGGGTGCGTGTAGCCCTTCAGGAAGATGAGCTGCCCCTGGTCGGAGTACAGGAACTCCTGCCAGAGCCGCGCCGCCCACGGATGCGGGGCGGTGGCGTTGATCGCCTGGCAGTAGTAGGAGCCGTAGACGCCGTCGGTCGGGATGACGACCTTCCAGTTCGCAGCCGGGAACTCCTTCACGTACCCCAGGTTCAGGTAGTCCCAGTCGATCGAGATCGGCGTCTGTCCCGAGGCGACGGTCTGCGGCGACGAGTCGACGGGGAGCCAGTTGCCCGCCGCCTTGAGCTTCGCGAACCAGTCGATCCCGGGGCTGACGTCGTTCAGCGATCCGCCGTTCGCGAGTGCTGCTGCAAAGACGCCGGCGACGCCCGAGCCCGCCGTGGTCGGGTTGCCGTTCAACGCGACCTGGCCGTGGTACTCCGGCTTGAGCAGGTCCTTGAACGTCTTCGGCGGCGTCTTGACGAGGCTCGCGTTGTAGCCGATCGAGACCGCGCCCCAGTAATCGCCCGTCCAGTAGCCGCGCGTGTCCTTCATCGCCCGCGGGACCGTCTTGTAGTTGAGGTTCTTGTACTTCGCGAAGAGGCCCGCGACCGTGCCCTGGATGATGAAGGTCGGCGAGTCGTCGACGCAGTCCGGTGCACGCGGGTCGCCCTTCAGCGACTGCACCGCCTGGTTCTCCTGGGCGGACGACCCGTCGGGGTTCGAGTTCGTGATGCCGATCCCGTACTTCCGCGGGAAGTCGTGGAGCGCCTCCCCGTAGTTCGCCCAGTCGGGCGGCAGGGCGATCGTGTTGAGGTGTCCTTCCTTCTTCGCGTTGGCGACCAACTCCGCGAACTCGCCCTTCGTCATCGTGACGGGCGGCGCGGCGGCGCGGGTCATCCCGAACGCCGTCGACGCGTTCCCGACGATGGTGAGGCCGGCGACCGCCGCGACACTGCGGCGGAGCATCGCCGAGCGGCTCATATCCATTTCGGCGGTCTTCGCCCAGAACTCGACTTCTTGCTCCTCGTATTCCTCCATGCAGAGCCCCTCCAGGTTCGGTTGTGCTGACAAGAAGATCACGTAGCGAGGCCGTATTCAATGGGCCGAAGGCACGATTTTCACCAATCCGTCACGAGACCGAAACCGATATTTCAGGCGCCGGCTTGGTCTAGGCTCGTCCCGTGACGCCGTTCTCCGACGACGGAATATGGCTGCGCTGCGCCCTCCACGCCCACACCACGGCCTCGGACGGTGAGCTCGCGCCGGACCTGCTCGCGCGCCATTACGAGCGGGCCGGGTACGACGTCCTCGCGATCACGGACCACTGGGCGCGGACCGAGGCGCCGTCGACGGACCGGCTCGTCGTGATCCCCTCCGCCGAGCTGAATGCCCTCGCGCCGACGCGCGAGGACGACGCGCACGTGCTCGCGCTCGGGATCGACCGGGACCCGGTGCTCCCGGAGCTCGACTTCGCGCCCCTGGCGGACGTCGTCGCCTGGGTGATCGAAGCGGGCGGCGTCCCCTTCCTCGCCCATACCTACTGGAGCGGGTTGCGCGTCGACCAGTGGGAGAGCTGCGGCGGGATCGCCGGCATCGAGGTGTGGAACACGGGCTGCGAGCTCGAGGTCGGTCGCGGCGACGCCTCGCTGCACTGGGACGAGGCGCTCGAACGTGGCCGCCTGTTCTACGGCCTCGCGACCGACGACTCGCACCACCCCGGCTTCGACAGCGGCTTCGCGTGGACGTGGGTTCGCGCGCGGGACCGCACCGCCGAGGCGGTGCTCGAGGCGCTCAGGAACGGCGCCTTCTACGGGTCGACCGGCCCCACGATCGAGGCCGTCGACGCGGGCGACGGTCACGTCACCGTGCGCTGCAGCCCGGCGGCGAGCGTCACGCTCTATACCGGCCGGCGGCGGGGCGCCCGGGTGAACGCCGGTCGGCTCGGCTATCCCAACCGAGCCGATGTCCTCGAGAGGTCGACCGACGGGCTCGTCACGGCCGTCCGCCTCGAGCGGCCGTTCCGGCAGCCGTACGGGCGCGTCGAGGTGCGCGGCGCAGACGGTACGCGCGCGTGGACGAATCCACTCTGGGTCGGATGACGAGAGACGAAACCCTCGAGCGGCTCGCAGCGAAGCAGTTCGACCTGCTCGTGATCGGCGGCGGGATCATCGGTGCCGGGATCGCCGAGGCCGCGACGGCGAACGGCCTCGAGGTAGCGGTCGTCGAGCGCGGCGACTTCGGCGGCGGGACCTCGTCCGCGTCGTCGAAGCTGATCCACGGCGGCCTGCGGTACCTGCAGATGGGCGACGTGCGGCTCGTGCGCGAGGCGCATCAGGAGCGACGCGTCCTCATGAACGTCGTCGCGCCGCACCTGGTCCGACGTCTACCGTTCGTCTTCCCGCTGTACCGGAACGGCCCGCATCACCCGTGGGTCGTCCGCACGGGAGTCCTCCTCTATTCGGCGATCGCGCGTGCACGCCTGAACGGTCGAGTGAAGGAGGAGCGTGCGCTTCGGCTCGTGCCGGCGCTGCGGACAGACGGACTGCATTCGTCCGCCCTCTACGCGGACGCGTGGACGAACGACGGTCGGCTCACCCTCGCGAACATCCGCGCTGCGGCCGGCCGCGGCGCCGATGTCCTCAACTACGCAGAGGTCGTCGCGGTGCGGCCGGACGGCGCGGACGTGCTGGTCGACGGCGCCACGGTCTCCGTGCACGCGCGCATGCTCGTCAACGCGACAGGCCCATGGCTCGACGAGCTCCGGCGGCTCGAGGATCCCGGCGCCGCCCCGTCGATCACGCTGAGCAAGGGCGTGCACGTCGTCGTCGACGGCGGCACCGACTGGAGTGCGGCTCTCACGATCCCGCACGACAAGGTTCGCGTCAGCTTCGCGATCCCCTGGGAGGGGAAGCTGCTCCTCGGGACGACGGACACGCTGCACGAGGGCCCGCCGGACACCGTCGCTGCCACGGACGAGGACGTCGAGACGGTGCTGCGGGAAGCTCGGGTCGCGGTGAGAGAGCTCGGTGCCGTGCGGGCGACCTTCGCCGGTCTGAGAGTCCTCCCCCGCCGGCCCGGCTCGACGGCCCGCGCGCGGCGGGAGACCGTCTACACCACGGGACCGACAGGCATGCTGAGCGTCGCCGGGGGCAAGCTGACCACCTATCGGCGGATTGCTCTCGACGCGCTGGACCATCTCGGGGTCAGGAACGTCGACCGGTCGCCGCACCCGCTGCCCGGCGCCTCGCATCTCGACGCGATCAGATGGCCGGCCGACCTCGACGGCGCCACACGGTCGCATCTGCTGCACCTGTACGGATCGCTCGTCGAGGAGGTGCTCGCGCCCGCGGTCGACGATCCCTCGCTGCTCGAGCCGCTCGTCCCGGGCAGGCCCGACCTGCGCGCGCAGGAGGTCTACGCGAGGACGAAGGAGTGGGCGATGACCGACGAGGACGTGACGCGCCGGCGGACGACGGCGTGGCTCGCCGGTGACGAGGTGTCCGACACCGTTGGTGTCAGACCCCGCTGATCGAGGCAAGATCGCCTGGGACGTCGACGTCTGCCAACTCGTGTTCGTCGACCACGACGACGTTCGTGTTGACGCCGCGGAGCGAAAGCTGACCCGCGGCCAGCCGGCGCTCGAGCTCGGGCAGCATCGACTTGGCGTACGCGCCGGGCAGCGGCCCCGTTTGCGGCACACCGACCATCGCGCCGAGGCGGCGCAGCGTCTCCGGCGTGATCGAGGGACAGTCGACCGGCAGCACGACCGCGACGTCGTGCTGCGACGCGCGCAGCCCGGCGACGACGCCAGCGATGGGCGCGCGCACCTCGACGTCGTCGTCGAGCAAGGGGAACGGAAGCCTGAGCCCGTCGGCGGTCTTCCCGACTGCGACGACCTGGTCGCATGCCTCCTCGAGCACGCGCCATGCGCGGGCCGCGAGCGTCTCGCCGCCGATCTCCGCGAGCGCTTTCGGGGAGCCGAACCGCCGGCTTGCGCCGCCGACGAGCAGGACGCCCGTCAGGCCGGGTCGAGAATCCGCCACGATTCGGTGTAGACGTTCATCCGGCCGTCGCGGACGAAGCCGCACAACGTGACTCCGCGGTCGGCCGCGAGCTCGACGGCGAGCGTCGAGGGCGCTCCGACGGCGACGGCGACGGGACAGCCTGCGACCGCGGCCTTCTGGACGAGCTCGAACGACAGGCGACCGCTGAGACACAGCATCCGTTCGGCGAGCGGGAGCTCGCCGGCGCTGAACGCCCAGCCCACGACCTTGTCGAGCGCGTTGTGCCGGCCCACGTCCTCCCGCAGGCAGAGCAGCTCGCCTTCCGACGTGAAGAGCCCGCTCGCGTGCAGTCCGCCCGTGGCCTGGAACGCTGCCTGCGCCTCTCTCAGCCTCTCGGGCAACGAGGCGACGATCGACCAGGGCACGCGTAGACCGCTCTCGACGCGTTCGGCCTCGACGGCAACCGCCTCGAGCGCGCCTTTGCCGCAGACACCGCAGGACGAGGTCGTGTAGAAGCTCCGCCGCAGACGGTCGGGATCGAACGTCGGCGCGTCCACTTCGACGGTGTTCGCCGCGAGGTCGTCGGGAAGGCGCGCCGAGAGCGGGCGCACGCCTTCGGAGAGGCAGAAGCCGAGCGCCAGCTCCTCGTCGTGGCCCGGCGTGCGCATCGTGACGGCGACCGGCTCGCCGCCGATGCGAATCTCGAGGGGTTCTTCGACCGCGACGACGTCGCGCTCCGTGTCGCCGCCGGGCACGCGCAGGACTTCGACCCGTCCGGTCGAGTACGCAGGCACGTCCATGCGGAAACCGTAGTGCACCGTCGAGCGGTAACCACGACGAGACCTTTGACAGATGCGCCCGCGACTGCTTCAATCTCCGGCTCGTTCGTTCGGGGCGATCTCGCCCTCAAGTCGCGAAAGGAGGCTCGGATGGAGAAGAACACGCCGTTCCCGTTGACGCTCGGGCCTCGCGTCGCGCATCTCTGCGCGTAGAGCGCAAACGCGTCTAATCCCTGCGGCCGCCCGCGGCGGATGTCGCCGGCATTCGTGAGCGGCCGCACTGCGGACGCCGAGCGCGCGCGTAACGAAATCGAAAGGAGACCGATGGTGGACGTCCAGTCCTCCAGCAACGCAGCACGTCCAAGACCACTCGACGCAGACACCGCGGAAAGGAGGGAGAGACATGATCACGTACGAGCTCGAGGGTCGCCGCCTGATCGCCGCCGAGCGGATCGAACGGCTCGCCGATGACTACCGGCGCGCGAACGCGCGCCGCGACGCACGGCCGTCCGAGCGGTACTCGGCAGGCCGCAGCCGGCGTGCCCGGTCGGCGCAATGGCCCCAGTTGGAGGCATGACCAGGAGCCGGCGGTCTCGTCGGCCGGCGAACGACGAGACCGCCGGTGGGTAGCATCGATCGGTGAGGTCCGGGATCGACACGCGGGCGATGGTCGCCCTCTCCGGCGGCCACCTGGCAGTCGACTTCGCATCGGGGAGCGTGCCCGCCCTGATCCCGTTCCTGACCACACGCTTCCACCTCGGCTACGCACTCGCCGCCGTCTTGTTGCTCGCTGCGACCGTCTCGTCGTCGCTCGTGCAACCGCTGTTCGGCCTGATGTCGGACCGGCGCGGCGCGCTGTGGCTGATTCCCGGGGGCGTGGGGCTGGCCGCCGTGGGCATCGGAGGGGCGGCGGTTTCACCGCTCTATCCCGTCGTCGTCCTGCTCGTCTTCACGGGCGGGATCGGCGTCGCGGCGTTCCATCCCGAGGGAGCGAAGTTCGCCGCCCTGGCGAGCGGCCGCCGGCGTGCGAGCGGCATGTCGTACTTCAACATCGGCGGCAACGCCGGCTACGCCTTCGGCGCATTCGTCACGGGCCAGCTGGTCGTCTGGCTCGGCCTGTGGGCCGCGCTGCTCGCGATGATTCCCGTTGCGGCCGTGTCGCTCGTTCTCGTCCGGTTGCTGCCGATGTTGTCGGTGCTGCAGCCCGAAGGCGCGAGCGGAGTCGCCGGCTCGGGTGAGGATCGCCGTGGCGCGATGGCATCGCTGTCTGCCGTGATCGCGCTCCGCAGCGTCGCGTGGTTCACGCTGCTCGCCTTCGTGCCGTTGTGGAGCGTGTCGCTCGGCCACTCGAAGGCGGCCGGCAACCGCCTGCTCTTCCTGATGCTGCTGGCGGGAGCGCTGGGCACGTTGTTGCTCGGCCCGGTCGCCGACCGAGTCGGCCTTCGCCGCACGCTCGTGGTGACGCAGGCCGCCGTCGGACCGCTCGTGCTGGCCTTCGTGTACCTCGGCGGCGTGCTCGGGACCGTGGCACTCATGCTCGTCGGCATCTGCGTCGTCGGCACGTTCGGCGTCACGATGGTTCTGAGCCAGCTCTATCTGCCACGTCACATCGGCATGGCGTCCGGACTCTCGGTCGGACTGGCGATGGGCGTCGGCGGCATCGCCGCCGTCGTGCTCGGCGCCGTCGCGGACGTCGTCGATCTCAGACTGGCGCTGACGATCAGCGCAGCCGCACCGGCCCTCGGCGTGTTCTTCTGCCTGCGCCTCCCGTCTCCGGTGCAACGAGTCGCGCCGCAGCCGCAGATCGTCGCGCCCGTTGACTGAGCAGGTCTTGCAGGAGGTCGAGCCGGAGCAGGCGTCGGCGACTCAGGCGGACAGGCGCGGCGCAGTCGTCGCCGCGCTGATGCTCACGGTCGGGCTGGCCGCGATCGACAGCACGATCGTGGCCACCGCGGTCCCGCAGATCGTCGCGGACCTCGGGGGCTTCTCGATGTTCCCGTGGATCTTCTCGATCTACCTGCTGACGCAGGCGGTCACGGTTCCGATCTACGGCCGCCTCTCGGATGTCTTCGGACGCAAGCCGGTGCTGCTCGTCGGCGTCGGCGGCTTCCTCGCCGGCTCGATCCTCTGCGGGATCGCATGGAGCATGCCCGCGCTGATCGTCTTCCGGGGAATCCAGGGCCTCGCGGCGGGCGCAATCCTGCCGACGACCACGACGATCGTCGGCGATCTGTACGAGCCGGCGGAGCGCGGCCGCATCCAGGGCTACATCTCGAGCGTCTGGGGCGTCTCCGCGATCGTCGGGCCGACGCTCGGCGGCTTCTTCGCCCAGTACTGGACCTGGCGCGGCATCTTCTGGCTCAACCTCCCGATCGGGGCCGGCGCCGCCTGGCTCATCCGGCGGCACCTGCGCGAGCGCGTCGAACGGCGCGCCCACCAGATCGATTACGCCGGCGTGGCCGCGCTCACAGCCGCATGCTCGCTGCTGATCCTCGCGCTGCTCGAGGGCGGCGTGAGCTGGGCGTGGAGCTCGGCCGTCAGCGTCATGTTGTTCGCGGTCGCCGCCGCGCTGCTCGTCACGTTCGTGCAGATCGAGCGAACGGTCGCAGAGCCGATCTTGCCGCTCTGGATCTTCCGGCACCGGACGCTCGCCGCGGGGAACCTCGCCGGCCTCGCGATCGGGGCGATCCTGATCGGGCAGTCGTCCTACGTACCCACGTACGCCCAGCGCGTCGTCGGCGTGGGAGCCGTCGTCGCCGGTCTGGCGATGGCGGCGATGACGGTCGGCTGGCCGATCGCGGCCACGCTCGCACCTCGCGTCTACCTGCGCATCGACTTTCGCCCGACGGCGCTGGTCGGCGGAGTGATCGCCATCGGCGGCT
>Ga0209579_10001258_pt1 | contig 21422 bp, 15 predicted proteins | sample Coa_R1_2_FD_187152 | JGI IMG/M metagenome (GOLD analysis project Ga0209579, IMG submission 187152) | Surface soil microbial communities from Centralia Pennsylvania, which are recovering from an underground coalmine fire - Coalmine... | ecosystem: Environmental > Terrestrial > Soil >... | reverse complement strand
CGTTCAGCTTTTCCAGGATTTGCGGTGCATTGGGTCCCTGAATCTGGTAACGGTAGCAAGAGCGAAGAACGGCTTTCCCTTTGGGATTGGAAGGGGACCTGTCATCTTTTTCAACCTTCACGTTGTAGTCGCCGGATTCGGCGTGAAATTGGATCCAATTTGCGGCAGGCGCCCGCCCCACGAAAACCAGCCGGTTTTCTTCCAAATGGAAGAGAATACCGTCACCAATGACAAACCCATCGTAGCTGCAAGGCGCAAATTGCTTGGCACGATTCACCGGGAATTTTGCAAAACTGTTAGTGGCAAGATAAGAGAGCATCTTGAACGCGTCGGGCCCTTCAATGTAAATGTTCGCCATGTGGTGCGACTGATCGAACAGCACCGCGGTCTCTCGCCAGGCGCGTTGCTCATCGCGCCAGTTGGAATACTCGTAAGGAACAACCGGATAGACGTACGCTCCTATCTGAGAGTTGCGTAGCATGTGTATCGGGTTTCCGGCAGTCTGCAGCAAGTCTTCCAGGCTTTTAGCTGTCATCTGGCCCCCATGTGGCACGCAGGCAAACGACGTTCAGTATACGGAACGTTAAACTATTTTGCCAAATAACTAAACCTCGGCAAAAGGCATGGCTGCTATGCTGCATAGCTACGGAACGGAGACACAAGCGTGACAGAAACAGTGACATCTGATCGGGTAGGGCATGTAGGGCTGGTTTGTATACACAATCCGCCGGTGAATGCGATTAGTCACTCTGTCAGACTCGGACTGATGGAAGCGCTCGATCGATTGGCAAACAACCCTGACATTAGGGCGCTGCTCATCACTTCGGTTGGCCAGTTCTTCAGCGCCGGCGCTGATATCTCCGAGTTCGATCACCCGCAGGGTGAGCCCACTTTCCAGCAACTAGAGACCAGAATCGAGGCGTGCGGGATTCCTGTAGTGGCGGCGATCAATGGACTTGCTCTGGGCGGAGGTCTGGAATTGGCTATGGCCTGCCATTACCGGGTGGCTAGCACAAACGCGAAGCTTGGAATGCCGGAGATCACGCTAGGGATCATTCCGGGCGCCGGTGGCACACAGCGCCTTCCGCGGTTGATTGGTCAGCGGTCAGCATTAGAAATGATTTTGTCCGGCACTCGGATTTTGGCAAATGATGCCAAAGCTAAAGGCCTGGTGGATGAAACTGCAGAAGGCGATCTGCACCAAGCCGCCATTGATTTTTGTGAACGCCTGGTGCGAAACGGATCAGGTCCACGCCCAACCAGTGACCTGGGCGTCAGGGAAATCTTGGCAGAAGCCGAAATTGCCGAGATATTGCAGGCTCATGGTCGAACGTTAAAGGGACGCACAACGCAGAGCCTCATTGTAGAGGCGATCCGCGCGTCGAGCCTTCCGTTTTCAGCTGGAATCGCGATTGAAACCGAGCTGGCGAAGAAATCCCTGGCATCCCAAGAGAGTCTTGGCCTTCGGCACATATTTTTTGCTGAACGCGAGTCGGGCAAGCTCAAGGGACCGTTTGCGACTACGAAACAGGAGACTCCAATTCGGCGGGTCGCGATCATCGGGGCGGGGACGATGGGAAGCGGCATCGCCATGGCCTTTGCTGATGCCGGCCTGGAGGTGATCGTCAACGACAACGATCCTGCAGCGCTGAGCCGGAACCGCGAGATTATTCATTCCACCTACGCCTCCGGCGTGAAGCGCAGCCGCATTACCCAGGCAGCCGCGGACGAACGCACGGGCCGCATCCGGAGCACACTCGATTTGGCCGAAGTCGCTACTGTCGATCTGGTTATCGAGGCTGTCTTTGAAGATCTGGAATTGAAGAAGACGGTCCTGGCGAAGATCGACTCGGTTGTTCGCCCCGATTGTCTTGTGGCCACTAATACCTCCACCCTGCCAGTGACCGAACTGGCGCGCGCGACGCGGACCCCGGATCGAGTATTGGGGCTTCACTTTTTTGTGCCGGCGCAGGTCTCGAAGCTTTTAGAGATCGTGCGAACCGAGCATACATCCCCGAAAACCTTATCTGCGGCGATCGGGGTTGCCAAACGGCTAAAGAAAATTGCGGTTGTTTCTCGGGATGCTTTTGGCTTCATTGGGAATCGGATAATGCTCGACGGTTATTTTCGCGAAGCGGAGCAGTTGATGCTGGAAGGCGCTACGCCGGCACAGGTGGATACGGCGCTGGAGAACTTCGGGTTTGCCATGGGGCCACAACGGGTAAGCGACTTGGGTGGAAATGACGTTGGCACCAAGGCGCGCGCGCAGCTTCTTAAGCGTGAGAGCCGGTCAGATCCCTACTTTGTGATCGCCGACCGCCTGACAGAAATGGGAAGACTCGGGCAGAAGACGGGTGTTGGTTTCTATCGCTACGAGAGTGGCAGCCGCGAAGCTGTGCCGGATCCTGAAGTTCTCAGCGTCATCAAAAAGCTGGCTGCGGAAAGAAGAATCACGCAGCGGAAGATTGCTGATCGAGAAATTGTTGAACGCTGCATGTTGTCACTTATCAATGTCGGAGCATCGGTGCTCGACGAAAGAATCGCGGCACGTGCGGCGGACATTGACGTAGTCTGGACGAGCGGTTACGGCTTTCCGCGCCATCTCGGTGGGCCGATGTTTTACGCGGATACGCTAGGATTAGCGCACGTGTTGCAAAGCGTCCACTACTATCATAAAAAGCTTGGTCATTACTGGCGACCGGCTGGATTGATCGAGCGCTTAGCTTCTTCGGGATCGAGCTTCGAACAGTGGGATAAAGAGGCGGCTGGCCAGTAATTAAGCCTGCTCGAGGCGGAGCACGCGCTCATCCGTGTCGCCGAATAATGCTTCAAGAAGCTCGGGCCGGTTGCGCTGGAGAGCACGGCTATTGACCGTGCCTTTCTCGGTCAGCTCCCCTGCTGCGCTCGATGGAGGCTGTTCGACGAGCAAAGCGGCGACGATGCGGTTAGAACTGCCGGTGCCTGCGGCGTAAAGTTTTGAGAGCCGCTTGCGAAAGAGCGTTCGGATAATGCTGTTCGAGGCGAGTTGTGCGGGAGCGGTTGTGTCTTTCAATCCGGCAATCGACGCGCATGCCTCCCAATCGGGAAAAATCAGAAGGCGCACGTCCTTGCGATCAGCCCCGGCGACCACGACCTCATTTGCCAAGGGACGAAGTACATCCAGCGCATCCAATCGCAGCTTGCCAGCGCTGACTTTGGTACCGGAGTCCAGCTTGAAGACTTCATTCATCCTTCCATCGAAACGCAACCCGGCTTGCGGGCGTTGGGGGTCGATAAAGCTCAACAGGTCGCCAGAACGCAGGAAAGCTTCCTCATCGAACGCGGCCTCAGTAGCTGCTGGGTCGCGCCAATATCCGGGCGTGACATTCGGCCCTCGATAACGAACCTCGAAGCTTTCTTCTTCCGGAATCAGCTTTAGGTCGACACCAGCGACCGGTATGCCAACCACTCCGGGCCCGCTCGCGTTCGCATTACCGAACAGCGCAATGGGCGCGGTCTCGGTCATGCCAAGCCCGCTGACGGTCAAGATCCTATGCCCAACGGTTTCGGCGGCGAGCTGCTCCAGATCAAACCAGGTTGAGGGCTGCATGGAGGCCGCGGCGTACCAAAGAAATTTCAGGCGTTTGAAAAAATGCTCGCGGAAGGCGCGATCGGCTTTCAGATACGGGATGAGTAGTTCGTATCCCCGAGGCACATTGAAGTAAATGTTGGGCGAGACCCGGCGCAGCAATTCCAGGCTTGGGCCAAGTAGAGCTGGTGTCGGCTTACCCGGATCGACATACAATGTGCCGCCATTGTGAAGAATGATGCTGAAATTACTATTGCTGCCGGCAGTGTGATTCCAGGGAGCCCAATCCACCATCACCGGCGGTTCTTCTTCGAGGCACGGAGCTACCTGCCGCTTCATTTGCGAATTGCAACAAATCATGCCATGAGTATTGATAACCGCCTTGGGCATGCCCGTTGACCCGGAGGTAAACAGGAACTTGGCAAAGGTTTCGCGTCCAACTTTTGCTGCCGCTGCAATGACCTCATCACGACGACTTCCATCGCCCCGCAGCGATGCAAGATCCATCATGTTCGACGACGATGAAGCATTGCGAAGAGCGATCAGCGGAATATCGCTCTTGAGAGCGTGCTCCATCGGCTTGCGATAGAGCCCCCCATCCTCGACTACAACCATTCCGGGCGTCAGCAGCCTGAAGGCGTAAGACAACTTGGCATAATCGATCGACTGCAGCGCATAGGCGGGAGCGATAGGCGCGATCGGAATCCCAACGTAAAGCGCCGCCAACATCACAAGGGCATGATCGATTCCGTTTGCCGCAAGAATCGCTAGCGGCCTGTCCGGGCCCAGCCCGCGGCCGAGCAGCCCCTCAGCCAAGAGCAGCACAGCATGGAGGGCTTCCGAATAGGAGATGGATCGCTCACCAGTTGGGGTCTGCTCGACGATGAAGGTACGCGTCGGCGCTTCTCTTGCCCAGTGGTTCAGCCAATCGCCCACGCGATGGTCATAATCGCGCAAGGGTTCGACCGAGCGCATAAGCAGGCTACCGTCTCCCCTTTGCGTCAACTCGACCTCAGGTGAAAAGAAGCGGACTGGCCGATACGGGAGATTGTGGGGAGCGTTGTTCAGTGCACTCAATGCCACGAGCTTAGTGGATGCGGTTGTCGGCTGCAAGGGGTGGGAAGCACCGAATTCCCTTACAATACCAGCATGAGGCTGAGTGCCAAACGTCCCTTGGTTGGCGGGTCCAAGCGCAATGGCGGTTCACGCGAAGTCTATGACGAGCCGGGCCATCTTATCCGGCGCGCTCAACAGATTGCGGTTTCGATGTTTCATTCGACCATGGGCCACGGTGTTACGCCGGTGCAGTACTGTGTGCTGCGAGTTCTGCAGGAGCATCCGGGAATTGATCAAGTAACCCTGGCCAAATTCTGCGCCCTCGACACCTCCACAGCCGCGGATCTTGCCGTGCGTCTTGAAGAACGCGGTCTCGTCAGGCGAATGATGCCGATGAAAAGCAAGCGCTTTCGTTTGTTGCACCTCACGGAGGAAGGGACTGCCGTTCTCCGGAGATTGGTTCCGCGCAGCGGGGTTTTGGGAGGTCGCCTGCTTCAGGCGCTCAACAGGGAAGAGCAGAAGGTGTTCATGCAACTACTGAAGAAATTTGTTCATTTGAACAACGGCGAAAGCCGCGCACCGCTTGATCGCTCGGGCACCCGAAACGGCAGGGGACAAAGGTCGTAAACTGTTTCAGCTTCCCGCCATCGAACATGTTTACTCCAGGCTAGCTCTTGCGCACAGGGGTATAATCTCCGCCATCATTTGTGGGCAATTCATGTCCCTGAAAACACCGGGTACTCTGGCAAGTCAATCGCAATACGCTAAGCCGTTCGTGACGGCGCATCCCGGAACCGCTAAACGCGAATCGAAGTGGATGGGGACCACGACGACGGCCGCTTCGATAATGTTCACCGATGCAACGAGCGAGCGGAAATCGTCGGTCGGGAGGTGTGCGTGAGCGCGACTACGGAAGCTAAATGCTTTCCGCTGCCGAGTTCGCTGAAGGTAGTAGCAGGAACGGAGCGGGCGCAGGCTGCCTACCCGTATTACATGCAGTTCATCAAGGGAGACGACGAGCGGTTCTGGTTCTACAACTCGATGCATTTTCCGGAACCGATGTGTGCCTTCGACGTCATCACGGCGGAAGCGGCATACTGCGCGTTGGGCGCGGCCAATACGCGCGTGCACAGTTTGCCGACCACCCTCGGCATTGACTATCGCATCATCAATGGGCGCATCTATATCGGTGGCAACGGCGTTACCGATCCGGCCGAAATCGCGCGTCGCACGCAGGAATTTCAGCAGCGAGCCTTTTACTATTACGAACACTGGGAAGACTTATTCGCGCAATGGAAGAACAAGATGTTGGGTCTGATTCGAGTAGCTGAAGCGCTGCCGAAACTGGCGCTGCCTGAGTTCGAACCGCTGGAGCATGTCCGCGCCGGACGCGGCATTGCCTCTAACCATTACCTGCTCGACATCTACCAGAAGACCCTCGAAGGGTACTTCCGCATGTGGCACCACCATTTTGAATTTCTACTGCTGGGCTACGGCGCCTATCTCACGTTCTTCGATTTTTGCAAGAAGGCATTCCCGGAGATCAGCGAACAGACGGTGGCCCGCATGGTGGCTGGCATGGAAGCGGAGATTTTTCGTCCCGATGACGAGCTCAGGCGATTAGCCAAACGCGCCATTGAGCTAGCGGTCGATGACGTCTTCCGCGAAGGTGTCCCACCCGCGGAGATCATAAAAACTCTGGAGCGGTCGGTGCCAGGAAGGAAGTGGCTCGAAGAACTGGCCGACTCTCGCGATCCATGGTTCAACATCAACGTGGGTGACGGCTTTTATCACTACCATCGTTCCTGGAATGACGATCTCACCATGCCGTTTGCGTCTCTACCCGGTTATATCGCCAATGTGAAAGCGGGCGAGCGCATTGAACGTCCGATCGACAAACTTATGGCCGAGCGCCAGCAAATCATCAACGATTACCGCGAGCTGTTGAACAGCGATGAGGAACGTGCCGCCTACGACCAGATGATTCAGCTCGCGCATCGTGTTTTTCCTTACGTCGAGGGGCACAAGTTTTATTGCGAGCACTGGTACACGAACCTGTTCTTTAACAAGATCCGGGAATTCGGCACGCTGCTTGCCGAACAGGGATTCTTCGCGAGTGCCGAAGACATCTTCCAGTTGACTCACTACGAAGTGGAAGCGGCAATTATTGATCTCATGATCTCGTGGTCAAATGGCTCGCCACCACGCGGCCCGTCCCACTGGATGCCGATTGTGAATGAGCGGAAGGCAGCAATCGCGGAGTGGGCGAAACACGAGACCCCGCCCGCGCTTGGGCCAGTGCCTGACGTTATTGACGACCCCGCGATTGTCATGCTCTGGGGCATCACACGGGAAAATCTCGAGACGTGGCTCGCGGCTGGAGAGAAGCCCGATTCGAATGTGATCAAGGGATTCGCCGCTTCGAATGGAGTTGTGGATGGCATAGCCCGGGTAGTCATGTCGGTGGACGAGATTGACCGTTTGCGTCACGGTGACATTCTGGTTTGCCATGTTACTAACCCCAGCTGGGCGCCAGTCTTTCAGAAGATCGCGGCGGCGGTTTCCGACATCGGTGGCTCTATGAGTCATGCCGCCATCGTGGCGCGGGAATATGGCTTACCCGCAGTAGTGGGGACCGGAACAGCTACGCAGAAGATCAAGGACGGTCAGCGCATTCGCGTCGACGGCGGGCGTGGAATCGTGACGATCCTGCAGTAGCATCTTGCGTGTTTCCCGTTGGGAAAAACAGAATCACGGAGTGGCCTAGAGCTCGAAAGAGGAGATGCATCATGACAACGTCAACCATCACGAAAATGACGGCGCCGCCATCCACTGCATACAAAATCGTGGACGTGCCGGAAGCCTATGCGGATGTGATCAAACGGCACGGCATACCGGGGACATTTGTGGGCGCAACCGAAGAAGAGAGCCCGTGGGTGCCGTTCGGGGAGAAAGCGGCCATTCGTCATCTCCTCTTTGATACTCGCCACAACATTTTCAGCAACATTTTGTGGATCAAGTCCGCCGGCGTGATTGGTACTCACAAGCATCGCGGCACCGTCGTCATGGTCTGCCTGGAGGGGAGTGCGCGTTATCTCGAATATGATTGGGTCGCTGGCCCCGGAGGTTTCATTTACGAAACTCCTGGCCTCGTGCATACGCTGGTGAGCGATGACCCGAACGGGGTCAAGCTGTTTGGCTGGCTGCAAGGTCCCATCGAGTTCTACGATGACAAAGGAAATTTCGTTGAGACTCTGGATGTCTGGTGGTTTATCAACCACTACGAGACGTATTGCCGCGAACACGGCATTGCGATCAATAAGCAGCTTTACATCTAAAGCGGTGCGATGCATTCCAACCCAAACATCAGTTGGTTCGCTGACATCAGTCTTGCTGACCGAATTACGGTGGGCGGCAAGGGTGGTTCGTTAGGCGAACTGACCAATGCAAATATTGCCGTGCCACCGGGTTTCGTCATAACCACGCATAGCTTCGAGAGTTTTTTCGACAAACTGGAGAAAGAGCATTCGATTCGATCGAGGGTACAGCAGCTGCAGCCGGATGATCTGACGGAAATCCAACATTTTTCCGAATTCGTGCGAACACAGTTTGAAAAGGCGCCTTTGCCTGCGGATGTTCGCGCCGATGTTGCGGAGGCCCATGCGGAACTGTGCGGTCCGGTTTGCGATCTGCCGATCGCGGTGCGGTCTTCTGCTACGGCTGAGGATTCGGAGCAAGCGAGTTTTGCGGGACTTCAGGACACTTATTTGTGGGTGAAAGGATCAGAGGCTACGCTGAAATGCGTACGGTCCTGTTGGGCCAGCCTCTACTCCGTTGCATCTATTTCCTACCGCCGGAAAAATGGCATTCCCGAGGAGGGAGTGGCGATCGCCGTTGTGGTTCAGAAGATGGTAGATGCCCGCACCGCGGGGGTGATGTTCACGCGCAGCCCACTTACTGGCGACCGCTCGGTGGTAACGATCGAAGCAACCTGGGGTTTGGGCTCGGCGCTGGTGAGCGGGGAAGTCACGCCAGACCGATTCGTCATCGCCAAAATTACCAGCGAAATTTCTGTGCGCGAGATCTCGGATAAACATCGTCAACACGTGCCAGCGGAGCGCGGTGGGATTGAAGAAACAGAAACACCCGAGGAACTCCGTCATGCGCCCTCGATCAATGACGTCGAGTTGAAAGCTCTGGTCGAGATCGGGCGCAAAGTGGAGCGGCACTATGGAAAAGCTCAGGACATTGAGTGGGCGATCGATCGCGGGGGTGAAATTTTGTTGTTGCAAAGCCGCCCCGAGACCGTCTGGTCCAGCAAAGACAAGCCTCCGGTCGCCAAGCCGACGGAAAACCCGTTGCTGCATGTGATGAATATTTTTGGAGGCCAGCGTTGACGCTCACGGCTAAGGACGTGGCTGAAATCCTGCGCATCCTCGAGGAATCGAGCTTCGATCAGCTATCGCTGGAAATGGATGGCGTCAAACTAAATCTGCAGCGTGGGTCGGCGGCGCCCCACGCGGCCGATTCTCCGCCCGCGCCCCCGCCTCTGCCGAACTCGCTGCTGCAGCCCAAAGCAAAGCCGCCGTCGGAACCCGGGCTTCTGGAAATTTCTTCTCCGCTGGTTGGGATTTTCTATCTCACGCCCAAACCAGGAGAGCCTCCGTTCGTAGAACTGGGAACGAAGGTGGGGATTGAGACGGTGATCGGGATCATCGAGGTCATGAAGCTGATGCACACGGTTCATGCCGGGGTGAAAGGCACTGTGGCCGAGATCCTGGTGAAGAACGGGACGGCGGTCGAGTACGGGGAAGTTGTCATGCGGGTGCGCCCCGGAGATTAAATCGTGGCCAACATTCAGATCGTTGAGACCTCACTTCGCGACGGCAATCAGAGTCTTTGGGCGGCGCTCGGCATTGATACCGGCAGGACTCTGACGATCGCGCCTATCATGGACCGTGTTGGTTTCAAGGCGATCGACTTCACGACGTCGACACACATGGGTGTCGCGGTTCGTTACAAGAAGGAAGACCCGTGGGAGCGAATTCGACTCATGGCCAAGGCGACGCCGCACACTCCACTTCAGTTTCTCTCGACTGGCTTCCGCTTTATTTCCTGGGAGACCGCCAGTCCCGAATTTATGAAGCTGGCGTTCAGCACACTGGCGAAAAATGGAATCCGCCGCTTTGCGCTGGCTGATCCGATGAACCATGCCGATTCCAATATCGCCTGCGCACGGATGATCAAGGAGGTTGGCGGCGAATTTGTCGTCGCTGCCCTGGTCTTTACCATAACCCCAATTGACGATGACGCGCGTTACGTGGAACGTGCACGAAAACTCGCTGCCTGTCCCGATATTGATGCGCTGTACATCAAAGACCCCGGTGGACTTCTTACACCGCTGCGAGCTCGAACTCTGATTCCGGCGATTAAGGCAGTGACTGGAGACAAGCCTTTGGAACTCCATTCGCATTGCACGATCGGGCTGGGTGAGTTGGTCTACATGGACGCGCCGCGATGGGGCGTCGGAACGGTGCAGTGCGCATCGGGAGCGGCGAGCGATGGGATATCGAATCCGCCCGTGGAGCGTGTAGTTACTAATCTTCGCGAATTGGGACATCAGATCGACATCGATGATGAAGCCTTGGCCGAGGTTGGTCGCTATTTCACCCGCTTGGCGGAAGCTGAGGGCCTTCCGGTCGGCCATCCGCAAGCTTTTGACGCGGCGTATTTCCACCACCAGCTACCGGGGGGAATGACCGGCACGATGCGGCGGCACTTGGCCGAGAGCAAACTCGCGCATTTGGAGAGCGAAGTGATCGAAGAACTCGGCCGGGTGCGCCAGGAGTTAGGCTGGCCCATCGTAATGACTCCCTTCTCCCAAATGCTGCTGACGCAAGCAGTGATGAACGTAACGAGGCAGGAGCGGTACGCCGTCGTGCCGGACGAGGTGATCCGTTACGCTCTAGGACGATTCGGAAAACCCAGCCTGCCGATTGCGCCGGAGGTGATGGATCGTATCGATTCCTTGCCGCGGACGCGCGAACTTCGCCAGGAACCAGATATGCCTCCGATCGCCGAGTTGCGCAGGCGAATCGGGCCGCACCTGAGTGATGAGGAATTTCTGCTTCGCGCCACCATGCCAGGCGATCAGGTCGATGCCATGAAAGCGGCTGGGCCGGCGGCGCAGACCTATAATCCCGAACTTGCACCAGTGATGCGTTTGCTGCGCGAACTTGCGGCGCGACGCGACATTGCCCGCCTCTCGGTAGAAAAGCAGGGTTTCCGATTGCAGGTAACAGGCCGAACCTCGAGAGGCAAGACGCCAGCATGAGAAACCGATCGAGCAATCGCAAGAACAGCCAACTGCGCCCTGTAAAAGGCCTCTTGTTCGACCTCGATGGAACGTTAGTTCTGAGTGACCGCTCGTTCAGTGGTTATCAGGTGCTACCTGGTGCTATCGAGTTGTTGAATGAACTAAACGTTCGAAAGGTTCCTTTTGTTGTGCTCACCAATGGGACGAACTTTCCGGTTTCCGTGCAAGCGCCCAAGCTGCGTGCGGTTGGCTTACCCATATCGGACGACCAGTTACTGACGCCTTCGAGCGTGGCCGCGGACCTGATGCCTCGGCGGTCGGTCAAGCGGGCTCTGATCCTGGGAACCCCGGGTGTCGCTCATTCGCTGGCTGATGCGGGGATTGCTACGCTTTTTACCGGCGAAAATGGCGCCGATCAGGTCGATGCTGTCTACATCGGGTGGCATCCCGACTGCGGTATGAAGGACATTGAGGTGGCAGCGCACGCGATCTGGAACGGTGCTGAGCTGTATGTAGCCTCAGACGTTCCATTCTTCGCGACTGCCCACGGCAAGACGATGGGCTACTCTTATGCCATCTCAGCGGCCGTACGCAGGATCACCCGCGCACCGATGATCCTTACCGGCAAGCCCTCGCTTCATGCCTTGAGACTGGCAGCGAAGCGGCTTGGTATCCCGATGAGCACGGTGGGAGTAGTTGGAGATGACCCCTTGGTCGAGATGATCATGGCTCGCAGAGGAGGCGCTGTCGGATTTGGGGTGACCACCGGTATGACCCCGGCACGCGAGTGGAAGAAGCAGCCGTTGGGGAGAAGCCCTCATTGCATCCTCCGCAATTTAGGCGAACTGCTGGCGGTGCCGGGAATCTGCAATTCTGATTGCATACAGTAGGTTCGATCCTGTTCCGCTAAGTCCAGACGAAAGTAGAAACAATCCGGTAACGTTTCGTTTCCTGTATACATTTTCTTATTGACAGTATGCATTGGAACATAGTAATCATCTTCGAGCATTTTGCCGGGGGATGGCGGCTGTCGAGATTTTTCCAGTGAACCAGTGTACCTGCTGGAGGTTCGCTGCCCTAACCTGGCGTCCAGGGATCTCTCAAATCGCGCACTGCTAACAAGATCGCTCCAGAAGGGGATCTTATGAGAACACGCTTTATCGGTGTTGTTCTTTGCCTTCTCAGTGTAGTGGGAATTTCTGCCCCGGCCGCTTTAGCCCAAGCTGGACTTGGCTTTGCTCAGTTAAACGGGACCGTTCTGGATGCGGGAGGGCGAGCAGTCGTGAAAGCGCAGGTGTCGGCGCGAGATCTCGACAACAATCAGACTTTTCAGTCATCCACCAATGAGGCGGGATTTTATGTAGTCCCCAACCTCGCTCCTGGGAAGTATGAGCTGACCATAAGCTCATCCGGCTTTGCGAAGTACCAGCAAACGGGTCTAACACTGACTGTGGGTCAGACGGCTACAGTGAATGCGACATTGAAAGTCGCGTCGGCTTCCGAAGTCGTGACAGTGACTACGGAAGCGCCGCTCATTGAGCCGACTAAAACCGAGATCAGCCAAGTGGTGGAAACCGAACAGATTCAGTCATTGCCCACCAGTAGTCGCGTGTTCACCGATTTCGCCCTGCTCACCCCGGGAGTGGCCTCAAGCCGCACCAGCCTGGGAACAACGTTTACAGAATTTGAAGTCACGCAGATCTCGTTTGCGGGCATGCGCTCATTCAGCAACGAGATCACGGTGGATGGAGCGGACTTCGTCAACTCAGCCAGTGGTATCCAGCGCGCAACCCCACCCCAGGAGTCGGTTCAGGAATTTCGCGTGGTGAACAACAGCTTTGGGGCGGAGTACGGTCGTGCGGTCGGCGGAATCGTCAATATCGTCACCAAATCGGGCACCAATAATTTGCACGGCTCCGTTTACGAGTATTTTCAAAATAGCGCGACCGATGCGCGTTCTGTTTTGCAGCCCGCCCCCCTCCCCCACGAACTTCGCCAGAATATTTTCGGCGCTGCCGTGGGGGGACCGATTGTCAAGAACAAGACATTCTTTTACATCAACTACGAAGGGAAACGAGGCGCACAGTCACCCGTCTATCCACCGGATCTGGTGAACAACATTCAGTTGATCGATCAGGGAAAGGCGCTGATGGGGCTTGCACCGGAAGGTTGTGCGGGCACAGTAACCGGTTGTCTCCCGAACTTTGGCGGCAACCCTGCCAACATCAGCCAGGCCCAGGCATTCGGCTTCCTACAAGGTTTTCTGAAAACCGGGAATGATGATTTTGGATTTGCCAGATTGGATCATCAGCTAACGACCAATAATCGTCTGGCTTTCCGCTACAACGTCGAAGATATTCGTTCACTTGGCGAACTCGTCGGAAACACCCTCGACGGAGGTGGCATCGGCGTACCGAGCGGGGGGCGCGATCTTTTCGTTCGCGATCAGTCCGTGGTTGCGACCGTGAATTCCTTACTGAAACCGAATGTTGTGAATACGGTTCTAGTGCAATATGCCCGGCGCCATTACAACTTTCCGGGCGCAACCGGGCAGCCCGATTTCAGTATCCTGAACGATCTCGAACTGGGTCACAACTTCGGAACCAACGATCGACTGTATGAAACCCGAGCACAGTTATCGGAGTCTTTGTCATGGGTCAAAGGCAACCACCTGATGAAATTTGGGGCGGATGGTAACTGGCTTTCGAGCCTCGAGAACTATCCCGGATTTACGCCCACGCGCTTACTGGTTCCGGGGATAACTTGTTTTTCTGATTTCGCGCAATATTTCAATACGAATTTCGGAGCGAGCTACCCCACCGCGGGCACGGGGCTCGCTGCTTCTTCTGCTCAATGCCCGGTACCTCAGGACAATGGTGTGGTCTTCATGTACGCAGGCACGCCTCTCCCCACCGATCCCAATGCCTGTTCTGCCACTCCGTGCGTTCCGACAGTTACCACTGCGAATCCTCTCAATGGGGGTGGTTTCCCGAATTCGTCGTGGGCCAATGCGTACCCCCCGTCATTTTTTAACGCGTATCACCGCACGATTGATCACGGGTACTGGGGGGTATTTGCGCAAGATCAATGGAAAGTCACTCCCCACCTGACCCTAAATTACGGGTTGCGATGGGATGTGGAGACCGGGCTGGCGCAATTTGTCAACAATGATTACAACGAGTTTCAACCCCGGGTTGGGATTGCTTATGCTCCCACCTCGAACACTGTCATTCGCGCCGGATTTGGGATTTTCTTTGACCGGCAAAACCTGACGTTCTTCTTTGTTCCCAACTCGCAAAAGATCGTAGCGGGCTATCAATGTGATAATCACGCGCCGGCGTCCATTGCGGCCATTTGCAAAGCTAACGGCATTCAGCCGCAAGTGTTTCCCAACATCATGTCCAACCTGGGGCAGGCAGATCAGGGATACCAACTGTTGGCGGATCCGCCATCGCCCGGTCCACCCGGCTCACCCTGCGCAGGCGTTCCTCAAGCTCCCTGTCTTGCAGCCAAGATCATTCAAACGGGGGCCTACAACACGGCTTTTCCGTCGGTTGAAATGGCCGGGACCTGCTTCACGACGGGAGCTTGCGGCATTGGCGAAGGCGGAATGGATCACAACTCGAGAACGCCGTATGCCGAGCAAGGCAGTTTGGAAATTGACCATCAGTTTGCCGGCGGTTTCGCGCTCAACCTGAGCTATCTGTTCGTGGAAGCCCACAAACTGGTTCGCGGCAATAACATCAACATTCCGTGTCCTGTCGGCACCACCAAAACGGCCCCCCCAACCGACCCTCTGCCGGAATGGATGCCTGGCATACTTGACCCAAGCGGCACACTCACCCCATGCACGGGAACACCTACGCTTGCAACCGGTGCTTTGGCCGGATTAGGACCTTTCTTTGGCGGCGCGCTTGGCTCAGGCCTACAAACCATCAGCGCAGGCCTCGAGGATTACAACAACGATGTGGCGAACGCGATTTATCACGGTGGAACGCTTACCGTGATGGAGCGTAGAAAGAATTTCAATCTGACTGCGAACTACACCTATTCCCACACTATCGACAACGGCAACTTCACTACCTTCATTAACCTGCCAGTCAACCAATTCGATTATGCCGCGGAGCGGGCGAATTCGAATCAAGATGCCCGCCATCGCTTCGTAACGAACTTTACCGCCATTGCACCAAATCGCGGGCCTTGGCGAAACTTCGAATTAAGCAATATTGTCACGCTGCAATCGGGCCGTCCTTTCACAATTTTCTACGGCAACAACACGCTGAACGACGTTGCCGGCGGCGCGACGGATCGCGTGGGTGGCTCCCAATTTGTAACGGGCTCATGTCCGGACGTGGCGCATTGCCAGACCATGATTTCGCGGAACACCTATGTCGGTGATCCCGAATATATCTGGGACCTGCGCCTGTCGCGCAATGTGCACTTCAGCGAACGCTATACGGCGATATTTGCCTTCGATGCTTTCAACGTCCCCAACCGGCCCAACGTGGATGAGGTAACCTCGGTATACGGTTCACCGGTGTTTTGCGGAGGCATTCCACAGCATTACAACGATGCTCTAACGCGGGCGATTCAGCAGGGGTCGAATGCCGCAGGATGCCCTGTGGGAAACATCACAAACCTGGTCCCGTCGTTCGTCGGAAGTTTTGCTACGACGCCGATTGGCAGCTCACTGTTTATCCCGGCTAAGCCGAATGCGAACTTCGGCCTGCCGCGCACAGCATTGAACCCGCGGCAGCTGCAGTTCTCGGTGAAGTTCAATTTTTAAGTAGCAATCTCAGGGCGGTATTCGCGCACGATCTTGAGTTCGTCCATCATTCGAGTTGGGGAGGCATCGATGAGATTTCGATATCTTTATTACCTGATTGCCATGATTGTGGCGATGACGAGTGTCTCCGTGGGGCAGAACGCAACGACGACGGTTAAACACACCACCGCAGCCGCCACTTCGCCGGTTTCTGGCAAGGAAATGTTCATGAGTTACTGCGCCTCCTGTCACGGCAAGGATGCAAAAGGAGACGGGCCGGCAGCCGCCGCATTAAAGCAGGCTCCGGCAAATCTCACGGAACTGGCCAAGGAAAATGGTGGCAAGTTTCCTTCCGATAAGGTGACTGCCGTTCTGCGGGGCCAGGCCAAATTGATGGCACACGGGGACCAGGACATGCCGGTCTGGGGCCCGGTCTTCTGGAAGATGAGCCAGGGTCACGAGGAACAAGTGCAGATGCGCGTTGCAAACCTTAGCAAGTACCTTGAATCCATTCAGGAGAAGTGAACCGAAATCTATCTTGGCCAGGGGAATTCAGGTACCCTCCCTCGAGAAGTTTCAAGAGCGTTAGACTCAATGCGCCCCAGTTGAAAGGGGTCAGTCCCAAACAAGGATCAGACTGTGCCGCCGCACGCAGGAGGAAATATGGCTACCACGGTAATTCCGCAAATCCAGGCCAGCGTTAGCGAGTTCGTTGCCAAGCCCCGGAAGATGTTGATTGGTGGCAAATGGGTTGAAGCCGTCTCAGGCAAGACTTTCGAAACATATAATCCCGCGACGGGCGAGGTTTTAGCCAACGTGGCGGAGGGAGAGAAAGCCGACATTGACCTGGCGGTGAAAGCGGCGCGCAAGGCATTCGAGACCGGCCCTTGGCCGGAAATGTCGCCATCCCAACGCGGCCGACTGCTGTGGAAACTTGCCGACCTGATTGATCAGCACAAGGAAGAATTAGCTGAACTCGAAACTCTGGACAATGGCAAACCAGTTTTCTTCTCTCGAATCGTGGATGTACCTACAGCATCCGACGCGTTTCGCTATTATGCCGGCTGGGCAACCAAGGTGGAAGGCACCACCGTTCCGATCTCCGCGCCAGGGGCAAAATATCTCGCCTATACGTTGCGCGAACCCGTGGGTGTCACGGGGCAGATCATCCCCTGGAATTTTCCTCTGATTATGGCTTCGATGAAATTGGCGCCCGCGCTCGCCGTGGGTTGCACATGCGTTTTGAAGCCAGCGGAACAGACGCCCTTAACTGCGCTGCGACTGGGCGAATTGGTTATGGAGGCGGGATTCCCGGACGGAGTGGTCAACATCGTGCCGGGCTTCGGTGAAACCGCCGGTGCAGCGCTTGCTGCGCACCCCGACGTGGACAAGATAGCCTTCACCGGTTCGACGGAGGTTGGCAAGCTGATTTTGGATGCTGCTCGCGGAAACCTGAAGAAAGTTTCTCTGGAATTGGGCGGCAAATCACCGAACGTTGTTCTGCAGGATGCTGATCTGGAAGAAGCTATCCCTGGTAGCGCAATGGGGATTTTCTTCAACCAGGGTGAGGTTTGCGCGGCCGGTTCGCGGTTGTTTGCGCACAAGAGCGTGTTCGATAAAGTGGTGGAGGGCGTTGCCGGCTTCACCAAAACCTTCCATGTTGGGCCGGGAATTGACCCTGCCAACAACCTGGGACCGCTAGTGTCCAAAGAGCAGCAGGAGCGAGTCTGCGGCTATTTGAATTCTGGAGCCGAGGATGGCGCTCGGGCCGTGGTCGGCGGTAAGAGAATCAGCGGGCCCGGATACTTTGTCGAACCTACGGTGCTGGTCGATGTGAAGCCCACGATGAAGGTGGTGCGAGAAGAAATTTTTGGACCGGTCGTGACCGCGATTCCGTTCTCCGACTTGGACGAAGTAGCAAACTTTGCCAACGACAGCATCTACGGACTGGCATCAGCGGTCTGGACTCGCGATATCAGCAAAGCGCATCGGATGGCGGCGAAGTTGAAAGCGGGCACGGTGTGGATCAACTGCTACCACGTTTTCGATTCGGCCCTGCCTTTCGGCGGTTACAAGCAATCTGGCTGGGGGCGGGAATGGGGCAAGCCGGCGTTGGAGTTGTATACAGAAATCAAGTCGGTATGTGCGCGGGTTTGAGCCGCGCGACCGCGAGGTTGCCGGCACTCGCATGGATTCTGGGGTGAGTACACGAACTTCAACTAAGGCGTACGCACGGCTACCTAAGGGCAGTCAACCGCCATCGTTGTACTCGCCCTACCAGGCAACGGTGAAACGAGCGCCATTGAAACCTCTGATTGTCTTGCCTCATACACTCTCGGAAATCACGGGACCAATCTTCGGACGTGAAAAAGTTGGAGAGAAAGATAACGATCTGACCTGCCAGCACGCAGGTGAGCCTCTAGGGGAGCGCATCATCGTGAGCGGACGCTTGCTCGATAGCAATGGGCGGCCGATTCCAAACGCACTGATTGAAATTTGGCAGGCGAACTCGGCGGGAAGATATCGACACAGTGGAGATCAGCATCCCGCCCCGCTCGACCCCAATTTCAGCGGTGCTGGCCGAACTATAACCGATGAGCAGGGGGTGTACCGGTTCATCACCATCAAACCCGGGGCATATCCGTGGTTCAATCATTACAACGCGTGGAGACCGGCGCACATTCATTTTTCAGTTTTTGGATCAGCGTTCATCAGTCGCCTGGTTACGCAAATGTATTTTCCGGGTGATCCGCTATTTGCCTACGATCCCATTTTTCAGTCGATACCCGACGAACGAGCGAGGGAGCGGCTGATTTCTAAGTTTGATCTCGAGACTACGCAGCCGCAGTGGGCAAAAGGTTTCAAGTTCGACATCATCCTGCGCGGGCCGGAGGCGACGCCGTTTGAAACCTGACATGGACCTGGTTCCCACAGCTTCGCAAACTGTCGGCCCATTTTTTCGGATTGAGCTGACGACGGACGAGCACTGCATCAGGTGCATAGCGGCTCCGCAGGCCAACGGCGAGCGTGTATGGATCACGTTTCGGGTGCTGGATGGCGACGGCGCGCCCGTGAACGATGCCATGCTGGAAATCTGGCAGGCAGACGCGAATGGAAAGTACAACCATCCCGATGATGCGCAAGCAAAACAACTCCAACCGGGATGGTTGGGTTTTGGGCGGATTGCGACGGGAGAAGATGGCAGCTGTGTTCTGGAAACGATCAAGCCAGGACGCGTAGGCGATGGAGCTCCGCAAGCGCCTCATCTCACGGTCGCGGTTTTTGCCCGCGGCATGTTGAAGCAGCTCTACACGCGAGTTTATTTTCCCGGAGAACCAGCGAACAACGACGACCCGGTCCTTAAACTCGTTCCAGCGGATCGGCGCGATACGCTCATGACACGATCCGATCCGGCGCGCCCTGGACACTGGCGGTTCGACGTGCAGCTTCAAGGAGAACGGGAAACTGTCTTTTTCGACGTGTAATTTGCACGTCTTGCCTCATGCAACTTGCAGATGGGAGATCCAGGCCAGGTAGCACAATCACAAACATCGCCGTCGCGGCCTTGTTTGGGGTAATGGCGGCGGGATGCAATCGGGCGAAGGTCACATCTGCCAACCCGATCCAGCCTGCAAATGTGAACGAAACTCGGATCACCAACGCGGATCGCGAGCCCGGAAACTGGATGAGCTATGGGCGCACCTATGCTGAGCAGCACTTCAGTCCATTGAACCGAGTCAACGATCATAACGTTACGCAGCTCGCGCTGGCCTGGACCTACGACTTGGATACGCACAGGGGACAAGAGGCAACTCCGCTTGTCGTGGACGGGGTCATGTACTTCACCAGCGCATGGAGTAAAGTCTTTGCGCTCGACGCTGCGACGGGCAAGCTGCTGTGGTTGTACGATCCGAAGGTTCCTGGTGACTGGGCAGTGAATGCGTGTTGTGACGTGGTGAATCGTGGAGTTGCCGCTTGGAACGGAAAGATCTTCGTCGGCACTCTCGACGGCCGACTGATTGCGCTCGACGCGGCGACCGGCCATCGTGCCTGGGAAACACTAACGATCGATCCTAACCTACGCTACACAATTACCGGCGCTCCGCGTGTCGCTAAAGGCAAAGTAATCATCGGCAACGGCGGCGGGGAGTTTGGGGTTCGCGGTTACGTCTCAGCATACGATAGCGAAACCGGTAAACTGCTTTGGCGCTTCTACACCGTGCCTGGCAACCCTTCGCAGCCGTTCGAAAATCCGGTTCTTGCAAGAGCGACACAAACCTGGAGCGGTGACTGGTGGCGGCAGGGCGGTGGTGGTACGGTGTGGAACGCGATTGCCTACGATCCAGACCTCGATCAACTCTATATAGGCACCGGCAACGGCACTCCGTGGAGTGACAAATTCCGCAGTCCCAAGGGCGGCGACAATCTCTTCACGTGCTCAATTATTGCGATCAAGATGAAGACGGGAGAGTACGTCTGGCACTACCAGGAGGATCCCGCGGACGCGTGGGATTTCGACGCTGACGAAGACATCATTCTCGCCGATCTGAATATCGACGGAGGTTCCCGCAAAGTCTTAATGCAGGCGCCCAAGAATGGGATCTTCTACGTTCTCGACCGTACGAACGGCACTCTTCTTTCGGCGAAGCCATATACATTTATTAATTGGGCCAGCGGCGTTGACCTGAAAACCGGCCGTCCGATTGAGTCAGCTACCGCAAGATATGCAGGATCCGACCCGGCGCCGATCGTGCCCGGCCCGATGGGCGCGCATAGCTGGCAGCCAATGTCATACAGTCCCGTTACGCACCTCGCCTATATTCCGGTCAATGATGCCGGATTCAAATACAAATCGCCGGAGACTTTCGAAGCAAAAACACTTGCGCCGAATTATGGGATCGATGTGGTGGCCGCTGGGCTGCCGCAGGATCCGAAGATCAAGAAAGCGATTTTGGGAACCGTGAAAGGAAAATTGGTCGCCTGGGATCCAGTGCAACAGAAATCAACCTGGGAGATTCCGCGCCCGGGTCCCTGGAATGGTGGAACCCTAGCGACAGCCGGAAATCTGGTTTTCGAAGGAACGGCGAGCGGAACTTTTGAAGCCTACCGCGCCGACAATGGAGAGAAGCTGTGGTCATTCTCCGCACAGACTGGAGTCATGGCCGGTCCGGTCGCATACCAAGTAAACGGCGAACAATACATTGCGGTGCTTGCAGGCTGGGGCGGCGTATTTCCGTTAGCCGCGGGGGAAATCTCATTCGCGTCCGGAAGAGTGCGAAATATCAGCCGCATGCTGGTCTTTAAGCTCGATGGGAAGGCCGAGTTACCGCCAATTCCCGCCACCAATCAACCAGAGCTTACGATGTTGCCAAACCCCGCGAGTCCTGCAACTGTTCGCAAAGGTGAACGACTTTTTCAACGCTATTGTGCCGAATGTCACGGCGATGTCGCAGTGAGCGGAGGCGTGCTGCCGGATTTGCGGCGCAGCAGCGCGCTTACCGAGGACACCTGGTTCGAGATCGTGCTGCGAGGCGATTTGCAATCGCAGGGAATGGTTTCTTTCTCCAAAGAAATTTCTCACGATGATGCAGTTGCCATTCGTTCCTACGTAATCTCTCGCCGCAATGAGGACGCGCGGGCAGAGAGGCATTAAGAGGGAGGTCGTTATGTATCGAAGCGATGTTGTCGGAAGTCTGTTACGCCCGCCTTATTTGAAG